>Ga0209202_1000862_pt1 | contig 20910 bp, 14 predicted proteins | sample AD_UKC032_MetaG_FD_184416 | JGI IMG/M metagenome (GOLD analysis project Ga0209202, IMG submission 184416) | Active sludge microbial communities of municipal wastewater-treating anaerobic digesters from USA - AD_UKC032_MetaG (SPAdes) (version 2) | ecosystem: Engineered > Bioreactor > Anaerobic >... | reverse complement strand
TCGGCGCCGCGCGCAACATCGAGGAAGGCGGCTCGCTGACCATCCTCGCCACCGCGCTGATCGACACCGGCTCGCGCATGGACGAAGTGATCTACGAAGAATTCAAGGGCACCGGCAACTCGGAAATCCACCTCGACCGCCGTATGGCCGAAAAGCGCATGTACCCGGCGATCAACGTCAACCGCTCCGGCACCCGCCGCGAAGAACTCCTGCTGAAACCCGACGTACTGTCGAAAATGTGGGTGCTGCGCAAGCTCCTCTACCCGATGGACGACCTCGCCGCGATGGAATTCCTCCTCGACAAGGTCAAATCGACCAAGGGCAACGCGGAGTTCTTCGACGCAATGCGTCGGGGATAAGAAAAAACGGCTGGGGCAACCTGGCCGTTTTGTTTTCGCGAGTGTCGATGGGGGCTGACATCTGCCGAAATTGAAGCTTCACGCTTGATGCGCGTTCTTGTTTTCTGATGCGTTGGTTTCCGCGCCTGACGTGCAGGCGTACTTTCTTTTTGCTGACAAAAAGAAAGTAGCCAAAGAAAAAGCCACCCCTGGGTCGGCGCCAACGGCAATGAAAAAATCAGCCTGTTGCGGTCGACCGCCAAAAATGGGCAAAAATCAAATTCACGGCACCCGCTCAGCTCCGGATCGTTTACCGGGCCCCTTGAGAGGTGCCGAGCAACGCAGGGTTGTTGGGGGCCTTCGGCTGGCGTTGTCTGAGCCGCAGGCGAGTTTAGCCAGCCGCCCAACATCCCGAGTAGCGCAGGGAACCGGCGCAGCCGGCACCGACCCAGGGTCGCCTTCTTCTTTGCTTACTTTCTTCTTGGCGACGCAAGAAGAAAGTGAGACGCCCCACAAGGGTGGAACCCAATGCCGCAGAAAACCCTCCGCCCAAAGCAAAAAAACCCATTGCAACCAAGCAATTATTCAACGATAATCTCGCCCTTCCCAGATCGGCCACATCCGCCGGTCGCTCGTTTAAAGGACAAAAGATGAAAGCCGATATCCACCCGAATTACAAAGAGATCGCAGTGACCTGCTCCTGCGGCAACACCTTCACGACCAAGTCGACCATGAACAAGCAAGCCTTCCACGTCGAAGTTTGCTCCGCCTGCCATCCGTTTTACACCGGCAAGCAGAAGATCGTCGATACCGCCGGTCGGGTCGAGAAGTTCAACCAGAAGTTCGGCGCCATGCGCGGCAAGGCTGCTGCCTGATCCGTTTGACGCAATGCAGAAAGGGCAGCCGGTGGGCTGCCTTTTTCGTTTTTAGGCTATTCTCTTTCCATGCCTGAGTTCAGCATCCTGCTCCGTCGCGGCATCCGCCTGCCCCCGGCCGGCTGGGCGCTCGCCTGCATGCTGGCCTTCTATGTGCTGGCCGGTCTCTTCGGCCGCGACCCGTGGAAAGGCGAGGACGCCATCCACATCGGCGCTGCCTGGCACGTGTTCCACTACGGCGACTGGCTGTCACCCGACCTCGCCGGCCGGCCCTTCCACGAACCACCGCTTTATTACTGGACTGCCGCGCTGACCGGCAAGGTTTTCGGCTGGTTGCTGCCGCTCCACGAAGCGATGCGCCTGGCCAGCGGCGTCTGGGTCGGACTGGCGCTGATGGGCCTCTATTACGCCGGACGCGAGTTGTACGGCCAGGAAAGCGCTGCCGCCAGCCCCTTGCTGCTCGCTGGCTGCGCCGGCCTGCTGTTCCACGCCCACGACGCGCAGCCGATGCTGATTGCACTGGCGGCCTACGGCGGCGGCCTCGGCGCGCTGGCGGCACTTGGCCGCCGGCCACCGCTGGCCGGTACGTTCTACGGCCTCGCGCTTTCTGCCTGCCTGCTTGGCACCGGCATCGCGCCGACCCTGCCCTTGCTGCTCATCTCCCCGCTGGCCTGGTGGCTGGCCGCCGACCGCGCAAAAGCCTCGCACGGACTGGCAATCGGCCTGGCTGTCGCGGCCGTCACATCCCTGCCCTGGCCGTTACTGCTGCTGGCCCTGGAGCCCGCACGTTTCCATGGCTGGCTGAACACCGAACTGGTACCGCTCAGAACCCCTTTCTCGTTTACCGGTGCCGGACGCTTCCTCTCGATGCTGCCCTGGTTCGCCTTCCCGGCCCTGCCGCTGGCCGTATGGACCCTGTGGACACGGCGCCAGGCGCTGAAGGAGATGCCACAATTTCTGCCGCTGGCTTTCCTGGTACTCACCTTCCTGATGCTGGCGCTCGCCTTCCGTCCGCGCGAAATTCCGGCGCTGCTGATGCTGCCGCCGCTCGCGCTGCTTGCCACACCGGGAGCGCTCACCCTGCGGCGGGGCGCCGCCAGCGCGTTCGACTGGTTCGCGATGATGACCTTCAGCGTCTTCCTGATCGTCACCTGGGTTGCCTGGTCGGCGATGGCGCTGGGCTGGCCGGAGCGTCTGGCGCAACGCGCCGTGGTACTGCGCCCCGGTTTCGTCGGTCAATTCGATCTGCTGGCGATGTTCGTCGGTCTGCTGGCCACCGCCTGGTGGATCTGGCTGATCGCCACCGCGCCGCGCTCGCCCTACCGCAGCCTGACGCACTGGACGCTGGGCTTCACCACGCTGTGGCTGCTGGCGACCACATTGATCCTGCCGTGGTTCGATTATGGCAAGAGCTATCGTCCGCTGGCGCAAGCCGTCGCCCGGGCGCTCCCGGACAACCACGGCTGCCTGGCCGAACGTGGGCTCAATGACACGCAGCGCGCATCCCTCGCCTATTTTGTCGAAATCGAGCCGGTCGCCGCCGACAGCGCGGCCGGAAAAAAATGCGCCTGGCTGCTGGTCACCGGTGACAGCAAACCCGAGCTGGCCGCCCCGGACGGCAAATGGACCCGCGTCTGGGAAGGCAACCGGCCGGGCGACCGCAAGGAAAAATTCCGCCTTTACAAGCGTTGACCGCAACCGGCGGCTCAGCCCTTGAGAAAGTGCTCGCGGTAATACTTGAGTTCGTCGATCGACTCGTAGATGTCGGCCAGCGCCGTGTGCCGCCCTTTTTTCTTGAAACCCTTGTAAACCTCCGGCTGCCAGCGCTTGCACAACTCCTTGAGCGTGCTGACATCCAGGTTGCGGTAGTGAAAGAAGGCCTCCAGCGTCGGCATGTAGCGTGCCATGAAGCGGCGGTCCTGGCCGATGGAATTGCCGCACATCGGCGAGTGACCGGCCAGCGAGTACTTCTTGAGAAACTCCAGTGCCGCAGCTTCGACAGCGGCTTCGTCGTCGGTGGATGCCTTGACCTTGTCGATCAGACCCGAGCGGCCATGCGTCTTCTGGTTCCACTCGTCCATGCCGGCCAGCGTTTCATCGCTCTGGTGAACGACCCACGATGGCGATTCCGCGACCAGTTCCAGTTGCGAATTGGTCACCACCATCGCCATTTCAATAATCCGGTCGCCATCCGGGTTGAGGCCGGTCATTTCCATGTCCAGCCAGACGAGGTTGTTTGCGGTGCCTGTCATATAATTGTCCAAAACCTTGAAAAGCAACATTTTCTCATAGCTTTGCAGCCCAATTCGTGACCACCGACTTCACCCTGATATTTCTGATCGCCTTCGCGCTGACGCTGTCCGGCCGCCTGTGGCTGACGCTGCGCCAGATTCGCCACGTCGCCGAGCACCGTAGTGCGGTTCCAGCCGATTTCGCCGAGCGCATTTCGCTGGTCGCCCACCAAAAAGCCGCCGATTACACGGTCGACCGCAACCGGCTGGCCATTGTCACGACGCTGCTCGATGCCGCACTGCTCATCGCCCTGACGCTCGGTGGCGGCCTCGCCTGGCTGCACGACTTCTGGTCGGCCCGCCTTGGCGGCCTGCCCTACGGCTTGGCGCTGATCTTCAGCATCATGCTGATCTCGGCCATCATCGACCTGCCGTTCTCGCTCTACCGCCAGTTCGTCATCGAGACCCGCTACGGCTTCAACCGCATGACCCTCGGCCTGTTCTGCGCCGACCTCGCCAAGCAGACGCTGCTCGGCATCCTGATCGGCACCCCGGTCATCCTCGCCGTGCTCTGGCTGATGGGAACCATGGGGCCGCACTGGTGGCTCTACGTCTGGCTCTTCTGGTGCGCCTTCAACCTGCTGGCGCTGTTCATCTACCCGACCTGGATCGCGCCGCTGTTCAACAAATTCTCGCCGCTCGAAGAAGGCGAGATGAAATCGCGCATCGAAGCCCTGCTCGCTCGTTGCGGCTTCCGCTCCAGCGGCCTCTTCGTGATGGACGGCTCGAAGCGCTCCAGCCACGGCAACGCCTATTTCACCGGCTTCGGCAACAACAAGCGCATCGTCTTCTTCGACACCCTGCTCGCCCGCCTCGCGGTGCCCGAAATCGAAGCCGTGCTGGCCCATGAACTCGGCCACTTCCGCCGCCGCCACGTCGTCAAGCGCATCGTCGTCATGTTCGTCGGCGCTCTCGGCTTCCTCTGGCTGCTCGGCCAACTCATCGATGCCCCATGGTTCTACGCCGGCCTCGGTGTGCCGGCGCAAAGTACCGCGCTGGCGCTGATCCTGTTTTTCCTCGTGATCCCCGTCTTCACCTTCCCGCTCAGCCCCCTGCTCAGCCACCTTTCGCGCCGCCACGAATTCGAGGCCGACGCCTACGCCGCCGAGCATGCAGCGGCCGGCGACCTCATCCGCGCGCTGGTCAAGCTCTACGAAGACAACGCCTCGACCCTGACGCCCGACCCGCTGCACTCGCTGTTCTACGATTCCCACCCCCCGGCGGCGCAGCGCATCGCCCGCCTGCAAGCGGCCACCACCTGATGGAAGGACGCGTCATTGCCGCCCACGGGCGCCAGTACGTCGTCGAGCTGGCCGATGGCACGCGCCTGCCCTGTTTCCCGCGCGGCAAGAAAAGCGAAGTCGCCTGCGGCGACCGCGTCGACCTCCAGCGCACCTCCGACGACCAGGGCGTTATCGAAGCCATCCAGCCGCGCACCAGCCTGCTCTACCGCTCCAACGAAATCCGGCAAAAGCTGATCGCCGCCAATGTCGACCAGGTCGTCATCGTCGTCGCCACCGAACCCGGGTTTTCCGACGAACTGGTGACGCGTGCCCTGCTCGCCGCCGAAAGCGAGGAAATTGAGCCACTGATCGTCCTAAACAAATGCGATCTCACCGACAAGCTGCCGGCCGCCCGCGCCCAACTAGCGGTTTTCGCCGGCCTTGGCTACCGCGTGCTCGAACTCTCGGCACTGGCGCACGCCGAAGACCTGCGCCCCGAATTGCATGGCTACACCAGCGTGCTGGTCGGCCAGTCCGGCATGGGCAAATCGACGCTGGTCAATGCCCTGGTGCCCGAAGCCCGCGCCGCCACACGCGAGATTTCAGCGGCGCTCGACTCCGGCAAGCACACCACCACCCACGCCACGCTCTACCACCTCGACGCCGACAGCCAGCTAATCGACTCGCCGGGTCTGCAGGAATTCGGCCTCGGCCACCTCGACCGCCAGGAAATCGAATACGCCTTCCGCGAGTTCCGCCCCTACCTCGGCCAATGCCGCTTCCGCGACTGCCGCCACGACCGCGAACCCGATTGCGCGCTGACCGCTGCGGTCGACGCCGGCCAAATCGACGCCCGCCGCTTCGCGATTTATCACCGCATTGTCGGGTGAGCTGGCGATGGTTCTACGAATCCCCGCAACCATCGGCAAATTTGAAAATTGACCATTTTTAGCCGTCGACCGCAACAGGGTGCTGTGGAGCGAAAAACGCGAGGTCGTAAATAATAGAAAATGGAAAAAGCGGGGGAACCCGGCTTTTCTTACATTGAACGACAGCACGCTTGAAGATTTGCTTCTTCGGAAAGGTTAAGGCGGGGCGTACCGGCAACGCTCGCCTCACACTCAGTACTGCGCCCTTTAGTACCTCGATAACACTCCACGCGACGACTACCGGCGGTATAAGGCGTCAGTCCGGAAGTGGCAGTTACCGCCATCAAGCAAGCATGAATTTGCTCAGTATTCCCGTGGTTATCTTGAACAGAAACCGCCTGAGACAACCTTGAATCATTCACTTGCTCAACCTGACGATTCCTGAGCCACGTTTTTTGCCGCTCCAAGTCGGATTGAGCGCGGTTATAGTCGGATTGCGATGTACCAGCATTTGGAATTGATTTGAGCTGCAACGAGTCTTCACATGGCACCGAGGTAACGACTATTTTTCCGTTCGGCTCTTTGCATTTATAGGCATCGGCATGGGATAGCACGGGAAGAAGCAAAAGAGCAAGCAGCATATTGCGAACGACATCACCGAATGAAAATGGAATGTCTGAAAGTATAACGAATGACGATCTAGGGCAGCACCAAAGGGATCGAAGACATTTCACTTTCGGAGCCATTAGGAAACACTCCATCGCATCCCTGTTCTAGGCATGCGGTCTTATCCGTCAGCGCTTGCCAACCAGGCTTGTGTCCCTTCCCCCGCAGCGCGCCCTGTGGCAAAGCAGGCGGTGAGCAGGTAGCCGCCGGTTGGTGCTTCCCAGTCCAGCATTTCCCCGGCGCAGAAGACGCCCGGCAGGTCGCGCAGCATCAGGTTTTCGTCGAGCGCTTCGAAGGCGACGCCGCCGGCGGTGCTGATTGCTTCGTCGAGAGGTCGGGTTGCCGTGAGCGGCAGGGGCAGGTGCTTGATGGCCGCTGCCAGTTCGTCTGTTGCGGTCGACGCCAGAAAAGGCAGCAATTCGCGCAGCAGGCCTGCCTTGACGCCTTCGATGCCGGCGCGGCGGCGCAGGTGGTTGGCCAGCGAGTCGCGTCCGCGCGGTCGGGCGAGGTCGGCGCGCAGGCGTTCCAGCGTCTTGCCGGGCGCCAGATCGAGATGCAGGTTGGCATTCCCGGCGGTTTCCAGCGCGTCGCGCAGGGGTGCCGACAAGGCGTAGATCAGGCCGCCCTCGATGCCGCCAGCGGTGATGTTGAATTCACCCTGCTGCCTGCGTCCGCCGACCGAGGCGACCACCGGCTTGACCGGCTGGCCGGCGAAGCGCTGGCTGAAATGCTCGCTCCACGCCACGTCGAAACCGCAGTTGGCCGGCTTGAGCGGCGCCACGGGAATGCCACGCGCGGCGAGCAGCGGCACCCAGGCGCCGTCCGAGCCAAGTTTGGCCCAACTGCCACCGCCGAGGGCCAGGATCGTCGCATCGGCGGCAACGATTTTCTCGCCGTCCGGCGTGGCAAAGCGTAGCGCGCCGTCCTCAGCCCAGCCCAGCCAGCGATGGCGGGCGTGCAGGTGCGCGCCTTGCTGGCGCAGGCGGTGCAGCCAGGCGCGCAGCAGGGGCGCTGCCTTCATTTCGGTGGGAAAAACGCGGCCCGAGGTACCGACGAAGGTGTCGATGCCCAATCCATGAATCCACTCGCGCAGTTGTTGCGGGCCGAAGCGTTGCAGCAGAGGTTCCAGGACAGCCTGCCGGCTGCCATAACGGCCCACGAAATCGGCCAGCGGCTCGGCATGGGTGATGTTCATGCCGCCCTTGCCGGCCATCAGGAACTTGCGTCCGGGCGACGGCATGGCGTCGAAAATGGCCACTTCCAGGCCGTCGACCGCAACCAGTCGTTCCGCCGCCATCAGGCCGGCCGGCCCGGCGCCGACGATGGCGACCAGGGGCATCAGGCGGCGACCGGCCCGGCTTCCGGCAAATCCTCAGGAGCGTCGGGCTCGTCGGGCTCGTCGCTGGCAGCGGCAATAGCGGCGACCGGCGCAGGCGGCTCTTCCTCGTCGAGCGGGGTCACGGTGACCTCGACTTCCGGCTCGGCCCCGCCGCCACCTAGGATAATCCCGCGCAATGGCGAGATGTCGCCGAAATCGCGGCCGATGGCGACCGTGATGTGCTCGGTATTGGGCAGCAGGTTGTTGGTCGGGTCGAAATCGACCCAGTCATTGGGGAAGCCGGGCGCGTAGACCGACACCCAGGCGTGCGAGGCGTCGGCGCCGACCAGGCGCGGCTTGCCGGGCGGCGGCCGAGTCAGCAGGTAGCCGCTGACATAGCGCGCTGCCAGGCCGAGCGCGCGCAGGCAGCCGATCATCAGGTGTGCGAAGTCCTGACAGACGCCACGCTTCTTCTCCAGCACTTCCATGATCGGCGTCGACACCGTCGTCGCCTCGGGGTCGAACTTGAATTCCTTGAATATCTTGGCCATCAGCGCCTGCGCGCCGACCAGCACCGGCGTGCCGGGCGGGAAGCAGTCGGCGGCGTAGAGCGCCAACTCGTGCTTGATGCGCACATGCGCGCTCTCGAACAGGTAGCGTGCCGCATTGAGGTCTTCCGGCCGCGACGCCGAGGCATCGTAGGCCAGGCGATCGCGAACGACTTCCCAGGGCAGCGAATTTTCCAGATCGACCGGCAGATGCGGCGTGACCGCGATGGTCATCGCCGAGCTGATGCGCAGACTGTCATGCGGCGTGTGAAAGGCGATCCAGGTCACCGGGTTGCCGAACGAATCCTGTCCGTCGCGGCGCCAGGTGGGCGTCGGCACGATGTCGATGCGCTGTTCCTCGATCTGCTGCCAGGCAAGAATGCGCGGCGACAGATGCAATTGCTGCTGCGACAGCGAGACCGAGCTGCCGTAGTCGTAGGTCGTCTCGTGCAGCACGTGATAGCGGATGGGTGTCTGCGCTGCCATGCTCACAATGCCATCGTTTGCCGGCTGACATCGCCGACGTGGGTGAAATAGCGCATGCCCAGCCACTCGGAGAGCTGCGCGGCGGCGCTATCGAGTTCCTTGAGCAACGCCGCCAGTTCCTCGCATGGTGAGCAGGTCCGGCATTGGCTGAACTGCAGATGTTCGAACGGCTCCAGATCGAAGGCGCGCAGGCGGCGCAGGACATCCGGCAGGTTGCTTTCGTACTTTTCGTCGAGTTCGCGTGCCATTCGGTCGAGATAGCGGGTCAGCACGCTGGCCTGAAAGATGACGCCATGCGGGTTGCTGTCGTCGAAAACGAGCAGGTCGAGCACCGGCAGCAGTTCCGGCAGGCGCGAGTAGCGCGAGCGGTAGGTGATGATCGAATCGGAAAGTTCGAGCAGCCATTCGAGGCTGCCGGGCCCGCGCGACGAAGGCATGCGCAGGAAATTGGCGATCGAGTTGGCGAGGAAGGAGAGGCGTTCGAGGCGGCGGCCGATGATCAGGAAACGCCAGCCGTCGTCACGCGTCATGTTGTCCATCGCGAAGCCGGTCAGCGACGACGACACGCCGAGCACGCGATCGAGGAAGGCGATGGCCTCGGTCAGCGTCGGGTGCGACTTGAGCGCGGCCTGTAATTCGCGCTGCAGGCGGTTCAGCGAATGCCAGTGATCGAGCGACAGGCGCTCGCGAACATGCGTCGCCGACCACATCAGGCTGCGGATGTTGCCGGCCAGACTGCCCGGCTGCTTGGGGTCGTAGATGGCTTCGAGCAGAACGTGCTCGCTGCCTGCGGTGATCGGCGTATCTTCTTCCGGTTTGGGCAGGATGCCGAGATGCAGCGCCAGCTCCATCGCCGAACTGACGGCCGGCGTCTTGCTCCCGCCGGCTTCGACGAGACGGCTGAGCGCCACCCGCAGCATGCGCGCGCTGTCGTCGAAACGTTCGGAATAGCGGCCCAGCCAGAACAGGTTCTCGACGACCCGCGAGGTCAGGTTGGCACCGGCGCGCACCAGGTCGCGCACGCCGATCGACGGCTTGAGCATGGTGAACGCGCTGACCGGGCCGTCGGTCAGCACCCAGGCGTCCTTCGAGGCACCGCCGCGCTGCATCGAAATGATGCGGGCGTTGGCGCCGGTGGCCACGCGCGCCAGCCCGCCCGGCATCACCGAATAGCCCTCCGGCGACGAAACGGCATAGGCGCGCAGGCCGACCGGCCGGGCCAGCAAACGGCGCTCGTGCGAGCGACTCCAGGTCGGCCCCTGCGACAGGTTGATCATTTCCTGGGCGACATAGGCATGCGGCCGCGCCTCGATACGGCGCAACATCTCCTCGCGCGCCTCGCCTTTCAGTTCGTTGCCGAAAACCGGGTCCATGCGTTGCGTCGGGTAAGCCGGCTTGATGACGAGATCGTCGAAATTCTCGCGTACGTAGTCGAGTGCCGGCCTTTCGCCGCACCACCAGGTGCCGACCGACGGCATCGCCAGTTCCTCGCCGAGCAGCTTGCGGCAGATCGCCGGCAGGAAGCCCATCAGCGCGCCCGAGGCGAGCATTCCGCTGCCCAACGCGTTGGCCATGACGACGCGCCCGGCGCGGGCGACGTTGAGCAGGCCCGGGATGCCGAGCGCCGAATCGCCGCGCAATTCGAGCGGATCGCAGTAGTCGTCATCCTGGCGACGGAGGACGACATGCACCCGCTTCAGCCCGCGCAATGTCTTGAGGTACAGGGTGTCGCCGCGTACCGTCAAATCCTGGCCCTCGACCAGCGGGAAGCCAAGGTAGCGCGCCAGGTAGGCGTGCTCGAAATAGGTTTCGTTGTATGGCCCTGGCGTCAGCAGAACGATATGCGGCTGCTCGTCGCCGTCGACCGGCGCCAGCGCCGTCAGCCCGTCCAACTGATCGCGGAAGAAATCGGCAAGGTGCTGGACATGCAGGTCGCGGAACATTTCCGGAAAGACGCGCGAGACGATCAGCCGGTTTTCCAGCGCGTAGCCCGCCCCCGAAGGCGCTTGCGTACGGTCGGCGATCACCCACCAGCGGCCATCCGGCGAGCGCGCCAGGTCGACCGCGTAGTTGTGCAGCCAGACCCCGCCCGGGGGCTTGATGCCCTGGCAGGGCCAGAGGAAACCATGTTGCCCATAGACCAGCGCCGGCGGCAGCAGGCCCTCGGCGAGCAGGGTCTGCTCGCCATAGATGTCGGCCAGCATGGCATTGAGCAGCGCCGCGCGCTGCGCGACCGCCGCCGACACCCGGGCCCATTCGTCGGGCGCGATGATCAGCGGCAGCGGATCGAGCGCCCACGGCCGGTCTGCGCCGTTGGGATCAGCATAGACGTTGTAGGTGACGCCGTTTTCCTGGATGCGCCGGTCGACGAAATCGAGGCGCTGGTGCATTTCTTCCGGCGCCACCGAATCGAGGTGGATGAAAAACTTGCGCCAATGCGGCCGCACCACGCCCTCTTCCGACAACATTTCGTCGTAACGGCGGGCACTATGGGGATAGATTGCGAGGAGAGTACGGGCCATGGAGCCGAAAAAAGGGACTGGCGGGCCGTTTCCGGCCCGCCCCGGAGCGGCCCGAAAGCCGCACCATCAACGTCAGCGGTTAAAAACGCCGCAAGTCTAGCGTAAACGGGTGCTCGGCGCTGATCTCCGGGATGCCGACCCGCATCTTGCCCGGCGTGTGGCCGAAGCGGAAGAAACGGGCCAAACGGCGGCTCTCGGCCTCGAAGGCGTTGACCGGGAAGGTGTCGAAACTGCGCCCGCCCGGATGTGCGACGTGGTACTGGCAACCACCCAGCGAGCGCTGCATCCAGGTATCGACGAGGTCGAAGACCAGCGGCGCGTGAATGCCGATGGTCGGATGCAGGCACGAGGCCGGCTGCCAGGCACGGTAGCGCACGCCGGCGACGAATTCGCCGTTGGTGCCGGTGCTCTGCAGCGGCACGGGAACGCCGTTACAGGTCAGCACGTAACGGTCGGGCGCCATGCCCTTGACCTTGACCTGGACACGTTCGACCGAGGAGTCGACGTAACGCACCGTGCCGCCACCACCGCCTTCCTCGCCCATCACGTGCCAGGGCTCCAGCGCGTGGCGCAGCTCGAATTCGATGCCCTTGACGGCGAAATCGCCGTATTTCGGGAAGCGGAATTCGAAGTGCGGGGCAAACCATTCGGCCTTGAACGGGTAGCCGGCGACCGCCATTTCTTCCATGACGTCGCGGAAATCCTGCTCGGCGTAAAAGGGCAGCATGAAGCGGTCGTGCAGTTCGGTGCCCCAGCGCGCCAGGCGGGCCGGCTCGTAGGGTTCTTCCCAGAAGCGGGCGATCAGGGCGCGCAGCAGCAGTTGCTGGGCCAGCGACATGCGGGCGTGCGGCGGCATTTCGAAGGCGCGCAGTTCGAGCAGGCCGAGGCGGCCGGTCGGGCCGTCCGGCGAATAAAGCTTGTCGATGCAGAACTCGGAACGGTGCGTGTTGCCGGTCACGTCGGTGAGCAGGTTGCGCAGGATGCGGTCGACCAGCCACGGCGGCACATGCCCGCCCGGCTGCGGAATCTGCTTGAAGGCGATTTCCAGTTCGTAGAGCGAATCGTTGCGCGCTTCATCGACGCGCGGCGCCTGGCTGGTCGGGCCGATGAACAGGCCGGAGAACAGGTAGGACAAGCTCGGGTGGTTGTGCCAGTAGGCGATCAGGCTCTTCAGCAGGTCCGGCCGGCGCAGGAAGGGCGAATCATTGGGCGTCGCGCCACCGAGCACGAAATGGTTGCCGCCGCCGGTGCCGGTGTGGCGGCCGTCGACCATGAATTTCTCGGTCGTCAGGCGCGAGTAGTAGGCGGATTCGTAGAGGTGGGTGGTCTGGTCGACCAGTTGGTCCCAACTCTTGGCCGGGTGGATATTCACTTCGATGACGCCGGGGTCGGGGGTGACGCGGAAGTGCGTCAGGCGCGGATCAGACGGCGGCTCGTAGCCTTCCATGATGATCGGCAGGCGCATTTCCTCGGCCGTCGCCTCGACGGCGGCGACGATTTCCAGGTAATCGTCCAGTTTCTCGGTCGGCGGCATGAAGATGTAAAGTTTGCCGTCGCGCGGCTCGGCGCACATCGCCAGACGGGTGATCCAGGCGGCGGATTCCTTGAAGCCGGGGGTCGTGTCGGACGGCTTTTCCCAAGGCCGGGTCTTGCCCGGGCCGCGCCCATCGCCGAAATCACCGGCCGTGCCGCTGCGCCGGTCCTGCATCTGCGGCACACGGGCAGCACGCTCGCCGCTGACGCGGGAACGCAGCGCAGCGTGGCTGGCCAGCGGGTCGGTCGCCGTTTCGGCATCGGGCGGATTGACGTAGGGATAATCGCTCTGCGCCGTCCACGGCTGCGAGTCGATCGGCAGTCGATAGCCCATCGCCGAATCGCCGGGGAACAGGTAGCAGCGTTCCGAGCGCAGGAACCACGGCCCGGTCTGCCACTGGTTGCGGACGTTCTTCATGATCGGCAGGGTGTGACCGACGGTGTAGGTCATACCCTGGGTGAACACCTTCATCAGGCGCTCGCGCTCCAACGCATCGTCGACGCGCGAATCGAAGGGATCGACGTTGCCTGGCAGGCGACGCTCGCGCCACATGTAGTAATAGACGTCCTCGAAGGCCGGGAAGACATACTCGTCGGTGACGCCGAGACGGCGGGCGACCTGCTTCAGGAAAGCGCCTGCCTGCTCGGCGGTGACGCCGTAATTGACGCTTTCATTGGCGTACAGCGCCGGCGAATTCCAGATCGGCTCGCCATCCTTGCGCCAGAAGCAATTCAGGCTCCAGCGCGGCAGTTGTTCGCCGGGGTACCACTTGCCCTGGCCGAAATGCATCAGGCCGTTGGGCGCGTATTTCTCGCGCAGGCGATGGAATATATCGGCAGCGAACAGGCGCTTAGTCGGGCCGAGCGCGGCGGTATTCCATTCGGCAGCTTCCGGGTCATCGACCGCGACGAAGGTCGGTTCGCCGCCCTGGGTCAGGCGCACGTCGAGATCCTGCAGGGTGCCGTCGATCTGGTGGCCGAGTTTCTCGATCTCGAGCCACTGCTCGTCGGTATAAGGCTTGGTGACGCGCGGCGCTTCCCAGATGCGGGTCACCGACATGTGGTGCTCGAACTCGGTCTCGCACTCGTCGATGGCACCGGTCACCGGCGCGGCGGAGGACGGCTCCGGCGTGCAGGCGAGCGGGATGTGGCCTTCGCCGGCGAACAGGCCGGAGGTCGGGTCGAGGCCGACCCAGCCGGCGCCCGGCAGGTAGACTTCGGCCCAGGCATGCAGGTCGGTGAAGTCGGCTTCCGGACCGGAAGGGCCGTCGAGCGACTTGACGTCCGCGGTCAACTGGATCAGGTAGCCCGAAACGAAGCGCGCCGCCAGGCCGAGATGACGCAGTACCTGCACCAGCAGCCAGGCCGAATCGCGGCACGAGCCGGTCCGCTTGGTCAGGGTTTCTTCAGGCGTCTGGACGCCCGGCTCCATGCGGATGGTGTAGCCGATATCTTTCTGCAGTTGGGCGTTGAGCGCCACCAGAAAATCGACGCTGCGCTTCTTCTCGCGCGGAATGGCGGCGACGTATTTGTCGAACAGTTTGCCGCCTGCCACCTTGTACAGGTAAGGGGTCAGTTCATGGCGCTGCCAGTCCTCGTAGGCGAAGGGGATATGTTCGGCGTGTTCCTCGAGGAAGAAGTCGAAGGGATTGATGACCGACATTTCGGCCACCAGATCGATCTCGAAGCTGAACTCACGGGTCTTTTCCGGGAAAACCAGGCGGGCCAGGTAGTTGCCCTGCGGATCCTGCTGCCAGTTGATGAAATGTTTGTCCGGCCCGATCTTCAACGAATAGGACAGGATGCGGGAGCGCGAATGCGGGCAGGGGCGCAGGCGGATGACTTGTGCGCCAAGATTGACCAGGCGGTCATATTTGTATTTGGTAACGTGGTTCAGTGCGACATGGATGGACACGGTGTTGCTCCGGGGGATAGGACTTCGGGTGTAGAAGCAAGAGACGAACCAGCTTGCAAACCCTTGTTTTGGTGAAAACCGTATTTTGCCATGCACCGGCCCAAAGCCCGAACACTAGATAATGCACCAATCATGTGCATCGGTGCCCCGTCCGTTCCCCTCGATGCAGGCGTGGATCATGCTAGGCTTTGCGCCATGGATCAGCGCATTCCCACCCAACGCATCATCAAGATTCGCCGCGACTACAACACCTGGGTCGCCGACGAAACGCTGGAGGACTACGCGCTGCGCTTCACGCCGCGCAGCTTCCGCAAGTGGTCGGAAATGCGCGTCGCCAACACCGCCTTCGGCGCCGCCTCCTTTCTCGTTCTGGAAGCGGTCGGCGCCACCATGCTGGTCAACGCCGGCTTCATCAACGCCTTCTGGGCGATCCTGGCGACCGGCCTGATCATCTTCCTGCTCGGCCTGCCGATCAGCGTCACCGCCGCCCGCCACGGCCTTGACATGGATCTGCTGACGCGCGGCGCCGGTTTCGGCTACATCGGTTCGACCATCACTTCGCTGATCTACGCCTCATTCACCTTCATCTTTTTCGCCCTCGAAGCAGCAATCATGGCCTATGCGCTGGAGCTCGCCTTCGGCATCCCGCCGGCCTGGGGCTACCTGGTCTGCGCGCTGGTCGTCATTCCGCTGGTCACCCACGGCGTCACGGCGATCAGCCGGCTGCAGGCGTGGACCCAGCCGCTCTGGATCGTGCTTTTGGTACTCCCCTACGTGTTCGTGCTCATCGAAGAGCCCGACGCCTTCGCCGGCCTGCTCGCCTATGCCGGCGCGAACGGTACCGGCGCCGGCTTCGACCCGCACCTGTTCGGCGCCGCGCTGACCGTCGGCATCGCGCTGGTCACGCAGATGGGCGAACAAGTCGATTACCTGCGTTTCATGCCCGAAAAGACACCGGCCAACGCCGGCCGCTGGTGGTTCGGCGTCGTCGTCGGCGGCCCGGGCTGGGTCGTGCCCGGCATCCTCAAGATGCTCGGCGGCGCCCTGCTCGCCTGGCTGGTGCTGCGCAACGGAATTTCGGCCGAAAAGGCGGTCGACCCCAACCAGATGTACCTGATCGGCTTCTCGCACGTCTTCGACCACACGACGCTGGCGATCGCCGCCACCGTGCTCTTCGTCGTCGTTTCGCAGCTCAAGATCAACGTCACCAACGCCTACGCCGGCTCGCTGGCGTGGTCCAACTTCTTCGCACGCTTGACGCACAGCCACCCGGGGCGCGTCGTCTGGGTCGTATTCAACACGCTGATCGCGCTGCTGCTGATGGAACTCAACGTCTTCCAGGCGCTCGGCCAGGTGCTCGGCCTCTATTCGAACATCGCCATCTCGTGGATGGCGGCGGTGGTCGCCGACCTCGTCATCAACAAGCCACTCGGCCTGGCGCCGCCGGGCATCGAGTTCAAGCGCAGCAACCTCTACGACATCAACCCGGTCGGCGTCGGCGCCATGGGTATCGCCTCGCTGCTCTCGATCGCCACTTTCGTCGGCCTGCTCGGGGCGGACATCCAGCCCTATGCCTCGTTCGTCGCGCTGGGCAGCGCGTTGCTGCTGTCGCCCTTGATCGCCTGGGGAACCGGCGGGCGCTACTACCTGGCGCGGCCGGCGCAGCCAGTTGCGGTCGACCGGCAAAAATGCTCGATTTGCGAACGCCACTACGAAGGCGAGGACATGGCGCACTGCCCGGCCTACCAGGGGCCGATCTGCTCGCTGTGCTGTTCGCTCGACGCCCGCTGCCACGATCTGTGCAAGCCCGAGGCCAGCCTTGCCGCCCAGTGGAACGCCGTACTCCGCCGCCTGTTGCCGGCTGCCGCGCGGCCCTACCTGGAAACCGGCCTTGGCCATTACCTGCTGCTGATGAGCGGCATCGTGCCGGTGCTGGCGCTGGTGCTCGGCCTGCTCTACACCCATGAACTGCTGGCCCTGGGCGGCGAGCAGTCGGCGCTGGCCGCCGCCCTCCAGGAAAGTTTCATCAAGGCCTTCGCGGCGCTGCTGCTGCTTTCCGGCGTGGTCGCCTGGTGGATGGTATTGACCCAGCAGAGCCGCGAAGTGGCGCAGGAAGAGTCGAACCGCCAGACACAGTTATTGATGCAGGAAATCGAATCGCACCAGCGCACCGACGAGGCCCTGCAGAAAGCCCGGCAGATCGCCGAGCAGGCCAACCAGGCCAAGAGCCGCTACATCACCGCGATCAGCCACGAGTTGCGGACGCCGCTCAACAGCATCCTCGGCTATGCGCAGATTCTCGATGCCGACGAGAACGTACCGCCCAACCGCAAGCAGGCGGTCAGCGTCATCCGCAAGAGCGGCGATCACCTGCTGTCAGTCATCGAAGGCACGCTGGACATTGCCCGCATCGAGGGCGGCAAGCTGACGCTGGACGTGCGGGCGCTGGATTTTCCCGATTTCATGCAGCAGATCGTCGGCATGTTCGAGCTGCAGGCGCGTAACAAGGGGCTGTCCTTCGACTACCGGCCGGCCGGCGAACTGCCAGCGGTGGTGCGCGCCGACGAGCGGCGCCTGCGCCAGATCCTGATCAACGTGCTGGGCAACGCCGTCAAGTTCACGGTGCGTGGCGGCGTCAGCTTCAAGGTCGAATGCCGGCGCGAGATGGCCGTTTTCGAGATCGGCGACAGCGGCCCCGGGATTCCACCCGAAGACCTCGACCGCATCTTCGAGCCCTTCGTGCGCGGCAGCACGGTGCAGGCGGGCGGCAGCGGCGTCGGCCTGACCATCGCGCGCATGCTCACCGACCTGATGGGCGGCGAGATGCAGGTCACCAGTACGCCCGGCGCAGGCACCCTGTTCCGCATCCGTCTGTTCCTGCCGCAGGTACATTCGGCGCAGGCGGCACGCGAACTACCGCGCATCAACCGCGTCGGCTACGTCGGCGTGCGCCGGCGCATCCTGGTCGTAGACAACGAAAAGGTCGACCGCGACATGCTGCAAAGCGTGCTCGAACCGCTCGGCTTCGTCATCGAGCAGGCCGCCAGCGGCTACGAAGCCTTGCAGACGATCCCGCGCTTTGCGCCACACCTGGTTTTCATGGACCTCGGCATGCCCGGCATCGACGGCTGGGAAACCATCCGGCGCATTCGCCAGCAGCGTCTGACCGACGCCCATATCGCGATTCTCTCGGCCAATGCCTTCGACAAGGGGCTGGACAACGATGTCGGCGTCGCGGCGTCCGATTTCATCGTCAAACCGCTGCGCGTCAACGAGTTGCTGGACTGGATCGGCCGCAAACTCGAACTTGAATGGGTCGCCGCCGCGACCCCGCTGGCGCCCCCCACAGCTGCCGAGCCGCCGCCGCTGGTGCCGCCGCCGGCGGCGGAACTGACCACCCTCGACGAACTGATCGGCCTCGGCTATCTGCGCGGCATTCTCAACAAACTGGCGGAAATCGAAAAAATCGACTCGCAGCATGGCGAATTCGTGCGCGTACTGCGCGATCTGGCGCGACAATTCCAGTTTGACGCCATGAAGGAGCTACTCAGGAAAATGCGCGATGCCAACCGTTGACCGCAACATCTCGGATATCGTCCTGATCGTCGACGACGTACCGGAAAACCTGTCGCTGCTGCACGATGCGCTGGACGAAACCGGCTATACCGTGCTCGTCGCGACCAACGGCGAATCGGCATTGCAGCGTGCCCGCCAGAGCCTGCCCGACGTCATCCTGCTCGACGCCATGATGCCGGGCATGGATGGCTTCGAGGTGGCGCGCCGCTTGAAAGCCGACTTCGCGACGCAGCACATCCCCATCGTCTTCATGACCGGCCTGACCGAAACCGAGCACGTCGTCGCCGCTTTCGCGGCGGGTGGCGCCGATTACGTGACCAAGCCGATCCGCCCGCCGGAAGTGCTGGCGCGCATCGCCGCCCACATGCAGAACGCCCGCCAGATGAAGCAGGCGCGCAGCGCCCTCGACGCCTTCGGCCAGGCCACGGTCGCCGTGCGCGCCGCCGACGGCCGGCTGGTCTGGCAAACACCGCTCGCCCGCAAATTGCTCAACGATTTTTTTTCCAATCCGGAAGACGTTGCCCCGGCCGAACTGCTCACCTGGATCGCCAACGCCCACCGCGCCCGGCGCGACAGCCGTGAACCGGCTGCGCTATTGATCGCCGACGGCAACCGCCGCCTGCTCGCCTCATTCCATGACCAGACCGGCGAAGATGAATGGCTGGTCGTGCTGCGCGAGGAAAACGACGCCTCCGCCGTCGATTCGCTGATCGCCGCCTTCCGCCTGACCCAGCGCGAGGCTGAAGTGCTCTACTGGGTGGTCCAGGGCAAGACCAGCAACGACATCGGCGACATCCTCGGCAACAGCCCGCGCACGGTCAACAAGCACCTGGAACACGTTTTTGAAAAGCTCGGCGTCGAAACGCGCACGGCAGCGGCCAATCTGGCGCTGAGCAAGATGCGCGGCACCTGAGCCGACAATACGACTTGGCAGTCAGCCTCAGGCGGCTGCCGAAACTCCCCAGTATTTGCGCTGGAAAGCCACCATTTCAGAGCGCAAACCCACCTGCTGACCTGCCGTAATCATGCGCTGGCCGGGTTTCCAGTCATATTCGATATCGTCCGCCCGCACCCCGGCGAGCACCAGCGCCTCCGCCATCGACCGGAAATCGGGCCGCTTGACCTGACTTCCGTCGCTCAGCGTGGCGACAAATTCACTCTTGATCAACACCACGATTGCTCGTATTGCCATCGCAACACCTCCTGTTGAGGCTAGGTTATCGCGATGCCATAAGAGCCACTGTGAGGAATTCCACACTTCACGGAAAAATGGACGAACGCCAAGCCAAATTTGAAATTCGGCCCTTTTTGGCGGTCGACCGCAACTAGCGCGGGCCGCCGTATTCTTCAGCCAGGCAGTCGTAATGGGCGTGGGCTTCGGTTTCCAGCAGCGCCGCTGCGTACCACTCGCGCATTGCCGGGTGCGCCAGCACGGTATCGCGCCAGGCTGCGGCCACGGGCGGCAACTCGACGTTGTAGACATGCAGCCGCCAGGCCACCGGCGCGAACATCGCATCGGCCACCGAAAAGTCGCCGAACAACCAGGGGCCGTCGCCGCTGGCGAACTGCGTGCGCGCCTCCACCCATATTTCGGCGATGCGGTCGATGTCGCGCTGCACCGCCGGCGCGGCCGGCTTGCCCTTGAGTTTCAGCTTGAGATTCATCGGCATCGCCGTGCGCAGAGCGCCGAAGCCGGCGTGCATTTCCGCCGAAACGCTGCGTGCCCGCGCCCGCGCCTTGGAGTCGGCCGGCCACATCTGCGGATGGCGCTCGGCGAGGTATTCCGCAATCGCAATGCTCTCCCAAACCTGGAAGCCATCGTCGTGCAGGCACGGCACGCGGGCATTGCCGGCCAGCGGCTTGAGCGCCGCGTTGTACTCGCGCCCGGCCACCGAGACCATGTGCTCGGTAAACGGAATGCCGAAATGCTTCATCAGCAACCAGGGGCGCAGCGACCATGACGAGTAGTTCTTGTTGCCGATGTAGAGGTCGAACATCGCCATCTCCATGAAATGTATCCCTACGCAATCTAACGTATTTCTCGCGACGGCGTCGATCCGTAATCTGGCATTGCACTGCAACAACGCAGTTTCAACCGGACAACCCACCTCCAAGGAGTCTCCATGAGCAATCGTCGCAACTTCATCAAGGCCACCGTCCTGGCCGCCGCGCTGTCCTCCATCGGCATGGCCGCGCAGGCCGCCGACACCATCAAGGTCGGCATCCTGCATTCGCTGTCGGGCACCATGGCCATTTCCGAAACGGCGCTCAAGGAAACGGCGCTGATGACCATCGAGGAAATCAACAAGAACGGCGGCGTGCTCGGCAAGAAGCTGGAACCGGTCGTCGTCGATCCGGCTTCCAACTGGCCGCTGTTCGCCGAAAAGGCTCGCCAGTTGCTGGCCAAGGACAAGGTTGCGGTCGTTTTCGGCTGCTGGACCTCCGTTTCCCGCAAATCCGTGCTGCCTGTCTTCAAGGAACTGAACGGCCTGCTCTTCTACCCGGTCCAGTATGAAGGCGAAGAACTCGAACGCAACGTGTTCTACACCGGCGCCGCCCCCAACCAGCAAGCGATCCCGGCCGTCGAATACCTGATGTCCAAGGACGGCGGCGAAGCCAAGCGCTTCGTCTTGCTCGGCACCGACTACGTCTATCCGCGTACCACCAACAAGATTCTCCGTGCCTTCCTGAAGTCCAAGGGCGTCAAGGACGAAGACATCATGGAAGAGTACACCCCGTTCGGTCATAGC
>Ga0209202_1000861_pt1 | contig 20920 bp, 12 predicted proteins | sample AD_UKC032_MetaG_FD_184416 | JGI IMG/M metagenome (GOLD analysis project Ga0209202, IMG submission 184416) | Active sludge microbial communities of municipal wastewater-treating anaerobic digesters from USA - AD_UKC032_MetaG (SPAdes) (version 2) | ecosystem: Engineered > Bioreactor > Anaerobic >... | reverse complement strand
AGCGGTGCAAGCTTGGCTTGATGAGCAGTACCCGGAAATCGAGAAGCGCGCCAAAGCCGAAGGAGGAGAAATCCATTGGGGTGACGAGACAGCCTTGGTCAATACCGATGTCCGTGGTCGCAGCTACCCACCCGGAAACTTTCTCGCGTTGTCGGGAGGAAAAGAAGGGAGAAAAAATGATGGCGCAGCGTGGCAACGTCAAACGCACACAAACACTTGAAGGGGAACTGTTACCCGCTGCGCCCTCCCCTCGCTTGCGACTGGCAACGGTTCGGGATTGTCGGCGCGAACTGGCCAAGGTTTATATCGAGGCCCGGCGCGGACTGTTACCGGCAACCGAGGCGGCGCGTCTCGGCTGGCTGTTGCAAACCCTAGTATCAGTTATCAGGGATAGCGAGCTAGAGGAACGCATCAGCAAGCTGGAAGCGCAGCAACCGAATAACACCCGCCAAGGCCGTTGCTAAGCCCGCTGGCGGGGTTTTCTTAAAGGACACCTATCCATCATGGCAAAAGCCCTATTCACGCGGCTGGAAGCGTTAGAGCAGATTCGCGACCCGCAACGCAAAAAGCTATCGGCCATTGTCGTTTGGCCGACCGAAGGAACAGAGGCAGAGCAAGCCGATGCTCAGAAGGAAATTGACCACCTGCTAAGTCTAGGCATGGCCGTCGACATACCGCGCAATCAGGCGGAGCTAGACGCGCTCGTTGAGCAATTCATATGACCAGATCATTGCAGAATCGCATAGAAGCGCTTGAAATACCACCTAATCAGCAATGCCGATTGTTGCCGGAAATCGTCCGATGGCCGAATGATGGCACCGACGATGACAAGGCGCAGTGCCAAGCGGAGATTGATCGACTTGAGGCCGAAGGGCGTCTAGTGTTTGTCGTCAAGCGTCCCGAGGATATGAACGCCGTAGTGGATGAATTTCTATGAAACTTGAGGCCCGACTAGCCGCGCTAGAGGAACGCCTGACCGCTTTCGAGTGTTGCCCGGTTGCCGTCATTCTTGAGGACGGCGAAGAATGGGAAACGGTACGCGACAGGCTCCAAGGATCCGGCGGTGTTATCGTCGTCAGGCGCATCCTGACGACGGAGGAATGGGCGCAGATAGCGCCAGAGCAGCAACGGCAATTGACGCAAAACTAGTCCGTAAGACTTGGCGCGGCCATCTTCGTACCGTCGGCAAAAATAATCATCCTGGGCTTCCAGATGATTCTGTATTTTTCGTCTGGCAACGCCGCGAATTTCCTATCTTTATCTTCGCTAAGTCCATAGCGGACTGATCTACCACCAGACCAGACCACAACATGCCCCGGCCCAATGCTCTCATCGTTCGAGACATTGAAGGCGGTTAATGGGTCGCCAAACTGGTCGGAAACTTCGATAGTCCCCTTTACACCGGATATTTCCTTATCCGTGTTGTTCTTATAGCCAAATTTCACAGAAAGAAGCTCATCCATTACTATGCCCGAGCTTCCATACTCTGTTTTGATCTTCTTGCCCATTATCGTTACTGATACCGCTTGGCGCATTGCATCCATCGCCTTTTCCTGCTCGCCAGCCAGCTTGGCTTGAAGTGCTTTTTCTTCCTTTTCAGCAGCCGCCTGTTTTTCTGCAAATTCTCGTTGTTCTTCGATAGCTTTGCCTATCGTAATGCCTTCGGGGATGGGGTCAGATTTGATACCAAACATGCCGCTCATCGCGTATCCGACAGTGTGACGGACGACGTATTTCCCAAAAAGCTCTTTGTCATCAGGCGAAAGTTTGTCAATAACTGGTTTGATTGACTCCATTTTCTCAAGTGATGTTGGAACGATAGTAGCCTTCGGATTTGAACATCCGGCAACGGCAACAATTAAGGCGAATATGATGTAGTGTTTCATTCTTGGGTGCTCGGAAGTTGGCCACAATAAATCCCGTTATCATCATAGTCGTTTTGAATTTTAACGTTTAAACGAAAGACAACCTTAGCTCATTTCGCAACAGAATTTAGAGCGAGTCCGGCCAAAAAACAGAGTTCGATTGCCATGCTCACAATCGAACTAATGCCGTATTGCATTGTGCTGCAATGATCTAACTTTCCGTAATTTCAGAGTTACCCCCAAAGTTACCCCCGCCAGAGCGATGCTGCCCTAATTTTCATGGCTGGAAATCGCAACAGATGCAACGTTAAGGCAACGTTACTCTAACGTTACAGATACCGCAAAGTAGACGTATGAAAACCCATTCATAACCTACTGGATTTTGTCAGTCCCTAAAGGCCGGCAAATTGGCATGTTAGGGACAGATAGCTACTTTTGCGACGCCCTAAAAGACCCGCGCAATGCGGGTTTTTCTTTGCCGACCCGAACATCGGTTTTCCGTATGGATTCCGTACGGACACAATCAAAACACCATTGTCATAATAAAATACAGGCAACAAAAAACCCGCAATGCCTTGTGCTGTGCGGGTTTCGTGTTCTCTCTGCGCTGGTGGGCGGTACTGGGTTCGAACCAGTGACCCCTGCCGTGTGAAGGCAGTGCTCTACCGCTGAGCTAACCGCCCATTCGCGAGGCGCGCATTTAACCATATCTCCCGAAGCGGGTCAAACGCGGGTCGGATAGAATACGCGCCTCTCGTTCCCATCCGGATTCCGCATTCCATGAAGCCTGTTCGTACCCGTTTCGCCCCCAGCCCCACCGGTTACCTGCACATCGGCGGCGCCCGCACCGCGCTGTTTTCCTGGGCCTACGCCCGCCGCCATGGCGGCATCTTCATCCTGCGCGTCGAGGATACCGATGTCGCGCGTTCGACGCCGGAAGCCGTCCAGGCGATTCTTGACGGCATGCATTGGCTGGGCCTGGAACACGACGAAGGCCCGTTCTACCAGATGCAGCGCATGGACCGCTACAAGGAAGTGATCCAGCAGATGCTGGCCGCCGGCACCGCCTATCATTGCTACACGACGCGCGAGGAACTCGATGCCCTGCGCGCCGAGCAGGAGGCGCGCAAGGAAAAGCCGCGCTACGACGGCCGCTGGCGCCCGGAGCCCGGCAAGATCCTGCCCGCCCCACCCGCCGATGTGCCGCCGGTGGTTCGCTTCCGGAATCCGAAGGACGGGGTCGTCGCCTGGGATGACCAGGTCAAGGGCCGCATCGAGTTCGCCAACGCGGAACTCGATGACCTGATCATCGCCCGCGCCGACGGCACCCCGACCTACAACTTCTGCGTCTGCGTCGACGACTGGGACATGGGCATCACCCACGTCATCCGCGGCGACGATCACGTCAACAACACGCCGCGCCAGATCAACATCCTCGCCGCTTTGGGCGCCGAAGTGCCGACCTACGCCCATCTGTCGATGATCCTCGGCGACGACGGCGCCAAGTTGTCGAAGCGCCACGGCGCGGTTTCTGTGATGCAATACGACGAGGACGGTTTCCTGCCAGAGGCGGTCATCAACTATCTCGCCCGGCTGGGCTGGTCGCACGGCGATGACGAAGTGTTTTCCCGCCAGCAGTTCGTTGAATGGTTCGATCTCGACCACATCACCGCCTCGGCCGCCCAGTTCAACACCGAAAAACTGCTGTGGCTCAACCAGCATTACATGAAACTGATGCCGGTCAGCCAGCTTGCCGCCAATGTTGCAAAGCGGCTGGCGGCGCGCGGCATCGACACCAGCACGGGGCCGGATCTTGAAAATGCCGTCGCTTTGTACGTTGACCGCAGCAACACATTGAACGTGCTGGCCGATGCCGTCGAGGTGTTTTATATCCATGTCACCCCTGCCGCGGAACTCCTTGCCCAGCACCTCACCGACGAAGCCCGGCCCGCGCTGGCCGATTTCGCCAGCGGCATCGCCGGCGTGTCCTGGGATATCCCGGCCATCGCCGCGCTGATCAAGGAAACCGTTGCCCGGCACGGGCTCAAGATGCCGAAGCTGGCCATGCCCCTGCGCGTGATCCTTACCGGGCAGGCCCAGACCCCGTCGGTCGATGCGGTGATTGCCCTGATCGGCCGTGAAAGGGTGCTGGAGAAACTGGCAGCGGCCAAAATCTAAAAAATCCCGGGGAAGGTGTTTACAAGCGCCTTTCGACTCCCTATAATTCGCGCTCTTTCACGGCGCTGGGGGTATAGCTCAGCTGGGAGAGCGCTTGCATGGCATGCAAGAGGTCAGCGGTTCGATCCCGCTTACCTCCACCAGGCAACGTGAGAGAAATGTAGTTTTTGTCCGGGTCCCCATCGTCTAGAGGCCTAGGACACCGCCCTTTCACGGCGGTAACCGGGGTTCGAATCCCCGTGGGGACGCCAAGATTTTCAGCGCGGAGTGGTAGTTCAGTTGGTTAGAATACCGGCCTGTCACGCCGGGGGTCGCGGGTTCGAGTCCCGTCCACTCCGCCAACCTTTGTAAAGAACCGGCTGCGGCCGGTTTTTTCTTTTCCCTGTCGCAAAAAGGGGCATCGTCCTCCTTCAGGGTTATAATTGTTTCTTTTCGGACCACCCCCGTTTCGACGCAGGAGTATTTCGCCATGCATCATCGCAACGTTCTGTCGCTGGTCAAATCATTTGCCCGAGCCACGCTGGTTTCGCTGGCCGGGGCAAGCGCCACGCTGGCTCATGCCGACACCAATGGCCAGCCGTTTCCGCTGCTCTCCATGCTTCCCCCATCCGTCGTCGTGCCGACGGCGCTGGTGGACAGCCCCTTGGTCGTGCATGAGCTGCATGCCGCCCCGCCCGTCTCGGGCACCATCGACCTGACCGAGCAGCAGGGCAGCCTGTGGGTTCGCTTGCGCCATGGCTTCGCGATGACCAACCTCAACGACGACCTGACCCTGCACTATCAGCAGTGGTACCAGAACCGTCCCGACGCGCTGCGCCGCATGGTCGAGCGTAGCCGGCCGTATCTCCACCATATCGTCGAGGAACTCGAGGCGCGCGGCATGCCGACCGAAATCGCGCTGCTGCCGATGGTCGAGAGCTCGTTCAACCCGATGGCCTATTCGCGCGCGCACGCCTCCGGCCTCTGGCAGTTCATCCCGGCCACCGGCAAGCGTTTCAATCTGGAACAGAACTGGTGGCAGGACCAGCGGCGCGACATCGTCGCTTCGACCAGCGCTGCTCTCGAATACCTGCAGACGATTTACGACATGCACGGCGACTGGCATCTGGCACTGGCCTCGTACAACTGGGGCGAAGGTTCGGTCAAGCGCGCCATCGAGAAAAACACGGCGCGCGGCCTGCCCACGGATTACGCCAGCCTGAGCATGCCCAACGAAACGCGGCATTACGTTCCCAAGCTGCAGGCACTCAAGAACATCTTCGGCAACCCGGCGCTGATGGCGCAACTGGGGCTGCCCGAAATCACCAACCAGCCTTTCTTCGCGACGATCGAGACGACTCGGCCGATGGACGTCAAGACGGCGGCGCGCCTGGCCAACATGCGGGTTGAGGAATTTCAGGCGCTGAATCCGGCGCACAACCGTCCTGTGATGAAGGCCGATACGCCGGTCGTCATTCCTGCCGACAAGGTCGAGACCTTCCAGAACAATCTGGACAATCATGATGCGCCGCTTTCCGAATGGCAGGCCTATACGCTCAAACCCGGCGAAAAGCTCGATCACGTCGCACCGCGCTTCGGCATCACCCTGGCTGACCTGATGCGCGCCAACGGCCTGCAGGGAAAGATCAAGCTGGGCAGCGGCACCACCTTGCTGGTACCCGCCGGCAACGGGGCCGACAACCTGAGCAGCCTCGGCTCGGAGCCCCGCCTGCCGCAAATCGTCGAAGCCGAGCCGGCCGGCAAACCGGTTGCAGCTCCGGCGCCTGTCGCGCGTTCGGGCAAGTCGGTCAAAGTCGCTGCCAGCACCACATCGGGAACCAACCGCGTTCGCATGCAGATTCCCGCCAAGGCGGCCGGCAAGGAAGCCACGAAAGTCACCGTGGCGACAAAATCCGCGAGCAGCACTGCCAAAACCGCTTCCAGCAAACCAGCCACCCCGGCTCAGCCAGCCAAGGTCGCCAAAGCGCAAAACGGTCGGCGCAGCTGATTCAGCCAGCCAGGTGACAGTTGACCGTATGCGTTGCCGAGATGCGGGTTACGTCCGGGTAGCGCTGGCGGCATAAGTCGGTGGCCTGCGGGCAACGCGGATGAAAATGGCAGCCGGCCGGCGGATTGGCCGGAGACGGCGTTTCGCCGGCCAGGCGGATCACCGTCGAATGGCCGTCGAGGCGTGGCACCGGCACCGCTGAAAGCAGCGCCTGGGTGTAGGGGTGGCGCGGCGCACGCAAGACCTCATCGGCCGTGCCCCGCTCGACGATGCGACCGAGATACATCACCGCGACCTCGTTGGCCAGATACTCGACCACGGCGAAGTTGTGGGTGATGAACAGGTAGGCCACCCCCAGTTCTTCCTGAATGCTTTTCAGCAGATTGAGAATCTGCGCCTGCACCGACACATCGAGCGCCGAGGTCGGCTCGTCGCAGATCAGCAGTTCCGGCTGCACGGCCAGCGCACGGGCCACCGCGATACGCTGGCGCTGGCCGCCGGAAAACTCGTGCGGATAGCGGTCGATCGCCTCGGCGGTCAGCCCGACCTGGCGGAGCAGTGCGGCAACCGCCGCGCTGCGCTTGCCGGCGTCAGCTTCCAGACCCAATGCACTCATGCCTTCGGCAATGATTTCACCGACCCGCAGGCGCGGGTTGAGCGACGCGAACGGGTCCTGAAACACCATCTGCAAATGCCGGCGCATCGAACGCAGGCGCCGGCCCTTCATGCCAACCAGCTCGCTGCCGCCGAGGCGGACGCTGCCGGCGGTCGGTTTGACCAGTTGCAGCAGAGCCTTGCCGACGGTTGTCTTGCCGCAGCCGGATTCGCCGACCAGCGCCAGCGTGCGCCCGGCGGATATGGCCAGAGAAACGCCGTCGACCGCGAGTACATGGCCGACGGTGCGCTGAAGCAGACCGCGACGGATCGGGAAATGCACCTTGAGGTCGGTCACTTCCAGGAAGGCCGCAGTTTCGTGTACGCGCGCGCCGAGACCAAGTACGCGCGCCGACTCGGGCGCTGCGGCAACGCCTGACCAATGGCAGCGCAGGGCATGCTCGCCGGCGACCTGGCGCCACGGCGGCGACACGGCCCGGCATTGCGCCATCACGTGCGCGCAGCGGTTGGCAAAGCGGCAGCCTTGCGGCATCTCGGCCAATGATGGCACCTGGCCGGGAATCGTGGTCAGCGCCGTCCCGCGCCGCGAAACCTCAGGCAACGCGGCGAACAGCGCCTGCGTGTAGGGATGCTGCGGACGGGTGAAGAAATCCTCGCGGCTCGCCACTTCGACCAGTTCGCCGGCGTACATCACGCCGATGCGGTGCGCCATCCGGGCCACCACGCCGAGATCGTGGGTGATCAGCAGGATCGCCATGCCGCGCGCGCGCTGGAGTTCGGCCAGCAGATCGAGGATCTGCGCCTGCACGGTGACGTCGAGCGCCGTGGTCGGCTCGTCGGCAATCAGCAGTTCGGGTTCACCGGCCAGTGCGATGGCAATCATCACGCGCTGCTTCATGCCGCCGGAAAACTGGAACGGGTATTCGCCGAGCCGGCGCTCGGGATCGGAAATCCCGACCTGGCGCAGCAGTTCCAGCATGCGCTGGCGCGCCGGTTCGCCGCGCAGATTGCAATGGCGCTCGAGTACTTCGCCGATCTGGTCGCCGACGGTCAGCACCGGGTTGAGGCTGGTCGCCGGCTCCTGGAAGATCATCGCCATGCGCGCGCCGCGCAGGCGGCGCATCTCGGCTTCGGGCAGGGTCAGCAGTTCCTCGCCTTCCAGCTTGATGCTGCCGCCGGTGATGCGCCCGGCGGCCGGCAGCAGGCGCATGATGCCCTGCGCCGTCACCGACTTGCCGCAGCCGGATTCGCCGAGCAGGGCGAAGGTTTCGCCGGCGGAAACGGCAAAGGAAATGCCGTCGACCGCAACCAGCACCTTCTTTCCGGCGTGGAAGGCAATGCGCAGGTCGTTGACTTCAAGCATCAGGCCGCCCTCGGATCGAACGCATCGCGCACCGCATCGGCGAACAGGTTGGCGGCGAGCACGAGGATGAACATCGCCGTAAACGCGGCAGCCAGCGACCACCAGACGACCGGCTCGCGCCCCAGTTCCATGCGCGCGCTGTTGATCATCGTGCCGAAGCTGGTCATCGTCGGATCGACGCCGATGCCGACGTAGGACAGGACCGCCTCGGCCAGCACCAGCCCGGAAAAATCCATGACCAGCGCGATGATGACGATGTGCATCAGGTTGGGCAGGATGTGGCGGACGATGATGCGCCAGTTCGACACGCCGAAGGCCTGCGCCGCCTGGATGTATTCGAGTTCGCGTAGTTTGAGCGTCTCGCCGCGCAATAGCCGGCACAGGCCTGTCCAGCTGGTGATGCCGAGGATGAAGCAGAGGGCGAGCAGGCGCAGGTCGGCGCGCTCGGCGGCGGTCGAGAACCATTGCGGATGCGTGTCGATGACGACCTGCATCATCAGCACGGCGGCGGCGATCAGCAGCACGCCGGGGATCGAGTTGAGCACGGTGTAGATGTACTGGATCACGTCATCGACCCAGCCGCGGAAATAGCCGGCGACGATGCCGAGCAGCACGGCCACCGGCAACATCACCAGCGTCGTCACCAGACCGATGATCAGCGCGGTGCGCACGCTCTTGAGCACCTGATAAAGCACATCCTGGCCGACCTTGTCAGTGCCGAACACATGATAGCTGCCGGACAGCCAGAACAGCGGCACGCCGATCACCAGCATCAGCCCGAGCGTTCCGAGCACCGCATTCCAGGCGAAGCCGGTCTCGCCGCGCCAGATTTTCTGCCATTTTTCGCCGTGGACCACAGCCGTGCGCCGCGCCAGGGCGGCCGTCATCAGCGCCGCCAGGCCCAGCCAGGCGAGCAAGGCAAGCACGCCGACGCGGAATGCCGCAAAACCGGCATCGGCCGCCACAGTGTCCTCGCGTTCCCCAAGATGAGCGCCGCCATGTTTGAGGCGCGGATATTCGCGCACCGAACCCTGGCCCGGCACATCGACTGTCTCCTTGGCATACAGGCGGGTGGCAAAGGGTTCGGAGTAGGTCTTTTCATTGCGCGTGCGCAATGGCGTGACCAGCGCATCGAGCACGGAAAGCACCTCGATCGCGTAAGTCTCCTTCTGCCCCGGTTTGCCGTCGAGCTTGACGCGGTAATGCAGCGAATCGAGCAAGCCGACCGCGATGAAGGCCAGCAGCACCGTCGCCGATGCCATCCCCACCCGGTTGGCGCCGACCCGCCGCCAGCTCCCGAGCAGCGGCTCGTTGCGCGCGATGACCACGCCGAGGCCGACGCCGGCTGCCACCAGCAGCCAGATCAATGCATCCGACCAGAGGACGACAATCTGGAAAGGCATCATTCGAAGCGAATCCGCGGATCGACCAGCGTGTAGGAAATGTCGGTCAGGATCAGGCCGACAATGTAGAGCACCGACCCGATGAACACCATCGAGCGCACGACGGCAAAATCCTGCGCGTTGATTGCGTCGATCGTGTAGCTGCCCAGCCCGGGAATGCCGAAGAAGGACTCGGTGAGCAGCGAGCCCATGAAAAGCAGCGGAATGACGACGACGCCCCCGGTCAGGATCGGGATCAGCGCATTGCGCAGCACATGGCGGAAGAACACGACGGTTTCCGGCAGCCCTTTGGCGCGCGCAGTGCGCACGTAATCCTTGCCGACCTCCTCAAGAAAAATCGTCCGGTACCAGCGCGTCGACGAGCCGATGCCGGAAATGACGCCGATCAGCACCGGCAGAACCAGGAAGCGCCAGGCATCCAGGCCATCGCCGAACCCGGAAATCGGCACCAGCCGCCACACCTTGCTGATCAGGTACTGGCCACCGATGATGTAGAACAGGCCGGAAATCGACATCATCGCCACGCACAGCACGACGCCCCAGAAATCGAAGGCCGTGGCGCGGAAGAAGGCCAGCGTCAGCGCGAAGGTCACCGTCACGAACAGGCCGAGAATGAAGGTGGGCAGCGCAATGGCCAGCGACGGCCCCATCCGGTTGCCGATCTCGCGGGCGATGTCGCGGCCATCTTCGGCACGCCCGAAATCGCCGACGAACATGCGTGCCGACTTCTGGAAGAAGATGGTATCGGTCACGGTCGCCACCCCGGAAGCGGCGGCATTGACCAGCAGCGGCCGGTCGTAGCCGCGCTCGGCCTTCCATTTCTCGATGGCTTCCGGCGTGACGCGCTTGACCCCCAGTTGCATGCGCGCCATGTCGTCCGGTGTATTGACGACGAAGAACAGCGCGAAGGTGAGCAGATTTACCCCGATCAGGATCGGGATGGCATAGAGCAGGCGGCGGACGATGTAGGCGAGCACAGGCGGATTATGCCAAGAGCCGGCGCAGGATGAACAAAAATGCCAGCAATAAAGCCAGGCCCCAGGCGGCGACGGCATAGTCGGAGCGCAGCGGCGGCTCGCCCGGCGCCTGCGGGTCGCGCAGTTCCGGCGGGAACGGCCGCGGCGGCACCGGGATGATCTGCTGCGCCGCCGGGTCCTTGGGCACCCGCGCCGAATATTCGACGCTCGTTTCGACCGGCCAGTCGCCCCAGGCGCGGCTCGACGGAAACTGCGGGACGCGGATCAGCATGATCTCCTGCACGTCATCGGCCAGCAGCCGCTCGAAGTTTGACAATTCGCGGCCGCCCTGGCCACTGGCCAGGCGCAGCAGGTCGGCGGCGATTTCCTCGAAAGCGGCGGCCGGACAAAGGCGCGTCCGGTCCTCGGTCAGGTAATCGAAGGTGGCCTTGCCCTTGCCCAGGCTGCGTTCCCTGAGCGTCACCAGCGGCAGCGCGGGGATCGCCTTGAGCCAGCTTTCCGCGCCGCGCTCCGGCACCTGCCAGCCCAGCGTGCGCAGCGTGCTGACACTGATCCCGGCACAGTTGGCGCGCGCATGCTGATAGGCGAACTGATGGCGGTAAAACTGGTTGTAGACGCGCCCGAAGGCCGACTGTAGCCAGGCCGGCAGGCGCGCATCGCCGAGCGTCGCGACCAGCATGTACGACGGCCGGTACCACGCCTGGCCGCTGTTGAGGTCACCGAGATAATTGTCGAGCGGCACCGGCGCCGCGATGATGCCCTTCTCGCTCTCTGCATCCAGCGTGTAGAAGTTATACACCAGCAAATCGTCGAGCCCGCCCTGCCCGCCGACACGCCCGGTCATCACGGCAAAATGACCACCGTGCGCCTCGTCGTCATCGCCCTGCGCCCCGTTGAGCATCAGGCCGATGACCGGCTGGCCGGCTTCGACCGGCGGCGCGCCCGGCCGGCGCCATACCGAACTCACCGCAAACGGGCTGCGCGCCCCGCCCTGTGGCTGCGCGCGCAGCCAGTCGCGCACTGCGGCCGGGTCGGCTGCCATGGGTTCTGCAGGCGGCGTTTCCGGCAGGCAAAAATCCTGCGGCCAGAAGGTTCGGGCAACGACCGTGTCGGCCTCGCGAATTCCCCGTATTTTTACCGGTCGACCGTGGAAGAAGGCAACGCTGCGCGCATCGAACCACGCGCGGTTGAGCGGCAGCTTTTTTACCAGCCGCAGGCGCAGCTCGCCATCCGCAGTGCGCACCGCGCTTCCATCCGCGTCGAGCGCCACATCACGTTCAAATACCGGCGAGCCGAGCCAGACCAGCGGCGGATAATCGGCCGCCGCACCCGGCGGGGTTGAGCTTGCCCAGGCCGCGAGATCCTCCAGCACCGGCAGATGCCGCGTGAAACCCGCTACCGGCCAGCCTGGCCTAGGCACTGCAATCGCTTCGCCGCGGAAGTACCACAGCGCCTGCGGCAACGCCGCACAATCCGTGCAGTTGCCGTCGGTGATCCGGAAATTTTCGGCGGGCAGCAGGCCGTAGGCAGTCATGGGCGCATTCTGCCCGAAAACTCCAGGCGCATAGACCATCGAACACAGCGCGACGAGGATGGCCGCGCGAGCTCGATGAAGTCCGACAGAAACTACTGCGGCAAACGTATGCCCTGCTTCACGATACGCACGACGTTGGCCTGCATCCCGCCATCCCCGCACTTGCCCTCGGGGTTGGAGTTGACGTTGCTGCACTCATCGTCGTCCGCTAGATACTGAATCGGCGATGCATACGACGCCGAGAAAAGCGGATTCGCATACTGGGCACCGATCGCCTGCTGATCCGCCCCCGTCTCGCCAGGATTGACCGGCCCCACCGAATCACCACGAATGGTCAGGACACCGTCCACATAAGCAATCGCGTAATTGCCGGAGGTCTGGCCGAACGGGGTAATCGGGTAGGCACCGGGCGGTGAAGTTGTCACAGCGGCGGTCAGGAAGGAAAGCGTTCCACCCAGATCAGCCGGGGTTTCGCCGCCGACAAACCCCGCATACGTTGCGGTGAAAGGTGGGTTGGGCGTACCGAAGAGTTTGCTTTTGTCGTCAGCGGTAATGCTCAGGCTGGCCGGCGTGATGGTGCCGCTCGCCGAGTTGGTGGTGACGCTGTAGTTCAGCCCGCCGTTGCCATCATTGACGACGTACCCGCCATCAACAAGCAACGTGCTGCCGTTGGCGCCCAGCACGTTCTTGCTCTGGTAGCTTTGGCTCAGACTGCTCACGCTGTCGCCCGCTTGCAGCCCGAGCACAATGGGCGCGCCGCTCGAAACCGTGGTGGCGTCGTAAACCTTGCTGTCGCTCACCGCGTTGAGCGCCAGGCTGGCCGCGGTGATGACGCCGCTGGTGTTGGTGACGTAGCTGGTCGCGTAGTTGGCGCCGCCGTTGCCGTCGTTCATCAGCAGACCGCTGGCGGTGAGCGTCTTGCCGGTGCCGACGTTCTTGTTGTCGTAGACCTGCGTGGCCGCGGTGCCCACTGCATCGTAGGTGGTGCCGGTCAATACCGGGGCAACCGCCGAACTGGTGGTGCCGTTGTAGACCCGGTTGTCGGCCTGCGCCGTGACGGTCAGGGGCGCCGGGGTGATCGTGCCGCTGGCGCTGTTGCTGGTGACGCTGTAGTTCAGCCCGCCGTTGCCGTCATTGATGGTGTAGCCAGTGACGTTCAGCAGGCTGTTGTTGGCGCCCAGCGCGTTCCGGCTGGCAAAGGCCTGGCTGGCGCCGGTGACGCTGTCTGAACCGTACAAGGCGCCAACGCTGGGCGTTGCCGTCGAGACGGTGCTGCCGTCGTAGGTCTTGCTGTCGCTCACGGCGTTGATCGCGAGCGCCGCCGGCGTGATGGTGCCGCTCGCCGAGTTGGTGGTGACGCTGTAGTTCAGCCCGCCGTTGCCATCATTGACGACGTACCCGCCATTGACCAGCAACAGGCTGCCGTTGGCGCCCAGCACGTTCTTGCTCTGGTAGCTTTGGCTCAGACTGCTCACGCTGTCGCCCGCTTGCAGCCCGAGCGCGATGGGCACGCCGCTCGAAGCGGTGGTGGCGTCGTAGACCTTGCTGTCGCTCACCGCGTTGAGCGCCAGGCTGGCCGCCGTGATGACGCCGCTGGTGTTGGTGACGTAGCTGGTCGCGTAGTTGGCGCCGCCGTTGCCGTCGTTCATCAGCAGACCGCTGGCGGTGAGCGTCTTGCCGGTGCCGACGTTCTTGTTGTCGTAGACCTGCGTGGCCGCGGTGCCCACCGCATCGTAGGTGGTGCCAGTCAATACCGGGGCAACCGCCGAACTGGTGGTGCCGTTGTAGACCCGGTTGTCGGCCTGCGCCGTGACGGTCAGGGGCGCCGGGGTGATCGTGCCGATATTGGCGCTCACGGGATCCGGCGCAAGGGTATAGCCGTATACCGCTGCCGAACCATTGGTCGCAGTTGCGGTGATCGCCGACGCTGTGACCGTCTTTCCATTGCCGGCATTCCGGTTGTCGTAGGCGCCGGTTCCAGCCACGGAAACGATCAGGTCTCCATCGACGGTACTGCCGGAATACGTGAAATTACTTGCGGCGAGCGATGCCGCTGTGGTCCCGTCGTAGACCTTGCTTACCGTACCGCTCAGGCTGACCGTGAGGGTTGGCGCAAGGGAATAGAGAAAGCCGTTGCCGTTGGACTGTGCGGGAGTCGTGGAGCCGAAGGTCGCATTGTATTGCTTGAAGTTATATGCGAGGCCGCCACGATTATCCGGTGTCGCGCCACCGAACGGGTTGGGGTTGCTCGACCAGACCAGCCAGCGGCTCCCAGCCGGCACGGACAACGCGCTCGCGCCCGCCGAATTCACAAAACGACCACCCGACAGAACGATCGCATCACCCGTTCCGGTCGCAGTGAGTTGGCCGGCCAGGGTCACCGTACCCGCGGCCGTTGCGGTCAACGTGCCGAAAGTCGACAAATCGAGCGTCAGGTTATTGATGTCGTTTAACCGGACATTCCTGCCCGACTGAACCGAAACGTTGCCCGCGAAATTGTTGAGGTTGTCGAGCGTGACATCGTTGGCTACGCCTGCGTTGATCGTTGTGGCTCCCGCCACTGAGATTGCGCCCGAATCAGTCACGGCGCCGCCCGAGGTAAGCGTCAGGTTCGCCCCGATGGTCGAGGTGCCAAGATCGATGGCATTGGCGTCTCTCAGGGCGACGTTGGTCGCCGAGGTGACCGAGAGGGTAGCGAAATCGTTGGCCACATTCTGCATGACAATGTTGCCCAGACCGGCAGCGAGTGTCAGCAAATGGCCATTGGCGGCGACGCTGCCGTTCGCGGTAATGCTGCCGTTCGCGGTAGTCGATAGCGTTGTCGGCGTACCCAGAGAAACGTTGTCGCCATAAGTCTGATTGCCTGTCGTCCTGACCGAGCCACCGTTGATGACCGTCGTGCCACCCGCATTCGTCGTCAGGCTGGTCAGCGCCGTCGTGCCACCAACCACGCCGGCAAAGGTGGTCGCACCGGTGGTGTTGACCACCATGGCCGAGCCGCCGTCGACTGTGGTGTTGAAGGCGATGGCAGCGTTGCCGGTAGAGGCAAAGGTACGCGTGCCGCCTCCGGTCAACGTCACCGCATCGTTGTAGGTCTGGGCGCCGGTTGTCGTGACGTTGCCGCCGATACTCGTCGTGCCGCCGGCATTCGTCGTCAGACTGGTCAGCGCCGTCGTGCCGCCAACCGCGCCGGCAAAGGTGGTCGCACCAGTCGTATTCACTATCAGCGCCTGAGCACCATTCACCGTGTTGCCAAGACCGATATTCCCGGCGCCGGTCGATGCCAGCGTCGTCGCGCCGGTCAGCGTCACCGCATCGCTATAGGTCTGCGAGCCGCTGGTCGTGATGACCCCGGTCAATTGCGTCGTGCCACTGTTGCCGGTTGCCAGATTGCGTATGCCGGTGAAGTTCGCACCGTTGACCGTGGTCGTGCCGCTGAAATTGAGCGTCAGATCATTGCCGCCGCCGGCGACCGTCGAGGCGAAGGTCGGCGTCGTACCGGTCAGGATCGCGTTTCCGGTCAACGTCACCGCATCGTTGTAGGTCTGGGCGCCGGTCGTCGTGACGTTGCCGCCGATGCTCGTCGTACCACTGGCATTGGTCGTCAGCGACGTAAGTGCAGAGGCTCCGCCGACGGCGCCACCGAAAATCGTGGCAGCATTGGTGTTGACCGTGAGCGCCCGGGCACCGCCCGTGGAGTTGATCGTTCCGTCAAACCGGACATTGGCTCCCGCTCCCGCGCCGGCGCTTCCCCCTTGCGCGCCGGCGGTGATCGCTGCCGCATTGAGCAGTACGGCGTCCTTGAGCCAGATCTGGCCGCCACTGCCGGCCGCGCCGGTGCCGACCCGATTTCCTCCGGTTGCAGTCAGGTTGCCGCCCAGCGTGATAGTGGGCGTCGTTGCCCCGGCGTCGAGCGTAATCGTCCCGGCGTTGCCACCCGCCAAATTGCCGCCGACACCATTGCCGCCGATGGTGGAAATTGCGCCGACGGTCACAGCGCTTACAGTACCGGTGACCGACACGTTTCCGCCGTTGCCCCCCGCGCCGGCAGTGTTGCCGTTGGTTCCGTTCGCGGTAATGCCGAGGGTCGTAACCGAATCGCCGGAGAGTGTCACCGCGCCGGCATTCTTGCCGGCAGTGTTCGCATTGGCGGTTCCGCCCGACGTCGTGATTACTCCGACGTTAAGAAGGCCGGTGCTGGCCGTTGCCGTAATGCTGCCGCCATCGCCGTTGGCGCCGCCCGTCGTGGTAAGTGCCCCTGCGTTGGTGGTCACCGAAGCGCCGCTCAGGGTGATCGCGCCTGCCGCGCCGCCCGCGCCAATACCGGTGGCAGCACCAGTTCGCGCGGTGATGGCCCGCGCCGAAATCGCGCCCATAGGAGAAGTAAGTGCGACTGTGCCGGCATTACCGCCGGCCTGATTGGTCCCCAGCCCAGCGCTGCCGCTGGCGGTGATGGTCGCTGCTGCAGCAGCGGTGATGCCGCCATTACCTGCCAAGGTGATCGAACCGGCATTTTTTCCCGCCTGCGTCGTGGCTGCTGCATTGGTGCCACCTGAACTGGCAATGGCACCGTTGAGCGTCAGCAGGCCCGTTGCGTTGACATTGATGTTGCCACCGTTGCCATTGGCCTGACCACTGGTGGTCAGTGCTCCAAGCGTGACGTTGCCAGCCGTATTGGTTACCGCGATGCTCCCCACTCCACCACCGGCACCCGAAGTAGAGGCAGCGCCGTTGCGAGCGACGAGCGCACCGGTCTGGACCGTGCCAGCGCCACTATTGGAAAGGTTAATGCTGCCGCTGTTGCCACCGGCGGCAATGCCGGCTACGCCATTGCCGCCGGTGGCATTGATCGTGCCGTTGGCGGTGATGCTGCTGGTGGACGTGATTTGTATTGCCCCACCATTGCCACCTGCCTGATTGGCGCCGTTGCCATTGCTGCCATTGGCAGTGATCGCTCCGGTCGTCACTGCGCCCGCTCCGTTGATCGTCACGTTGCCGGCATTGCGGCCCACGCTGTTCGCCGCCGCTCCGCCGGTGGTCGTGATGGCGCCAGTGAGATTGATACTGCCGGCAGCGCTGGTTCCCGTGATCGCTATATTGCCGCCGTTGCCGTTGGCTGCGCCAGTCGTGTTGATCGTTCCCGTTCCGCTGATGCTTGCCCCGGAAAGGACAATACCGCCAACGTTGCTGGTTAGCGTGGCGTTGTTCATAGCCAAGTTGCCGGCACCGTCGCCATCGGCATCGGCCTTTAGGTTGATGAAGCCCGAGCCCGACGTCGCAATACTTCCACGGGTTGCGGCTGTGGCCCCTGCGACGAGGGTGATGTTGTTGTTGGCCTCAAGGCGGATGTTGTTGTTGGCAGCCATGGTGATACGACCACCGACGGTGATGTCGCGTGTGGCCTGCAGGAATAGTTCCGAGAAGCCGGTGATGTCGGCGATCTGGATGGTCAAGGTGCCGACCGCAGGGGGGTCGCCGAAAGCCACGTCGGGCACGCCGTTCGGGTTATTGGGCGGTGCGGGCTGAGTCGAGGTGTTGAGAACGATGTCCTGTGGATCCAGGAGAACGCGCCCCCCGGTTCCCATGGGCGCGGCGACATCGACGGCGCCCAGAAATTCGAGATCCCGCTTGCCGGAAACCTCGACGAGTCCACCATTGCCACCCTGTGCACCGCCCCTGGCAGAAATCGAGCCGTAATAGCGGGTAATCTCGTCGGCCCAGACGACGACCTTGCCGCCATCGCCGCGCGCGTTGGCATCGGCCTTGATCGTCGCGTCGGCACTCACATAGGTACGCGCCGCATTTTGAATCTCAAGTTTCTTCCCTTGGTAATCACCGCCAATCAGCACCGTACCGCCGCCCGTCGCGCCCGAGGCGTCTACTTGTGCAGCGTTGACGACGCCGACCTGCTGGCCGAGCAACTTGACCGTGCCACCTGTTCCACTGGCACCGCGCGCAGCTATCCGGCCATCAGCCAGAAGCGTGCCGGCCTGGGCCTGCACGGTGATTTCGCCCCCTTTTTTGCCGTCGACCGCAACCATCGATGCGGCGCCGAGGTTGATGTCGTTGCCGGCGGTGAGCACGATGCGCCCGCCGTCTTGAGTGAGGCTGCTGGCTTCCAGCACGCCCGTATTGTTGATCACGCCCCGCGTCACGGACTCCGCACCGGCAGCCGTCAGCAGAATGGCGCCACCTTCGGCGCGAATTGCCTGATTGTTGGTGATCAGCGTGTCGATTGTGTCGGCGCTGACGTCGAGACCAACCAGCCGGTCACCGGCAAAATTGAGCCGGACCCGTTCGCCGGCGCCCATGGCGACCGTCCCCCCCGGGGCGCTGATGCTCCCGTTGTTCGTGATGCTCGGAGAGACGAAGGCGAGATAGCCACCCGGCGCGGCAGTGATCTGCCCTTGGTTGGTGATGCTTCCGCCACTGCCGCTGAAGACGTAATTGCCGGACAGGAAATCGTCGTCCCGGATATTCAGGGTGGAAGCGACCAACCCGCCGACGCTTACGCGCGCACCGCTACCGAACAGGACGCCATTGGGGTTGATGAGGAAAACCTGACCGTTGGCGGTCAACTGGCCTTCGATGCGCGAAACGGTCGGGCCACTGACCCGGTTGAGGGCCACGGCGGAGGCATTGGGTTGCAGGAAGTTGACCTGCGCCTGGCTACCGATGTCGAAATTCTGCCAGTTGATAATGGCGCGCTGGCTGCCCTGGTTGATCTCCATGCGGTTGGCGCTGGTGCTGATCGCAGCCTGTCCGACCGTGACCTGCGCCCCGCCGGGCAGCGCCGTGGCGGCGAGGTCGGCGGCCAGCGTGGCGTGGGTGCCGATGAGTACAGACAGTAGCGCAGCACCGGCGGCGCGTTGAATGCGGCCGCGCTTGCCACGCGCCGAGGCGATTTCGGGGACAACGCTCCAGGTGGCCAGGCGTTCGTTCCAGATCAGTCGATAGGCTTGGTTCATGTTCGTTTCCTGTCTTGCCCTAGTACGCCCAGGTCAGCCCCAGCCAGACGCGGGAACTGTTGTCGCGGCCATCCGCATCATTGCCTTTGGCGGAGGCGCCGGGGTTGTTGCCGAGTTTTGTTGCGGCTTCGAGATTCGCCGTCACTCCCTTGGGCAGGCTCCAGTTGAAACCGAAGCCGATGCCGGAGAGGCTGTAATCGTTGGGAATGCCGAATGTCGCGAGGCCGCCGCGCGTGTCCTTGACCAGCCAGATGCGGCCGCTATCAACGAAGAGCCGGGCCGAGAGACTGCCGGGCAGTTCGGCGACGGGCACGGGAATCAGCCAGTCCACGCGAGCCAGAAGCGCCTGGTCACCGGCGGCTTCGCCTTCCGGGTAGGCGCGCACGCCGTTGACCCCGCCGAGCAGGAACTTCTCGGAGGAATCAAGATTGCGGTTGCTGGCCTGCCCCGACAGACGAATCTGGAGGCGATGGCCGTTGGGAATGAAGTGCAGATACTGGTATTCGCCACGCAGCTTGGCGTAGCGCCCGGCGGTATCGACAGTGGCCTGGTTGGCGAGGATGTAGGCGGGTGGGCCGACCAGGTTGAGGTCGCCGAGCGAGAGGGCCAACTGGTAGCGCTGCTGGCCGCTGCCGGTCGCCGCAAGGCCATCCACCCCAAGGCTGACGACGGTGGCGTCCTTGTCGTCAAGCTCACCGACGATGGCGCGGTCATTCAGGTGTTTCCGCTCAAGACTGAATCCGGCATTCATGATCGCACGCTGGGAGAGAATCAGCGGGTAGCGTGCCTGAACGCCATAGACCGTGGCGTCGCCCTCTTGCTGAAGCGGCGCGAAGTCGCAGCAGAGCTGGTAGTTGAAGCGGGAATAGCTGGCGCCGACCGTGAGCCCCTGATATCCGATTGGCGACTGGTAGGCGGCGAACACGGCATTGGAATCGGCCGAGCGCATCAGCCACAGGCTGGCGATGTCGCCCACGCCGCGCGGGCTGTTGATGTTGAGCAACGCCGTCGCGCGATTCTGGCCGCTGTAGCGGTTGCCGTAGTTGTCGCCCCCCAGTTGTCCGCTGAATAAAGGGCCGCCAGGCGCGTCGATGCGCATGTGCGACGTACCGACCGTGGAGCCGGGTTGCATGGTCGCCTGCACCGGGGCGCCACTGCGTTGCTCAAGAAGAATCAGGCTGCGCTCGAGGCCGGCGCGTTCGATGGGCTGGCTTTCACCAACCAGATGAGTATCGAGGATGCCTTGCGCGTGCTGCGCCTGGAGGCGATCAGAGCCGTCGGCTTCGACGGTGCTGTAGCGGCCTTCGAGGACAGCGATGCGAACGACGCCATCGGCGATGTCTTGCGGCGGCAGGTAGGCGCGGGCGAGGAAATAGCCGTGTTCGCGGTAGAGCATGGTGAGGCGTGCCGCGGCCTGGCGCAGGCCGGCGAAGTCGAGTTCCTGGCCGATCAGGTCGGCGAGTTCGGCTTGTGGTTGGGCAGCCGGCAGCAGGTCGGGGGCATCAATGACGAAGCGGGTGACGCGAACCTTGGGACCGGCCTTGTCGGGCGCTGCGGCGGAGGCATCCGGAAGCACCGGATGGGTGGAGGACGGCAGCGTCGGCTCGACGCTCGGCGGGGTAGTCTGATTGAACAGGCTGCCGGCATCTGGCCGACGCATGACGGGAGATTGCGCGTGGGCAGCAAACCCGAGCAGAACCAGCAACGTCAGAAGAAGCAGCTTGCCCGGCAGAACACCGGGTACCTGACCCGATGCGAAGGTAAGCTCCCGGAACGTGAAAGCGGTTGGGGCCATGGAGAAAATCGCAAAAAATTATTTGCGCGATGGTAACCCACCAACATCCTGCACACCGTGGGAAATCACCGCATCGCCTGCATCGGCGGTCGTTTTTCACGCTGCACCCAACACCTAACCGGCGGGATAAATCAGGCATAATTGGCGCCGCGCCAAACGCGCGACTGCGCTTCGACAGGCAACAAAAAAGCGCCCCGCAAGGCGCTTGATTGTTGGGTGCTTGGCGGAGAGGGTG
>Ga0209202_1000858_pt1 | contig 20986 bp, 18 predicted proteins | sample AD_UKC032_MetaG_FD_184416 | JGI IMG/M metagenome (GOLD analysis project Ga0209202, IMG submission 184416) | Active sludge microbial communities of municipal wastewater-treating anaerobic digesters from USA - AD_UKC032_MetaG (SPAdes) (version 2) | ecosystem: Engineered > Bioreactor > Anaerobic >... | reverse complement strand
CCCAAGCTTTGTTGCGGAGCAGCTCAATGAAATTGCCGGCTGCGAGTTCGGTAGCCACGATGTTGCCACCAAGTGTTGCGGTGCCGACGGCGTTGTTAGCGCGGGTCAAAATCGCGTGCGGAATGTAAAAGCCCTGCGGGTCTTTCCGGCTCGTGCGGGCGCACTCCTGGGAGAGTTCGCGCTCCAAACCGTCGAGACGGTTTTCGGAGGCTCCGAGAATCGCCCGCGAGATGGAGTAGCGCTTGCTAAGGCTTTCGGGAATGTTGATCGTCGCGCGCGAAACCGGAATCACATCCGGCATAAGCGCGAACAACCGGTCTTGCAGGTCGGCAACTTTCGTCCCGTCCGCAATCGCCCGCTGGCACGCTTCCGCGCAGCCAGGGATTCGGTCCTTCATGTTTTTGCTAATGGCCTGAATTTCGGACACCCGCTTTTGTTCGGGCGTCATGGATTCGTTGTAATCACTCATAATCTGTATTCTGTGTTGAAGCCGCTCATCAGCGGCACTACGTCCAATTCCGCAGCCGACATCTGCCGGCACGGAAACTACGCTTGCTTCAAACGGCAACCATGCGAACGTCACATACTCCCGCCCGTCTTTGGTTTCGCTGGAAACCTCGCGGAGCAATTTGTATCCAACGCTCGCACAGGAGAGGATACCCGCCTTTATATCGGCGAGTTTTTCTCTGGCGAAACTTGATTTACTCAGCCTGGCAATCGCCCTGCCTTTTTTGTCGCTGCCGATAAAGGCTCGCAGGACCACGCCGAGCACGGAGCCGGGATCGTGATTCCACAAAAGCGGGTGCGTGCCGCTGGCCAGCCGGCTGAGGTCACAGTGTTGCGGATCGTGGGACAAAATTTCAAAATGTGTTCCACGGTCAATCGCGGCTTCGCTGCTAAACGAAAGTGCGATCACGTCGTCACTGTCTGCCCGAATGGACAGGTCAGCCACGCGCCGATACTCGCCTGACAAATCGCGTTTCATCTGTCGTCTGAATCTGCGTTCTACTTGTGGAAAACATTGGTGCGCTGAGTCGCGGCCTCCACGGGCCGACTTGCACCAGGCTCGGCAACGGTTCCACCGTCGCGGTTGTCTGAGGTTGCACGTTGATGTCATCGCCGCCAACCGTCGGAAGTATGGCGGCCTGGGTTCCACCCCGGCCGCTGCCCTTCACCGTGGAAGCCGGAGTCAACAGCCCTCCGTGGAGTTACCCCTGCGGCGCTTCGGTTGCGCCGGGGCGGTGGGGCTGGGAACACCGAAAGCGACATCGAGCAGGTGCCCAAGGTCCTCAATGATTTTGTCCTTTTCTTCACGACCCAACTTTGGGTCACCGTCTATGCGCGACTTCGCACTCGCTAAATACTTGTTGTAAATCGCCGCGACCTCCTCCACCGGGGCGAGCTGGCCCCTCTTCTGGTCAATCGCAAGCCGGTTCAATTCAGTGCGGCTCTCTATTTCCTCCAGCCGCGCCTTGCTCAGCGGATCTTCGGCCTTGGCTCGTTGCTGGTAATACTTCACGACGCCGGCCACCGCGGGCCGCAGCTTATAGACGCCCCGGACCGGCACCGGCATGTAGCCGCGTTCGGCAAGCTGCCGGTGGCGACGGTCACTCAGGCCGGTAAGCGCAGCCAGGTCTGACGCTGCGATTGTCTCAGGTATGGCCGCATCGTTGCGACGTTGCGGTTTGGGGCACTTTGTTTTTTCTGTGGATAGATGATTCATTTATTTGATTCAAATGCACTGCACGGGCATTGCTGGTGAAACTGAAATGGTTTTTGGAAGCGCACGACTAGGGAATTGCCTCGCGCGTCACCGGAGTATTGGCACCTACACCCAGGACCCGTCCTAACATACTGCAATAGCGATACTTACACATGTTCACCTGCCTTGTTTCTACGCAGCACCAGCACGCGGCAGGCTGCGTTGTTCACCTGCTCAACAGCTTTGTGTATGACTTCATCCAGGGCGGCCAGGTGTTGCAGGTCAACCTCGGTTGTATCGGGGCAGGCGGCGAGTGTGGATAGTTGCTGGCGTATATCGTCCAGCGCTTGGGTTGCGGTGAGGATGCGAGAGACTACGAGCATGAGTTGTCCTTTTGTTCTGCCAACACCAACAACAAGATGGAGATGCAGTAGAGCGTGACCGCGACCAGGTGGTGCCGCGTCGAGGCGGCACCGATACCCGCGACGATTGCGATTAAAGCGACATCGAGCAGGAGGCGGCGCATGTTAGTCATCGCCCCCCTGCTGCTGTTCACAATTCCAATCGGGCTTGCATCTGGGGCAAAGGTAGTAAGCCCCATCGGTGCCCTCCAACTGATAGCCCCAGCCGACCCGTAATGCTAAGCCGGGCGCCTCCATCCAGCTATGGGTCCGTGGGCCTGGGGCTTTACATTGGTGGCACTCGATCGATACCAATTCACTGTCTCTCATTCCTCTTCCTTTCTTGGTTCATCCCGGCGTGATTGCCGGAAATTGGTTGTGGCGGGATCGGCGCACAGCCGACGGCCTTCAACCCATAAGCTCGGAGTGCGGTCTTTAGCAGCCCCCGCAACCGCTGCCAGGGTGGTGTCAGCCACGCGCCGGCAACGGGGGTCAAGGTCAGGCCGTAGCTGAGTTGCTCCGGTTTGGGATGCTTCAATTCATGGGGTTGCATAGGTCACAATGGCAAAGGCGGTAGGCGGCGACGGGGCGCTCTTGGTCGTCCAGCTCCACCAAGGTATGCCCACGGCGGTATGCTTCGGCGTGGAGGGCAGACCACTGGCCAACACTTATGGTTAGGGTAACGGTGCCGGGGGCAAAGGTGACCTCGGCCAGGGGGATTGCATGTAGGGGTGGGCGGGTCATACTGGTTGTCCCGAAACCTCTCCGGTGCTTTTGTCCCGTCCCGTATCTAAAGGGATACGGGACTTGGGAGTCCCGAAAGTCCCGAAACTAGTTATGGGACTAAGCCTATTGAGTCGGGGTAGCCTCATAAAACCATTGTCCTGACGGGGTTTGCTTCAATTTCGGATTCTGTTTTGCTTCCTCTAAAAGAGCGTAAAAACGGGTCTTAGAAATGCCAGTTTCGGAACTGGCGATTTTGAGCCAGTTTTGGGAGTTGAGTTGCTGCCCATTTAGGGTGCTAAGCAGCTTGTCCACCGTGTAGAGTTTAGGCCTGCCACCAGCCTGCTTTAGCTTGGCGGGGTCAAGCTCATCGCATCGGCGCATGAGCGGGTATTGCCACCGGACAACGAAGGGCTCGATGGGCTTGTGATTGCGGAGCGTGGCTTCGACCGTGAAGGCGTCGGCTTCCTCGTGCCGGGTGAAGTTGAGGATGCTGTCGGGGTCTCTGGCGAATACACCGGAGCCGCTGATTCTATCAATCGCCTCCTTCCCGGCTGCATTACCCTTTGCATAATGCGCCCCAAAACCTATAGATGCGCCGGTGTCCACCGTTACCAGTTCCAAACCGTTCATCAGGCGGGCGACTTCCGCGGCGCTATTCTCGTCGGTGTCTCCATACAACTTGTAAATGGGGTCAAGCACGAGCAGGGAGTAGCCCGCGTCCTTAATGCGCTGGCGCACCAGCGGCAGCAGTTCCCGATAGCAGCAGGCTCGGCCCCGTAGGTTCCAGACGTCCAAACAGCCCGAGGTGAGCGCGATGCCCTTGGCGTCGGCTATCGCCTGAATGCGGCGTTGGAAGAATGCGGGTGCAATCTCGAAGTTGAGAAACAGAACCTTGCCCTTGGTGGTCTTGAACGATAACCAAGGTTCGCCAGTGGCGACACTCACAGCCAGGTCTAGGAGCGTCCAAGTCTTGAATGTCTTAGAGCCTCCGCCGAACACCATCTTACTGCCTTGGTGTAGGATGCCCCAGACCAACTCGGGCGGTTCTGTGATGGGATGGGCGAGGATATCTGCTGCGTCTTGGATTGGCGGCAGTAGTTCATGCCCATTACGGCCGTGAGCTTCGAGCATCCGGCGCGAAGCGTCGGCTAGGGTCTCATGTGGGACGGTGGTATCGCAGGCCAGCCGGGCCAGTTCGCCAGCATCGCGGAGCGCGGCCCGCCGTGTGGTCCGGTCCTTCACCGTCTCAAGGTAGCTGGGAAAGTTGGCGGGGCTTGGCGTCTGGTCCGGCAGGGCCATAACGTACTCGAGCCCGCCGGCTGATTCGACATTGCCCTTGTCGCGCAACCGTTGAGACAGCGCAACGACGTCAAGTGGCGAATCGTTTTTGCGGAGCGCAGCCAGGCTTTGGAATATGACGCGATGGCGTAAATCATAGAAGTTCTCAAGCGTGAGCTGGTCGAGCAGCGCCGGGGCCTCGCCATTCTTTGCGCTCAGGACGCACGCGAGTGCGCCGGACTCGGCCTCGGTGTCGAAGGGCGGGCGGGCGCGTTCGGCTTCGTCAAGCTGGTGTCGGATTGCGGTTGACGGCGGCGCTTTCTCGGTTACTGTTTGCATAGAGTAAGTTCCTTTTCGGCAGCTCCAGCTTCGCGGCGGGCTGCCGATTTTGTTTTCTTGGTGGAGCTGGCCCGGATGATCTCGGCGCACTTGGGGCAGATGCCGGCCCTGTCCATCGGGCGTCGGCACCAGGCGCAGCGGTGATTGCGGGGAGTCGCGCTCATTACTTTACTCCCAGTGCCGAGCGGACCTGCGACAGTGAATAGAAGTTCAGCCGGCCAATTTTGATGACGGGAATCTCTTTCCCGGTGTGCATCCGCAGCCATTGGATACTGGGCCGGGACTTCGTAGTCCAAGCGGCTTGTAGTAACTCTTCGGCGGCCAAAAGCCTCTCGCCGGTGGCCTCGTCATGCTGTTGTATTTTCGTAAGCATGGATACAACATAAAATCGGCGCTTGCACTTAACAAGGGGGCGGTGTATGTTTTAGTCGTATCATACAACTGAACTATGAGAGCAAAGAAAAACCAGACATTGGCAGAGTTGCGGCGGATCATTGGCCGGACCCAAACGGAGTTTGGCGAATTGATTGGCGCGTCAAAAGACACCGTTGTTTCCTGGGAGAATGGCCGCAACAGAATCTCGCCTGCATTCTCTTATCGCATCTGGCTGGCGACCGGCGCGGATATTGTTAGCTCCACCGTTCCATTGAACTTGAATCGCCAGCCGTACACCTTCGCGGACTACAAGGCGTGGAAAGAATCGCGGATTGGTGTGCATCCTGAACAGCGTCTATTCGACAAGAGCGCCGATGCTCTCTGGCTGATATTTAGTGCGGCGGCAAAGCCGGGGCCGGGAAAGCTCAAAGACCAGTTGACCGGGGTCTGGTGTAGCTTCGTTGCGTGGCTGGAACAGACCCGTGTCGACTTCAAGCTGGAACAGCGCATTGATGAACTACTCGACCAGCGGGTCGCGGCGGTGGAGTCCAAGACAATGACCTGGGGCGAGTGGCGCAAGGCTCCGGCAGTTATCAGGGAGTTCTACGGGTTCAAGGATGACAAGCGCCAGTCAGCCAAAAGGGAGCTAACGCTCAGGATGCCGACACATCCGGTATGGAATGCACAATCGGATATGCGGGCAAAGGGCAGCAGATAAGGTGGCTAATACCCTATATTCTTATTTGTAAATACTGCTGAACCAGAACTGCTGGTAAGGGTCGAGGCCGAAGTGCTGGGCGATGTCGAAGACCTGGCTGAACCTGAGTTGAGCCGGTAAACCCTCGCGGTGCCAGCGAGAGATGGTCTCGTCCCACCACATGGCCCATTCCCAGCACGGGAAGCGGTCCACCGGCTGGAAGTTCATTACGGAGCGGAAGCGTTCGACGTGATTCATGGGGCGTGCAGATGTTTATGGAATTGACTGGAGATTGGATTGGAAGTGCATCAGCGGCACCGCGGCAGGGAAACAGAGTCGCATGGCAGAGTCAAGGAGATGGCATGCGATTCGGCCGGTAGCGCGTATGCATGAAGCTGCCGGCGGAGCGCAGGCATCTTGCCCGCTTTGCGGATGGCGGGCCAGACCAGCGGGCCAGATGCCCGCGCGCCTTCAGGCAGACGCGCCGGACGTGACGCTTCCATAGGACATTTCATTCGACAATTGGACGGAGTTGGACTATAAATATCAGCCAGGCGCGGTCGGGAAGCGCCCCTGGGCTGAGGAGGTCCGGGACAGGGCAATCAAGGCCCAATCATGGAGTAATCATGCTCCAATCATGCTCCAATCATGCTAGCAACACCGGGACAACACGCCGGCAACCCGATCCAATCCCGCGCAAGATCCCCGTCGGGCGGCGCAAGCCCGGGCCCCTAAGCGCACTAGTGCGTATGCATGAAGTTGCCGAAGGCACGCGGGCATCTTGCCCGCTTTGCGGATTGCGGGCCAGACAAGCAGGCAAGATGCATACGCGCTGTTCGGCCAGGATGGAGATTTGCGGTGGCTTTACTTTAGGGCCCGGAGAGGGCATTATGCCCGGAGATGATACGAATTGGGATCAAATCACTTTTGGCGGCCTGCCTGATGGTATGTGGTGGGCAGCCAGGCTTGTTGCGGGCCGAAACGCGGGCGGGGGGTGGTACGGGTGCGGATTTCAAGGAGGTCTATGATCTGGTGCGGGCACACCTGGCAGGGGTGAGTGAAGCGGAGTTGAACGAGGCCGCGGTAAAGGGGTTGATAGCGAGCTTGAACCCGCGTGTGAAGCTGGTAACGAACGGGACGGCGGCCAAGGCCGCGGGCAAGGTGCCTGCGGTGAAGAAATCGAGCGTGTTCGAGGGCGATTCAATTTACGTGCGGGTCGGGCGAGTGGAGGAGGATTTGGCGGGTGCGCTCAGCGCAGCCTGCAGCAAACCTGAGACAACGAACAAGCTGAAAGGGGTGGTGCTGGATTTGCGCTACGCGGGTGGGGATGATTACGCGGCGGCGGCAGCGGCGGCGGATTTGTTCCTGCGTAAGGAACAGCCGCTGTTGAACTGGGGCGACGGCATGGTGAGATCAAGAGCCGCGGGGGACGAGATCGAATTGCCGGTGGCGGTGCTGGTGAACCGGCAGACGACAGGAGCGGCGGAGGCGTTGGCGGCGGTGCTGCGAGAGACTGGCGTCGGCTTGATATTGGGTGGCCAGACGGCGGGGCAGGCAATGGTAGCGCGGGAGTTTTCGTTGAAAAATGGGGACCGCCTCCGCATCGCTACGACGGCGATCCAGTTGGGGGACGGCTCGGCGATGACGGTGCAAGGGCTCAAGCCGGACATTGTGGTGGAGGTCAGCGCTGAGGCGGAGCGCGCGTATTACGGCGACGCCTACCGGGCGCCTGAGATTGCAGGTCTGCCGGCTGGCAGTGGTCTTTCGATGACGAATTCCGGGACGGCGACGAATCGTGCGGCGCGGCGCTTGCGGTTGAACGAGGCGGAGCTGGTGCGGGAACGACGGGAGGGACTGAGTGAGGCGGACCTGACGATGCTGCGGGGGCGCGAACCAGAAACGCCAACGGTCCAGGATCCAGCCCTGGCGCGGGCGCTCGATTTGTTGCGGGGTCTGGCGTTAGTGCGGAGCACGCGGCCCTGATTTCGCGATTGACCAGTGGAATGAGTGCTCCCAAGGTCTGGCGGTCAACGCATGGTTGAATGAAGACGATCCTTTTCATTTGCACGGGAAACGTGTGCCGGAGTCCAATGGCCGCGGGCCTGTTTCAACAGGCCGTGCAGGGCAGGGGAGATTATCGGGTGCTGTCAGCGGGCCTGGGAGCGGCGGAGGGATTTCCTCCCAGCGAGTACGCCGTGCGTGCGGTCGGGGAGCTGGGCATTGACATCTCGCAAACGCGGAGTCAGATGTTGACGACGGAGTTGGTCCAGCAGGCGGATTATATCTTCGGCATGACTCATAACCACATTGACACGGTGATGGCCCTGTATCCGCAGGCGTCGGAGAAGACCTTCTTGCTGCGGGAATTTGATGAAACCTTGGATGCGTTTGAGAAAGACATCAGTGATCCGATTGGAGGATCGTACCAGGTTTATCTTGATTGCCGGGATCAAATCGAGCAGGGCATCGTGTCGTTGCTGCGGTTTATTCGGCAGGGGCTGGTGGCACCGGAGGTGGCGGGGGGCCGGGGGCCAGCCGCGGCTGCGGAACTGGAATCCAAAGAACAGGTAGAACGACGCACAACTATGGCAAAACAAATTATTCCAACAGACTACAGGCTTCAGGCGGTTGACGCGGAGATTGCAGTCGCAATCGAGCGCGAGGTGCGACGGCAGCAGGAGAATATCGAGCTGATTGCAAGCGAGAATTTCACCAGCCCGGCGGTCATGGAGGCGCAAGGGTCGGTGCTCACGAACAAGTACGCCGAGGGCTACCCAAAGAAGCGATGGTATGGCGGCTGCGAGAACGTGGATGTGGTTGAGCAACTGGCGATTGACCGGGCAAAAAAGCTGTTTGGGGCCGAACATGCGAATGTGCAGCCGCACTCCGGCAGCGGCGCGAACATGGCCGTGTATTTCGCCTTCCTCAAGCCGGGTGACAAGATGCTGACCATGGACTTAGCCCATGGGGGACACTTGACGCACGGGAACAAGGCGAACTTCTCGGGCAGGTTCTTCGAGATCATTCATTATGGGGTGCGCAGGGATGATGAGCGCATTGACTACGATCAGTTGGCGCTGATGGCGCGCGAAAACAGACCGAAGATGATCACGGTCGGAGCGAGCGCCTATCCGCGGACGATTGATTTCGAACGCCTGGGTCAGATTGCTCGCGAGAGCGGGGCCTACCTGCTGGCGGACATTGCCCATATCGCCGGATTGGTGGCGACTGGGTTGCACCCCAGTCCCGTGCCACACGCTGACTTCGTGACGACGACGACGCACAAGACGCTGCGCGGGCCTCGGGGTGGGCTAGTATTGTGCAAAGAAAAGTACGCGAAGGAAATTGACTCACAGACGTTCCCGGGGATACAGGGCGGGCCGCTGATGCATGTGATCGCGGCCAAAGCGGTGTGCTTGCGCGAGGCAATGCAGCCGTCGTTCACGGTTTACCAGAAGCAAATCGTGCAGAACGCGGCGGTGCTGGCCGATGGCATGAAACGAAACGGCTTTCGGTTGGTGAGTGGCGGCACGGACAATCACCTGATGCTGGTGGACGTCGGGGCCCGCGGGGTGACGGGCAAGGAATGCCAGGCTGCCCTGGACCTGGCCGGCATAACGGTGAACAAGAACACTATTCCGTTCGAGACGCGCTCGCCTTTCCAGGCGAGCGGCATCCGTTTGGGAACTCCGGCGGTGACGACACGCGGGATGGCCGAGGCCGAGATGGCCGCGATCGCGGACATGATCAGCGAGGTGCTGCTGGACCTCAAGAACCCCGAGGCGATTGCCAAGGTGCGCCAGAGGGTACGCGAGTTGACCATGCGGTTCCCGCTGCCGTACTGAACACACGTCCCAGGTTGAGTCCAAAACCTGAAAGGTTGATCGGGGCCTTGACAGAGCTCGGCAGGTGCGGCAAAGTGTGGTTGCACTTGGTGCAAGTTTTTCCTTGCGACATTGCGGGATAACAGTCAGGCTTGCACCACGCTCCCGGTTGGTAGCCAATCCAGTTTGAACTAATATTATCGCTAATCGTCCAACCAGGGGTCCAACTGATAGACCAGTCCTTTAGTGGTCGCACCTGCTGAGAGAATTTAGAATCCAAATGTATTGACGTATGCCAAGACCAAGCAAGAAGTCCAAGAGCAAAGGGGCTAAGCAGAGCGGCAATGAGCAAACCAACCCCGGTGTTGCCGAAAGCGCAGCCGCCACCGTGGCGGTAGCCGAGGCGCCGGTGGACACAGCGGTTGGAACAGGTCAACCCGAGGCTTCCCTGGCGGCTGCGCCTGAAGGGGCAAGAACCCAGGCCAAGCAGGCGTCGGCAGACGAGAAGGCCCGTTCCGACGCCGCCTCGATCAATATCGCCAAATTGCAGGCGATGTCCATGCCGGACCTGAATCAGATGGCGCGGGACTTGGGAGTAGAGAATTTTGGAACGATGCGGAAGCACGAAGTGATCTTCCACATCCTGCAGAAGAACGCCGAACGGTCCGGGATCATGTTCTCGGAGGGAGTGTTGGAGATCCTGGCCGAGGGTTTCGGCTTCTTGCGCTCGCAGAGCTTCAATTATTTGCCCTGTCCGGAGGATATTTACGTGTCGCCGTCGCAGATACGGCGGTTTGACCTTCAGACCGGCAATTTGGTGACGGGCCAGATCCGCCCGCCCAAGGAAAAGGAAAAGTTTTTCGCCCTGCTGAAGGTTGAGGCGGTGGATCAGGAGGAGCCGGACAAGGCGAAGGACAAAACGCACTTCGACAACCTGACGCCGCTCTTTCCCAACCGGCGGTTCATTCTGGAAACGACTCCTGACGAGCTGTCCACTCGAGTGCTGGACCTGGTGTGCCCGATCGGCAAAGGGTCGCGCGGGCTGATCGTGGCACCGCCGCGTACTGGCAAAACCGTCCTGATGCAGAAGCTCGCCAACGCGATGCTGAAGAACAACCCTGAGACCTACCTCTTTATCCTGCTTATTGACGAACGACCGGAAGAAGTCACGGATATGGAGCGCACCTGCCGTGGCGCGGAAGTGATCAGCTCGACGTTTGACGAGCCGCCGGAGCGGCACGTGCAAGTGGCCGAAATGGTGATCGAGAAAGCGCGGCGGATGATTGAACACAAGCGGGACGTAGTGATCCTGTTGGACTCAATCACCCGTCTGGCAAGGGCTTATAATACGGTGCAGCCGCACTCGGGCAAGATACTGTCCGGCGGTGTGGATGCCAACGCGCTGCACAAGCCGAAGCGGTTCTTTGGCGCGGCGCGCAATATCGAGGAGGGCGGATCCTTGACGATCATCGCGACGGCGCTGGTGGACACCGGATCGCGCATGGACGAGGTCATCTTTGAAGAGTTCAAAGGCACGGGCAACATGGAAATTTGCCTCGACCGCGCGTTGGTGGACCGGCGCATCTTTCCCTCCATCAACATCGAACGCTCCGGAACGCGCAAAGAAGAATTGCTCTACCACCCGGACGAGTACAACAGAGTGGTTATTCTACGCCGGGCACTAACAGGGGTGCCGCCGGTCGAAGCGATGGAACTGGTGTTGAATAAGCTGAAGAAGACCGGGAGCAACGCCGAGTTTCTGCTCGGAATGAGCGTGGGCTGACGCTCCATTGCCGGTTCGCAGGACATTCCGCCTAGTGGGCTGCCCCTGCCGACAGTCCCGCTGCGCTGCCTGGGTTGCTACTCGTGGCGAAGCGCTTCCACGGGATCCATCTTCGCCGCGCGAAGGGCGGGGTAGAGGCCGAAGACCACGCCGACCAGGCCAGAAATGGAAAAGGCGAGGAGCGGCGACCAGAACGTGATGATGGTCTTCATGGCCGCAAACCACGTTACCAGCAGCGGAATGGCGATCCCAAGGACCACCCCAAACAGCCCGCCCGCCCCGGATAGCATTACCGCTTCGACCAGAAACTGCGCGACGATGTCACGGCGCTTGGCGCCCATTGCGCGACGGATGCCGATCTCCCGGGTGCGCTCGGTGACCGTCGCCAACATGATGTTCATGATGCCAATGCCGCCGACCAGGAGGGAGATGGCCGCGATTGAACCCAGCACAATGTTGAAGATCTGCTTCGTGCGCTCAGCGCGCTTGAGCAACTCCAGCGGCACCACCACCTCGTAATCCTTCTTCTTGTGATGGTGTTTGAGCACCGCAGTAACGGCTTCGGCTACCGACAGGACCTGGTCGCGACTCGCAACCTTTACCGTGACTTCGTGCAATTCCACGCGCTCAGCCTCGAAACTGCCGCTGCGCATTTTGAGCAGCACCTCGCCGTACCTGGTCTTGGCCGTCTCCAGAGGAATGAACATTTCGTGCGTAGCCGCTTTAGCGCCGCTTTGGGCAAGTTCGGTCTTCAACCCCTTGCCGCGCGGTTCCATCACGCCGATCACTCGGTAATAACCCCCGCCGACGCGCACGTCACGGCCGAGGGGCGAATCGAGCGAAAACAGGGTCTCAGCCATTCCAGCCCCAAGTACGCATACATTGGCACTGGCACCCATGTCCGCATCGGTGAAGAATCGTCCTGAGGCGACGTGATGGTTGCGCAACTCCGGGTACCACGGCACCGTGCCGACAATATCGCAATCTACTCGCCGGCTGATGTTCCAGACGTAGTCACGCATAATGCGGCTCGGCACCAGGACCTCAACTCCCGGGATGGTGGACTTGATGCTCCTGGCGTCGATGTAGGTCAAGCCATATTGCAGCACGTAGCTTTCACTGCCTTTGTCCGAGACCTTCTGTTCTTCCGGGGGCTTGATGCTATGAAGGATGACATTCTGGCTGCCGAGGTTCTTGATTTGCTCTTGCGCTTCGAAGCTGGCTCCCTCCCCAATCGCCAGCATGGCGATTACCGAGCATACGCCAAACACAATGCCCAGGACGGTCAGAAGTGATCGGAGCCGGTGCAGCCAAAGGTTCTTCACCGCCAACCGAAGCGTGCGGCGCAGGCGCGCCGGCGCGAGGCTGTTGGCAAGGCGGCCCGGACTCGGTGGGTTGATCGCCACGGTGCCGTGGGCTGAAGCGGGCGGATTCATTTGCCGTTCTTTGTATCGGTCTCGATCAATCCATCCCGGAGTCGGATCGTGCGGGATGAATGCCGCGCCACGCCTGGATCATGGGTGACCAGGATGACCGTCTTTCCGTGGCGATTAAGGTCATCGAAGATCTCCAGGATCTCAATTCCTGAAGCCGAGTCCAGATTGCCGGTCGGTTCATCAGCCAGAATGATGAGCGGGTCATTGACCAAGGCGCGCGCGATGGCAACCCGCTGTTGCTGCCCACCCGAAAGCTCGTACGGTTTGTGCTCCAGACGGTCGGCCAGACCCACGCGCTTGGCGACTGCCTGGGCTAAAGCGCGGCTTTCTGACTCGGGTTGGCCTTGGTAGTACAGTGGGACCTCAATGTTCTCGACCACCGTCAGTTGCTGGATAAGGTTGTAGGACTGGAATATGAAGCCCAGCCGGCTGCCGCGCACGCTGGAAAGGGCGTTGTCGTCCAATTGTGATATGTCCTGGTCCCCGAGCACGTATCGGCCTGCGTTAGGACGGTCCAGGCAACCCAGTACATTAAGCAGGGAGGACTTGCCACAACCGGAAGGGCCCATGATGCTCACGTATTCGGCCTCCTGAATGTCAAGGTCAACCCCCCGCAGGGCTTCGACCGTTACCAATCCCATCTGGTAGGTCTTGCGAATGTTACGTAACTGAACGATTGACTCAGCCATCACGCTTTGGTCTTGGGGGGCGCGGCGGCTGTGGCGGGTGTGGGACTGGGCTGCGGAGCAGCCTTGTCCGAGGGCGCCGGCTGCGTCTGCCCTTCGCTTTCTCCCGGCGCCTGGGTTGCCGCCGCCCGCAGAAGAACCCGCTCTCCCTCTTTGAGCCCGCCCTTGATCTCGATAAACTCGTCGTTGAATTCCCCTACCTCAACCGTTCGCCTTTCGGGTTGGCCTCCGTTGGCGACGTAGCAAACCTGTTTGCCTTCCACCGGCGAAACCGCCTGTACCGGTACATAGACCACATTGGAAAGGCAATTCGCAAAAATCTCCACTTTGGCGCTCAGCCCAGGTTTGAGCCAATCGTTCGTGCCTTTGATGGTGATGGTGGTAAGATAGACCTTCATGTCGGGGTTCATCCAGCGATTGCGCGAATCGGGCAGTACGCCGACCTGGGTAACCTCGCCATCCAGCACCGAATCGGGGAACGCGTCCACCGTAATGCGCGCCTGTTGCCCCTTCTTGATCTTCTTGATGTAACTCTCGTGGATCTTCACGCGCACCGACATCTTGGTCAGGTCTGGGATGGTGATAATGGCTTGGCGCTCGCGCACACTCGCGCCTTCGCGGATCTGTTCACCTCCGCCGTAGTATTCCTCATCACTGCCACCGCCATACACGACCAAGCCCGGGCGTTTGGCCGTGATAGTGCATTTGTCCTGTTGTTCATACAGTTCCTTGCGCTGGCGGGCTTGAATGTTGTACTGACCCTGGGCCGACTTAAGCTTGGCCTCAGACTGTGCCAACTTCGAGATCGCCGCCTTGCGCGCGCGGGCCAACTCTCTCACCGCCTCCGCATACTTGGACAACGCCTCTTCTGCGGTCTTGCGGAATTCGTACTTGAGGAAGAGGTCACGCGCGGTTACTGCGGACTGCACCTTAAGCCGACTGTTCTCGTTGGCGATCTCGTCCTTTTCCAGGTCAATCTTGGTGACGAATCCCTTCTCGAACAGGCGCTTGGTGCCTTCCAGGGTTGCTTTGGATTGTCCTTCTTCCTTTCTGGCGACCTGGAGGTCATCCTGAAACTTGCGCAGCTTCTGTTTGGCTTCGCCATCACCGAGGGACTCGATCTCGGCGTATGGGGCAAAGTCAATCACCACTGAAGGCGCGGTGTAAACCGGTTCAAGCTTGCGCGGACCGGCGGCTGCGTCGTTCGTGCCGATCGCCGGGGCTGGATGGGATTCCGCTCGGTTTGGCGACGCGGTGGACAGGGCCGCGGCTTTGGCCAATGCGTTGGTCTGCTCGGTGGCCAACTCCAGTTCCAGACCTAGCTGGTTGACAATGGCCTGCGTCACGCGGTCTCCCAGGAACTTGTCAAAGTCCATGCGGGCAAACCGCACCTTTTGCTCGGCCGCTTTGATGTCACTCAGGTTCTGGTTGATCTGAATTTCGTAGTTCTGTTGTGCGTCCGTGAGCGTGGCGGCGGCCGATTCGAATTGTATGTCCTGTTGCACAATTTGCTTTTGCAGCTCGGAAGAATCGAGTTCCACCAGGACCTTGTTGGTGCGAATGTCCTCGGGTGTGACTTCGTAGCCCTCCTCCACAATCTTGAGAATCTTAAGCCCTTGGTAGCCCACGCGGACCTCGCACTTGATTTCCTGGGATTCGACCGCGCGCATGCTGCCGCCTTCCATGACCGTGATATTCAGCAGACCGCGCCGGGCGGTGAAAGTGGAGCCTTCGGCTTCCCCGCGGCGTCCGCTGCGGAACCAGATCGCCAGGAACGCGGCGGCCAGCAACATCGCGGCCCATAGCCAGCGCGGCTGTTTTCTCAGGAGGGCACCCAGGTCAATTGGTTTTAGATGGGATTTCATGAATACGTGAGAATGAACCGGCAGTAGTTTGGGCGGGGGGGGCTGCCGCGCCGCCAGAGTTTGCACCGATCCCGCCCTTATCAGGTTCCTGCCACTGCCCGTTGTCTTTGATGTAGAGAATGCCCATATTGTCCCAGAACTGCAGGCGAGCGACGGTATGCGCCACGAGGGCTTGGGTAAGTTGGTCTTTGGAGCTAACCAGGGAATTTTGCGCGTCCACTTGATCCAGTGCTTTGGCGCGGCCCAACTCCGCAAGCAGTTCTTGCTCTTCGACCCGCCGTTCGGCCAATTTGACTCCGATCTCACTGATCTGGTAGGCGCGCCGCGCCTGCTCCAGCGTCCGCCAGCTATCGCGCACTTGCAGTTCAATTTCATCCCGCTGCTGTTCCACGGCACGAGCAGAACGCTGCTGAGCAATGAGGGCGTTTCGGTAAATATTGCGCTCGACTGTTCTCTCCAGCGGCAAATCCAGGTCCATGCCTGCGTTCCAATTGTAACGCTCCGGGTCGGGCAGTGGGTACCCGCGGGTCTCCTGCGGGCTTGCAAAGCCAGCGGAGGCAGTGAGATCCAACTGGGGTTTGAATTGGTCCGCCGCCAGCGCGACCTTGCGGCCGCTGTCCACCAGTTCGTCGCGAGCGTTCTGGTAATCCAAACGGGCCGCGAGGGCGATCTGGATGGCCTCCTCAGCCCTGATGTCCGGGTGGCGAATCGCCAAATCCTGCAGCTCGCGATCATCCAATGCTACCTTGGTGTTCACGGGGATGCCGAGCTGAAGCTTGAAGTCATCCAGCGCGCGCTGGTAAACCCGGATGGCGCTAATCCACGAGTTTTCTGCCGTTAGTTCCTGTTGCTCAATGCGGCCCAGGTCAGATTGTGTGGTCCGCCCCTCCGCCGCCAAAGCCCGCGTGCGATCACCGGTCCGCCGTGAGATTTGGAAATTCAAGTAGCTGTTGCGCACTGCGTCCCGGTTTCCCAGGACACTGTAATACGCAGCGGCGACCTGAACGCTGAAGGTCTTGCGGAAGCGGACGAAATCGCGCAGTTGGTAAAGGAGATCACGCTCCGCCTGGGTGAGATTCTCGATATCCGCCTTATAGCCCGAGTTGCGCAGCAAGGGCCGGGTGAGCGTCGCGCCAATTCGCGAGGAGGTAAGTGAGCTCGGGCTGCCGCCGAGGAATCGCAGGAAATCGGTGGTGAAGGCCGCAGAAATCCTCCCGATGTCCCGGATCAACCAGCTCACACCGGCCTGGCTGGTGGCGTGCACGCTCTGTCGTTCGGCAAGGTTGTCGCTCAGGACCGCGATTGGCTGGCCAGTGATCGGGTCGGGCACCAGGTCCACCGTCTCCTCGGTGTTCACAGTGTAATCGCCGCTCCCCCCTGCGGAGAAGATCGGGGTGAACTGGTGGCGGGAGAGCGTCAGCGACAGGGCTGTAAGGTATAGCTGCTCCCTGCTGTTCTGGTATACGCGGCTGTGCTGGACCGCGATCCTGAGCGCATCCTGTAGCGAAAGCACCCGCGCGCCGAGTTCAGCCGCGGTTGCCTCTCCCAGAAAGGCGTTCGTCCCGGTCACTTGCGCCAGCCCGTCCAGCGTCAGGACATTGGTCTGTTCGATGGTGAAGCGCGGGTCCATGTTCCTGACGAGGGGGGTCTTCTGGGCGATCGCGGCATAGGCGTTCCTGTCTGCCGAGCAGCGGTAGTGCTTGGCCGTGCACCCGCAAAGGCAAATCGCGCAGAAAATCAACGCAACCCATTCCCCGAGGTCTCTTGCAGCCAGCAATCTCCACCCTCGCGGTGATCCCAGTAATAAGAGGCAGCCTACGATCATCACCAAACTGTCTTCGGTTAACAGTGCTAAACACCACCGCCGATCGAACGTTCCGGCCCGGCGAGCACTCGTGTGTCAATTCGACCGGGCACCTGCCGATTCGTCACGCCGTTTTCTGGGGATACTGCTACTTCGCCCTCGCCACCTTCTGCCACCGGTTGGTCTTTGCCGACTTCAGCACGGCGTCGCACACATATTGGGTTTCCAGTGCGTCGCGGAAGGTCGGGCCAGTCGGTTTCCGTTTGGCGATGCCTTGGAGGAAGTCCGCCAACTGATGGACAAAGCTGTGCTCATAGCCGATCTGCAGTCCGGGCACCCACCATTTAGCCATGTAAGGGTGTTCACCATCGGTGACATGGATGCTGCGCCAGCCGCGCACGCGCCCCTCATCGCGGTGCTCGAAATACTGCAGCCGGTGCAGGTCATGCAGATCCCAGAAGATTGAGGCGTGCTCCCCGTTGATCTCGAAGGTGTAGAGCGCCTTGTGTCCGCGCGCGTAGCGGGTTGATTCAAACGTCCCTAGAGATCCGTTCTTGAATCGCGCCAGGAATGCGCAAGCATCATCAATTCCCACCTTCTCCACCTTCCCGCTGACCGTGTGCTTGCGTTGCTTGACGAACGTCTCTGTCATCGCGTTGACCTCTTCGACCCCGCCGTTGAGCCATAGCGCGGTGTCAATGCAATGCGCCAGCAAATCACCCGTGACGCCGCTGCCGGCCACTTTGGCGTCGAGTCGCCACAATCCCGGCCCGCCTTGGGGCAGGTCCTTTGAAATTGTCCAATCCTGCAGAAACTTCGCGCGGTAGTGGAAAATGCGCCCAAGCCGTTTCTCTTCGATTAGTTGTTTCGCCAGCGTGATGGCGGGGATGCGGCGGTAATTGTAGGACACCAGGGTCGGCACGCCAGCCTTCTCGACGGCTTGGACCATCTTCAAGGCCTCGGGCCCGCTTCTGGCCAGTGGTTTTTCACACAGGATTATCTTGCCTGCTTTCGCGGCGGCGACAGCCACCTCCTGGTGCATGTCGTTCGGGAGGGTGATGTCCACGAGGTCAATATCCTTGCGGGCAATGAGCTTGCGCCAGTCCGTCTCGTAAGATTCATAGCTCCATTTGGCCGCGAAGGCTTTGGCGCGCGCCTCGTCGAGGTCGCAGACCGCCTTAAGGACGGGTTGATATTCGAGGTCGAAGAAGTTGTTGACCCTGCGCGATGCGTTCGAGTGAGTGCGGCCCATAAAGCCGCAACCGATAAGTCCGACGTTGAGTTTCTTCATAAGGAGGCGGTGATTAATAATTAGTCAGCATCTGTGGCACACTCTTTATCCTCTCCCGCGGCGCGGTTCAAGCCTTTGCTTGGCAGCAGGGATCACCGTGCTGAATTCCGATTGGCGGTTTAGGGGTGAATCGAGTATCCTGTGCGAGTGGAAGGGGTTCAAAATCCTGAACTCCAATGAAGCGACTGATTATGCAAATCACCAAACAACTCGCGATCTTCCTCGACAATCGGCCCGGGACGTTGGCGCGCGTGGCGGATGCGCTGGCTGAGGCCAAGATCAACATCTACGCCATCACCACGAGTGATACTGTGGACCACAGCGTTATCCGGCTGGTGGTGAGCGATTATCGGCGGGCACTCCATGTCTTCGAGGCGCACGGCGCGCTGGTGGTTGACGACGATGTCGTGATGCTCGAAGGGAGCAATAAGCCGGGGGAAATGGCAAGCATTGCCCGCAGGCTGGCGGATGCCAAAATCAACATCGAGTACTGTTACAGCGCCACCCCACCGGAGGCGAAGAAAGGGTTGATGATTCTGCGTGTCTCCAATCCGGCGAAAGCAATGAAGGTGTTGAACAGCTAAGGGTTGGCTCGGGACGCAGTTGGGGGTCGCGCCCTGGAACTCGCCACTCAAGTCACTGTTCCGTTTGCCTATGACCAGTCCCTTGCTCTACGAGGTCAACACGCGATGCTGGTTGCGCGCGCTATCCGAGCTAAGCTCGACCCGCATCACGCTGGCCAACGTGCCCGAATCGGAGTTCTTCCGGTGGCAGCAATTTGGTTTCACGCACATCTGGCTGATGGGGGTGTGGACGACCGGTCCGCGCGCGCGCGCGGAGGCCTTGCGGCATCCCGAACTGCGGAAGGCCTATGACCAGGTCCTGCCGGGCTGGAAAGAGGCGGATGTGGCTGGGTCGCCCTATGCGATCGGCGATTATGAGGTTCCGGAGGCACTGGGTGGCGAGGTTGGGCTTGCGGCATTTCGCCGGAAACTGGGCGAACACGGATTGAAACTGCTGCTGGATTTTGTGCCCAACCACTTGGGGTTGGATCACCCATGGGTCTGGGAGCGGCCGGAGTTGTTTATGCAGAGCCCGGGGCAAGTTCCGGGCACGTTCTTGCAGCAGACTGGCGCCCGGCCCCGCTGGCTGGCCTACGGCAAGGACCCGTATTTCGCGCCCTGGACCGACACGGTCCAATTGGACTACCGGCTCAGCGCCACGCGAGCGGTCATGGCGGGCTTGCTCGAGTCCATGGCCTGTCGCTGTGACGGCGTCCGTTGCGACATGGCGATGCTGGTGCTCAACGAGGTGTTCGCCAGGACCTGGGGACATTTCCAGGCGGCATCTTCCGGACCTGCTTCGGAGTTCTGGGCTGAGGTGATCCCGACAATCAAGCGTGCTCACCCGGGATTCCTGTTGCTGGCCGAGGCTTATTGGGGATTGGAAAGGCGACTTCAGGCGCTGGGCTTCGATTACACTTACGACAAGTCCCTCTATGACGGGCTGGTGTCGCGTGATGCGATTGGAGTGCAGAGGCACTTGCTCGAATTGCCCGCCGGGGTGGTTGCGGCCAGCGCGCACTTCCTGGAGAACCACGACGAGCCGCGCATTGCGTCAATCCTGTCGCCAGTGGAACATCGCGCTGCGGCCCTGGTGATGATGGGCTTGCCGGGAATGCGTTTCTTGCATGAAGGACAGATGGACGGCGCCCGCATCAAGTCTCCGGTTCAACTGGCGCGTCGCCCTGTGGAGCTGGCGCAGGAAGCGGTGCAGAAGATTTACCGGAAATTGTCAGAAGTGCTGCCGGGCACCGCGGTGGGGCAGGGCAGGGGCCTCTTATGCAGACCACACGCTGCCTGGGCCGGTAATCCGACCGCCGCAAATTTCGTTATCGTGCAATGGCAGCGCCGCGCACCGGAGTTCGATCTGGTAGTGGTGAACCTCGCGCCGCATTCAAGCCAATGCTACGTGCCGCTAACGGTCGAGCATCTCACGGCGCACAACTGGACGATGAAAGACCTGCTCGGCACGGAGCAATACAAACGCTCCGGAGATGACTTTCAAAGCCAGGGTCTTTACCTTGACTTGCCCGCTCACGGCGCCCAACTGTTTCACTTCGCGCCGGCAAGCTGACGGCAGCACAGTCGGTTCCCTGGTGCAGCAATGGATCCGCTCACTCGTTTATGCCCCAGTGCTGGGCATAATAGCGGTCATCCATCGCCTCAGAGGCTGACAGAGGCGCGGCGGCTGTGAGCAGAGTTGACTCCGGAGTTTCCGGTTGGGGAAGGGGTGCTGATTCGGCTGGCGAATCGGGATTCTGCACCTCGGAGGGAGCGATCGGTTCTGGAAGGGACGGTTGCACCATAACTTTTGAAATGTGAAAGGTTGGAATCATTCGCTGTCATCTTGAGCAACAACACAATTTTACGCAGTTGCTGTTTCGCTGGCTATAGGGTGTTTACCCCATCGGCCGCAATGGATGTGTGCGCGTTTCGAGAAGCGGCACATTGTCCGAGTATTGCCTATGGCAGGGCAGGACTCGGCGCGGGGCGCGGACTGGGCTGCGCACGCCGAAGCAAGTGGCAAGCTCCGGGCCTTTAGCTCAGGCAGGAAGCCCGGTGCTACGTGGTTGTAGCATAAGGTGCGCTCTAGGGCGCACCTTTTCAAGCAAGCATCGCCTTCCGCCACTGGGTTTTGCGCAGTATTTGCGGGACATCCCGCCCGCGCTATTTTACGATTCTGCCGATGACAAAACGTAAAGTTGCTTTTCGGCGGC
>Ga0209202_1000855_pt1 | contig 21017 bp, 13 predicted proteins | sample AD_UKC032_MetaG_FD_184416 | JGI IMG/M metagenome (GOLD analysis project Ga0209202, IMG submission 184416) | Active sludge microbial communities of municipal wastewater-treating anaerobic digesters from USA - AD_UKC032_MetaG (SPAdes) (version 2) | ecosystem: Engineered > Bioreactor > Anaerobic >... | reverse complement strand
ATTTCGGCCAACGGCATATCAAAATTTAATTCAACACGTACGGTGGTTAAATAGGTTTGATTAGTTATAACACCTCTTTTTTCTATACATAAACTCATAACATTACCAACAAATTCTGATTTGGTAATAATTGTTGCCTTAATATATGGTTCTTCAACGCGGTCTAATTTTGAGGGTTCCGGCAAATCAGACGGATTGTTTACAATCAAAATAGTGTCAGGTTCTTTTTTAGTGAATGCATGATAAGAAACGTTGGGAACCGTTGTTATCACGGTCATGTCGTACTCACGCTCCAAGCGTTCTTGAATGATTTCTAAATGCAACATTCCTAAGAAGCCACAACGGAAACCAAAACCTAAAGCAGCAGAACTTTCAGGAACAAAAACCAACGATGCATCGTTTAGTTGCAATTTTTCCATTGATGCTCGCAAATCTTCATAATCTTCGGTGTCAACTGGATAAATTCCGGCAAAAACCATTGGTTTTACATCTTCGAACCCTTGAATCATATTTGTCGTAGGATTTTTAGCATCGGTCAGTGTATCGCCTACTTTTACTTCTTTCGCTTCTTTTATTCCGGATATTAAATAGCCTACATCTCCAGTCGAAATTACGTCTTTTGGTACTTGATTCAACTTTAAGGTGCCCACTTCATCAGCAAAATATTCATTTCCGGTGGCCATGAATTTAATTTTCTGACCTTTTCGGATTTCACCATTTTTCACACGAAAGATTACTTCAATACCACGAAACGGATTATAATGAGAGTCGAAAATTAATGCCTGTAAGGGTTCGTCTTTTATGCCTTTAGGAGCGGGGATTTTTTCAATAATCGCTGCCAAAATATTTTCTACCCCAAAACCGGTTTTGCCCGAAGCATGAATAATATCTTCTAATTTGCAACCTAATAAATCAATAATATCGTCACTCACTTCCTCCGGATTGGCACTTGGCAAATCCACTTTGTTCAACACAGGAATTATTTCCAAGTCGTTTTCTAAGGCTAAATATAAATTTGAAATGGTTTGAGCTTGAATACTTTGAGCAGCATCAACAATCAATAAAGCTCCTTCACAAGCCGCAATAGACCGCGAAACTTCATAGGAAAAATCAACGTGTCCAGGTGTATCAATCAAATTCAGAATATATTTTTCACCTTTATAAACATATTCCATTTGTATGGCGTGACTCTTAATGGTAATTCCGCGTTCACGCTCTAAATCCATGTTGTCAAGCAATTGTGCTTTCTCCTCACGAGCCGTTACGGTTTGTGTTGCTCCCAATAGACGGTCAGCCAACGTACTTTTTCCGTGGTCAATGTGAGCAATAATGCAAAAATTTCGTATGTTCTTCATCTTCGTAATCTATCAATTTCTAATGCGAATGCTGAGTGCATTTAATCCGCAAATATAAAGTAAAGTTTTGGATTTCAAACCTGCAAAACAAGTAGGGTTTTTGTAAACCTGTCAGGTTTAACTATCTTTGCCCAAAATTTAATTCCAATGCCAAAAATCGGAAACATCATCTTGCCCGACTTTCCCCTGCTTCTTGCTCCAATGGAAGATGTGAGTGATCCGCCGTTTCGTCGCTTGTGCAAATTACACGGAGCAGATTTGATGTACTCAGAATTTATATCATCCGAAGGATTGATTCGTGATGCGATGAAAAGCAGAATGAAATTGGATATTTTTGATTATGAACGTCCTGTAGGTATTCAAATTTTTGGAGGTGATGAAGAAGCCATGGCTATGAGTGCCAAAATCGTGGAAACTGTGCAGCCTGATTTGGTGGATATCAATTTTGGTTGTCCGGTGAAAAAAGTGGTTTGTAAAGGTGCCGGAGCGGGGGTTTTAAAAGATGTAGATTTAATGGTAAGGTTAACGAAAGCGGTTATTCGTAGTACCAATCTTCCTGTTACGGTAAAAACACGTTTGGGGTGGGATGAGAATTCCATCAACATTGATGAAGTAGCCGAACGACTGCAAGATATTGGTGTCCAAGCTTTGACGGTCCATGCCCGGACGAGAGCTCAAATGTATAAAGGTCATTCCGATTGGTCGCATATTGCCCGAGTAAAAAACAATCCGAGAATTACCATGCCAATTTTTGGAAATGGAGATATTGATTCGCCCGAAAAAGCATTGGAATATAAAAATAAATATGGTCTTGACGGAATGATGATTGGTCGTGCTGCCATTGGTTATCCATGGATTTTTAACGAAATCAAACATTATTTTAAAACTGGCGAGCATTTACCAGAACCCACGATGAAAGACCGTATTGAAGCCGCTAGAAATCACTTAATTTGGTCAATGGAATGGAAAGGAGAACGCGTTGGAATTTTTGAAATGCGTCGCCACTATACCAATTACTTCAAAGGGATTCATGGTTTTAAAGAATATAAACAACGCTTAGTTACTACAGATGGGGCAATGGCTTTAATGGATGTGTTTGAAGAAATTGCCGCGGTTTATGAAAACTATCAAACCACCAATTTATTCTAAAAGGGCTTTATTTACTCGGCTGCTGGCAATCCAAGAAGCTAAAAAGCCTAATATGGCAATTGTACTAATCACAATCATAATATTTAATATTGAAAAGCGGACAGGATAAGCCATGCTGGCATTTATCATAATAAAACCAAATTTTTGTTGGAGGAGTGTCAGTACTATTCCTAAAAACAAACCAATTATTCCCCCAATCAAACAAATTAAAAAGCCTTGGTAAAGAAAAATTTTTCTCAAATCACTTAAATCTGACCCTAAACTATACATAGTCTTTAGGTTCGATTTCTTTTCAATGATTATCATGATTAATGCTCCAATTAAGGTGAAAAGTGTAACAGCAATGACCAAAGAAAAAATGAGGTACAAAACCAGATTTTCGGTATTTAGCATTTTGTAAAGCGACTCATTTAATTGAGCTCTGTTTTTGATGATTATATTATTTTGAAAAATTTTTTCTAACGATTCAACAATAGCTGATTCATCAGCTTTTGGTTTGAGTTTCAATTCAAAACCCGAAATTTGATTGGATTTATAATCCAATAATTCCTGCACAATATTTAAATTGGCAAAAACATATTTTTGATTAAGTTCTTCATTAATAAAATAGAATCCAACAGGAACTAAAACGGATCGATTAAAAGCTCCCTCGGGTGAGTCAATAGTACCTTTTCCCGGTTTTGGAACAAATGTTTCAAAGACATTGACCAAATCAAATAATCCCATGGAAAGTTTTTGACTAATACCGTAGCCAACCACAACTTGCTCAGTGTTTTCTTCTATCCATTGTCCTTGAAAAATGGTTTTTTCTACTTGATTAACTAGAGGGAAATTTTGATCAACCCCTTTGATATTGGCTAATTGATCTTTTCCATTAAAGGTAAAGAGGGCTCTTTCTTCAATAATTTTGCTAAAGTTTGCAACACCTTCGAGTTGTGAAATTTCATTTTCCTGTTCAGGAGTGATAAAGATAGTTTTTCCGATTTTAGCGACTGCTTTTAAATCCGGGTCAAAATCATTAGCAAACGACAGACTAAAATCTCTAAGCCCGCTAAATACGGATAATACGACAAAGAGTGCCATCGTACCCACAATGATTCCGGCGGAGGCAATAAAAGTAATGATGTTGATTGCCGTATTTTTACTACCGCTAAATAAATACCGTTTGGCTATGTAAAGCGGAAAATTCACCTTACGATTTTTTTCTTTTATCTAAAAGTTCAGGATTTTCAATTGGATTTTCATCGCCAATTAATGCCTTGTCTATTTTTTCAATATAATCCAATGAATCATCAATGAAGAACGTTAAATTAGGTACTTTACGTAATTGAAGTTTTACGCGTTGCGACAAATCATGTTTAATTAATGGTGTATTTGATTTAATAGCCGCTAAAATTTCTGCTCCTTTTTCTGTTGGAAAAACACTCAAATATACTTTAGCTACTGATAAATCGGTAGTTACAGACACTTTTGAAACGGAAATAATCAAATTGGATATTCCGTTTTTACGAACTTCACCTTGCAAAATGTCTACCAAATCATTTTGTAAAACACTACCTATTTTTTTTTGTCTATTTGTTTCCATAATGCAAAAATACAGATTTTAATTTTGAAAACAGTTATCTTAGAAAGGCGGATGAAATTATTTATATAATCTTTATGAACTTACACTTTACTGCCTAAATTCAACTTCTTATCTTTGCACAAATAAATAACAATATGAAATTCAATACAAAAGTAATTCATGGAGGTCAACACCACGATCCAAGTACGGGTGCAGTTATGCCGCCGGTTTATAATACGTCGACTTTTGCTCAAAAAAGTCCGGGTGTACCAACTAATCATTATGAATATAGCAGAGCGGCTAATCCAACGCGGCAAGCATTAGAAGATGCTTTGGCGAGTATTGAAAACGGAGTTCGTGGTTTAGCTTTTTCTTCCGGACTAGCTGCGACAGACTCCGTATTAAAACTTTTGAAGCCAGGTGATGAAGTTATAGCAATGGATGATTTATATGGAGGTACTTATCGAATGTTTACTAGGATTTATGTCGATTTTGGGATTAAATTTCATTTTGTAGACATGAATGATTTGGAAAAATTTCAGTCATTGATAAATGAAAACACAAAATTGGTTTGGGTTGAAACACCTACAAACCCTTTGATGAAATTAGCAGATATTGCAGCCATAGCTAAAATTACCAATGATAAAAAAATCTTATTCGCTGTAGACAATACTTTTGCAACCCCTTATCTTCAAAAACCATTGGATTTAGGGGCGGATATTGTGATGCATTCCGCAACTAAATATTTAGGAGGACATTCTGATGTAATTGCCGGGGCTTTAATTGTAAGAAATGTAGAATTAGGCGAAAAATTACATTTCGCTCAATTTGCAACGGGTGGAACTTTAGGTCCTCAAGATAGTTATATGGTCTTGAGAGGAATAAAAACACTTCATCTTAGAGTCCAAAGACATTGTGAAAATGGCATGAAGGTAGCTGAATTTTTAAGTAATCATCCAGAAGTTGAAAAAGTTTTTTATCCAGGATTACCTGATCATCCTTTTCACGAAATTGCAAAAAAGCAAATGATAGGTGGTTTTGGAGGGATGGTTTCATTTACCTTTAAATCAGCTAAAAAATCAGATTCAATTGACTTTTTAGAAAAACTAAAAGTATTTACTTTGGCAGAATCTCTGGGTGGAGTAGAATCATTAGCAAATCACCCGGCATTGATGACACACGCTTCTATTCCCGCAGAAAAAAGGTTAGAAGTTGGAATAACAGATGACTTAGTGCGATTAAGCGTTGGCGTTGAAGATATTGATGACTTGCTTGCTGATATTGAACAAGCCTTTAGATAATAAAAAAGAAACCCCGTAAAATATCACTTTACGGGGTTTCTTTTTTTAGTTAATTTGTACTAATCTAAATAATAAATATATCCAAAATTTAACCAAACCAACCAATCATTGGCTTTATTTTCTTTATATACATCAGGATTTGGATTTAAACCATCCACCCAATTAGAAAAATAATATTGCCATCTTAAATCAATCATTAAATCTGAAAGAATGGTTAGTTTATAACGTGTTCCAACACTTCCAACAACAGACCATACTGTTCCACCATCATTTGTTACACCATCAATATATTTCGTTGGAGTCACTTCAAGCAATTCTCCTAATCCAGGACCCATAGTTGAATAAGCTTCAGGATTGTAGTAACTAAATTGCCCTCCTAAACTAACAAATGGACCTAATTTACCTGGAGTTGCAGAAAATTCTCTAATACTAAATGGAAAATATTCCAACTGCATACCAATATTGGTTACTGCAGTACTTCCTTTCATTGCTCTTAATTGATCTGCAGCAAATGAAGTTTTACCAGGGGCAACCCATTTTCCAAAGTGTTCTAAATTTGTTTTATTGTAGGATAGTTCACTTCTCAATTTAAAGTGGTCATTAAAATAAGTTGGTGTGGCATAACAATTACAATCTGCACGATATGAAAAGTTCATGTAGTGAATTAATCCAATACCAAATCCGGTATTCCCTGCATTTGTTTCGCCATCACCCCGTACCCCATAGTCCGATTGAAAAGCAACAGGCCCAACAATAACTCCAACTTCATGTGAAAAACCAAATTGAGCCATGACAGTATTTTTGACTCCAAAAAATAGCAGTAAAGTAAATATAAGATATTTGGGCATTTGCATCTAGTTTATAATCAATTCTCGACAAATATATAAAAACATAATTCACTTATAAAATAAAATGAAAAAATACTTGTATATATATTGAAATATCTAATAATTGTTATAAATCATGTCAATAACTGTATGTTTTATCATGAATTCTTAATAAAAAAATAAATCTACTGAGAATATAAAATAAATTACACCAATATTTTAATAAAATGTATATTTGTTGCATCAAACGAAAACGTTTTCTTAAACGTTACTAAACTAATAATCATGACAGAAAGTATTCAAACTTTTGTTGAAGCAGTAGCTAAAAAAAACCCAAATGAGCCAGAATTTTTACAGGCTGTAAAGGAAGTTGCAGAAACTGTTATTCCTTTTATTGAAAAAAATAAAAAATATCAAAACCAAATGCTACTAGAGCGTATGGTTGAATCGGAAAGAATCATTATGTTCCGAGTTACATGGATTGATGATGCCGGAAAAACTCAAGTGAATAGAGGTTACAGAATTCAAATGAATTCAGCTATTGGACCTTATAAAGGTGGAATTCGTTTTCATCCTTCTGTAAATTTGAGTATTTTGAAGTTTTTGGCGTTTGAACAAACGTTTAAAAACAGTTTGACTACTTTGCCAATGGGTGGAGGAAAAGGTGGTTCTGATTTTGATCCAAAAGGAAAATCTGATATAGAAATTATGCGTTTTTGTCAAAGTTTCATGACGGAACTTTCAAAACATATTGGTGCAGATACAGACGTTCCTGCCGGTGATATTGGTGTTGGTGGAAGAGAAGTAGGATATATGTTTGGACAATACAAAAGATTACGTAATGAGTTTACCGGGGTTTTAACCGGAAAAGGTATTTCTTTCGGAGGTTCATTAATTCGTCCGGAAGCAACGGGTTACGGAAATGTATATTTTGCCCAAAGTATGCTAAATACCAGAGGCGAAAGTTTCAAAGGAAAAACAGTAACTGTTTCCGGTTCAGGAAATGTTGCTCAATATGCTGCTGAAAAAGCAACAGAATTAGGAGGAAAAGTAGTTACACTTTCAGATTCTTCAGGATATATCTATGATGCAGATGGTATTGATGCAGAAAAATTGGCACATGTAATGGATATTAAGAATGTTCAAAGAGGTAGAATCAGTGAATATTTGAAAAAATATCCTAATGCAAAATTTGTAGAAGGAAAACGTCCTTGGGAAGTTAAATGTGATATTGCACTTCCATGTGCTACACAAAACGAATTGAATCAAATAGAAGCGAAAGCATTAATTTCTAATGGTTGTATTTGTGTTTCTGAAGGAGCAAACATGCCTTCTACACCAGAGGCTATTGAAGAATTTACAAAAGCAAAAATCTTATTTGCTCCCGGTAAGGCATCAAATGCGGGTGGAGTGGCAACTTCAGGATTAGAAATGTCTCAAAATTCATTACGTTTAAGTTGGACTTCAGAAGAAGTAGATCAACGATTAAAAGCAATTATGGCTAATATTCACGAATCTTGCGTTAAATATGGTTCAGATGGTCAAGGTTATGTTGATTACGTAAAAGGAGCAAATATTGCCGGATTTGTAAAAGTTGCAGATGCAATGCTTGCACAAGGAGTTGTTTAATATTTCTCTTTAATATTTTATAAAAGCTGTCTAAAAAGGCAGCTTTTTTTATTCCTTTATATATATTAAAAGAAGTATAATTTCGTTTTAGCTATATTTGTGTGTCAATTTATAAATGCGGATGAAGAAATTTTTTACTATCATAGGATTACTGTTTTTACCAACTTTCGGATTTTCTCAAAATCAATTATGGAAAGGTTATTTTTCATATAATGAAATTATAGATCTTTCCGAATCTTCTACACGATTGTTTGCTGCTTGTGAGACGGCAATTTTTTCGAAAGACAGAATAAACGATGAACTAAAAACACTAAATACAGTAGACGGACTTTCCGGTCAAACTATTTCAACTATTTATCATAGTAGTCAATATAATAGAACATTTATTGGTCATGAAAATGGTTTATTAATCATGATTAATGAAGCGACAGGGGCAATTCAACTTTTAGTTGGTATTCGTGATCAAACAGGAGGAATTCCGGCTAACAAGAAAAAAATCAACCATATATATGAGCATGCTGAAAAACTTTATATTTCTTGTGATTTTGGATTGGTAGAATTTAAACTTTCTAATATGACTTTTGGGGATACTTTCTATATTAGTCCGACAGGAGGTCAAACAGAAATTTTAGAAACAACTGTGCTAGATAATCAGATTTATGCGGTCACATTGTATCATGGTTTGAAAAAAGCGGATTTATCTAATCCTAATTTAATTGATTTCAACGCATGGGAAGTTTTTAATCCTGATTATTGGAAAAAAATTGTCACTTTTAATAACCAACTGGTTGCTATAAATAATAACAATAGAGTTTATCGATTTAACGGTAATATACCTTCTGAAGTTTTAAATTTAGGACAAGTTGGTTTAGATATTAGGAATAGAGAGGCTAATCTGATCATAACAACCGCTTCCAAGGTCTTTGTGCTTAATGAAGCATTTGCTCAAACTCTTTTGATACAAAATAATTCTATTCCTGATCTTAATTCTAATTTCAGTTGTGCCACCATTATTGGGTCAACTATTTATATCGGTACTTTAAACAATGGAGTGGTAGAAACTTCTTTGGATAGCCCAAGTATGTTTGATTTTTTGTTACCGCAAGGACCTTCTAAAAACAATATTTTTTCAATAACTGTTTCTCCTGCAGAAACACTTTGGGCGACCTATGGAGATTATTCTCAATTTAACAATCCTTATCCGTTAGATTCTTATGGAATCAGCAAATATCAAGAAAATGTATGGTTAAATATTCCTTTCGAGGAATTATTAAATGCTAAATCAATTGTTAGAATAACCGTTAATCCTACAAATGAAAATGAAATTTATGCCAGTTCTTATTTTTCAGGTTTATTAAAATTGGAAAATGATGTAGCTACTACCTTATTTAATACTACAAATAGTGGATTAGAATCATTGGTTGATCCGGGAAATCCAACTTATGGCCCGGATATTCGTGTCGAACAAACCGCATTTGATAAAACCGGAAATTTGTGGGTTTCAAACGGATTAATAGCCAATATGTTTAAGGTTTTAAAAACAAACGGTCAATGGCAATCTTTTTCAGTTAGTAACGTAATTAGCGGATTTACAAGCAATAACAGAATGGTTGTTGATAAAAATAACACAAAATGGCTGGCCACCTTAGACGAAGGATTATTAGCTTTCAATGAGAATTACAATAATAAATTATTAAAAATTACAGAGGGACAAAATGAAGGAAACCTGCCGTCATCGGCTGTTCAAGCGTTGGCAGTAGATAATCGTAATCAACTCTGGATTGGTACCCGAAAAGGACTTCGTATTTTATCTTCTGTGGATCGTTTTATAAATCAAGAGGAATTAACTACGAATTCCATTATTATAAATGATGAAGGTTTAGCACAAGAGCTTTTATTTGGACAGTTTATTACGGATATTGCTGTAGACGGTGCAAACAATAAATGGGTTGGTACAGCCGATTCAGGAGTTTTTCTGTTTTCCTCAAATGGGCAGGAAACGCTTTATCATTTTACGACGACCAATTCTCCAATTCCGAGTAATGTGATTAATGATGTTGAAATTAATGGAAAAACAGGAGAAGTTTTCATCGCTACCGCAAAAGGAATGGTTTCTTTTAAAGGAACTTCAACCAAGCCGAGCGATTCCTTGGAAGATGTTTATGTTTATCCAAATCCGGTTCGTCCCGGGTTTGAAGGAACTGTCAAAATTTCCGGCTTAACCAGTAAAGCCAATATTAAAATTACCGACATTGAAGGAAATCTAGTGCATGAAGAAATTTCCGAAGGTGGAACAATTGAATGGGATACTCGAGCTTTTGGAAAATATAAAGTAGCTTCGGGAGTCTACATGATTTTTATTTCTTCGGATGATGCTTTAGACTCCACCGTCAAAAAGGTGATGATTATCCGATAGTAATTAATAAAAAGAATATTGATGAAAACAAAAAATCCAGTTTATTTATTTAGACTAGATTTTTACAATTAGTATTCATAAACTTCATAACCCCAAGGCTTAATTTTTCTTTCCTTGGTGTCTAAAATAGTTTCCTTTTCATTAAAAACGTTATGAGCTTTTCCTATTAGATTTTTATCAGTAATCTTGATAACCTGTTCGTTTTCTGAAAGATTGAGGATAACAAGAATTTTTTTATTCTCTTTTTCTCTTGTGTAAGCATAAATGACTTTTTCGTCACCAACTTGCACTTTTTTAAATGAAGCATTAGCTGAAAGAGCGATGTTTCTTTTTCTAAGATTAAGTAATGTTTTGTAAAAGTTTTCCCTTTGAAGATTTTTAAATTCCATAGGGTCTTTATCAAAAAACTTAATTGCTCTTAATACAGGCTCTTCTTGGCCACTGTAAATTAGAGGAACACTGTTTTTCATGGTTTGTGTAAACACAGCAAAAGGGGCATGTACTTCATTTGGAAATGTTCCAAAATCTGCATGGTTCCAACTGTTTTCATCATGGTTACTTGTGAAGTACATTTGGATTGTATTCTTCGGATATCGTGTTTCATTTTCCTTATTAATGCTGTCTAATCCGAAAGCGGGCCTTTCCCCTTTAGCTATTTTCTCCATCATTTTGAACATGTGCCAAGGGTAGACAGCATCAAAACCACTTTTTGCTAAATAAGTACTATCTCCTTCAGCTAACATAAAAACATTTTTCATTTTTTTTAATTGTGGAATAGATTTTTTCCAAAAAGGAGCAGCAATATTCCAAGCAACGTCACATCTAAATCCATCTATATTAGTGTCTTTAACCCAAAATTTCATCGCCGCAATCATACTGTCTTGCATTACTTTGTTTTCAAAGTTTAATTGTCTGACATCTGCCCAATCAAAAGCAACTGCTGCCTCTCCTAAACTATCTTTTACATAAAAATCGGGATGTTGCTTCAGCCAACGATGATCGGCTCCAGTATGATTTGGCACCCAATCAATTATTACTTTCATTCCTCTATCATGAATGGCTTGCACCACCTTTTTAAAGTCTTCTAACGTTCCAAATTCAGGATTGATGGAAGTATAATCTGAAACGGCATAATAACTTCCTAAAGAACCTTTTCGGTCAACTTTACTAATTGGGTTTATAGGCATGAACCAAATGGTTTCAACTCCCATTGCTTTTAGACGGTCAAGGTGTTTTGCAAAGGCATTTAAAGTGCCTTCAGGCGTATATTGTCGAATATTAACTTCATAAATATTGCCTTGCATAATCCAGGCTGGGTGACCATCAATTTGAAGATTATCATCGTTTAATAATTTATCATTTTTACAAGAAATGAAAGATTGAAACAAAACAATTAACAAAATTGAAATACTGACTTTTTTCATCACGAAACGATTTAGGTATTAGAAAAAGTAAATATCTTAAAAAATCAGGAGATTTCCTCAAATTTGGTTTAGTAATTATTTTAAAAGAAAAGATATTTTAAAAATATAAAAAAAGACCTCACATTTCTGTGAAGTCTTTTCTTTAGCAGCTCCCCATCCTGACTGAATCTCGAAACATTTCCCTTTATTTTCAATTGTTGACAGGTTAATCATTATCCTTATTGGTCTCGAAACTCAAATAAAACCATTCAATCTTGCTGTCGGTTCATGAAAAACGTACACGTACTTTGAGTTTATATAAATACCTCCTTTAATAGCACTATTTCCCATTTCGTATTTGGCAAAAAGTTTTGATTCAAGGCTTCTCGCATTACTCATAGTATACAAGTAAAATTTCTTATAATAAGGCAACTCATCTATTTTTCTCTCCTTTTTATGAGCATTATATCTATGATGAGTCTTGTCCGTCATTCCCGCATACCATTCACTATAAATAGGTTCAGCACCTTTTGGGTAACAACTTTTTATGTATTTTATTATCTGCCTTTCTATTTTTGACACTAGAACTTTATTAGCAGGATTTTCTTTAAGATAATCGTTAATTGAAAACCCAGCAGGTGCACTTAATCCAATAATTTTAAAATCAGCCATGTTATTTTTTTGCTAATTTAAGAAAAAACTAAATGCTATGAAGTTCAATCTGTTATTAGTATGATGAGACAAGTATTTATGAATACGATGAAGACAATTTACAATCATAAAGTCATTTGTAATTTAACAGTACTTTTGTATTATTAATTCACTTTATAATCGATGGAGTACATGGATAAATTAAAACACATAGCGTTAAAAGGGCAAGGATATTTTTGTACAGTTAAACAATACGCTGACGAATCGGGAATCGAATTTGCATTAAAAGAATTAAAGAAGGAGCATTTTCCAAATGACGATTACAGATATAGACTCAACCGTGAGATAAGCCTACTTCGTGACTTGCAAGGATGCGACAATATCATAGAACTTCTCGATTCGGGACAGGATATTACAAATGAAAAATTATGGTATCTTATGCCGTTTGCAAAGCAGAACCTTTATGATTATATCAAAAGGAATAATGGCGATATGCCAAAGGAGTTGAGATATGATTTAGTCCAACAGATTATCAATGCTATCAAATTTGCCCATCAAAAAGGCATCCTACACAGGGACATTTCCCCCAACAATGTTTTGGTCTTTGAAAAAGACGGTAAAATAACATTAAAGGTATGTGATTTTGGATTGGGTAAGGATACTGAATCCCTATCGTTCTATTCTGGTTCAATTGCATCGGGTTATGGACAAATACTTTACGTTTCTCCTGAACAACGTATAAGATTAAAGGATTCGACTGTTCAAAGCGATATTTATTCATTAGGAAAACTAGTTTACTTCATATTTACTGGCAAAGACCCTGACAATTTAAAACAATTTGAATTATCATCGCTCGTGGCAAAGTGTATTGAAGATAATCCCGCCGACAGATTTTCAACTATTGAAGAATTTGAAACTCATTTTGGGTCATTAAGAGAACTTCAACTCAATCAAAAAATCGACATTCAGCATTTGACACTTGAAGAAGTTTTAAATTCTACTGGTGCAATTGACTGGATAAAATTACATCAGATATTGGTCAAGGGAAATTATATTGAGCACGTTTACAGCGATTATATATCTCCTGTCAATAAATTGCTTTTAAAGGAAGATTATTTAAAACAGTATTATTCGGCAGTTGGGAATGCAATAAAAGACTTTGTTAAAACCTATGCTGAAAGATTAGAAGAATGTTACCAAACTGTACGCTGGCCATTTAATGCAATGGGAACTTTTGGCGAGGTATTAGTTCAACTCATTAAAAATGTAAATGACGAAGAGGTTAGATTAATTTGTTTCAAGCAATTATGGTATTTAGCTTACGAAGCAGACCAATGGAGTGTTCAAAGAGAAATCAAGGAAGTATTTAATGATAAATTTATATCTCCTGCGATTGAAACTCAACTAACGGAATTCATTATCGCAAGAGAAACAAAAATAGAAATGTCCTTATTTTCAGGACTCACTTTGCCAACGATAGTAAAGGCAGGAATTATAAAAGGTGATGAAATAGCTACTGATAAGGAAGCCCAAAGAAATGCTGAATCTATTAGGTCAAGTGGTTGGTAAAAACCATTGTTATTAAGTTGGATATTACTGAGTGATTTTCTTTTAAAAAAGAAACAAAACTTTTGATTGTTATTTTGAAAGAGATTATTATAGTGGAATATATTTTACTTAATAATTTTATCCTATGTCTAAAAGCGTTAGAAATAAAACAATAAGATTTACAGATTTGGATTCTGATTTACTTTATGATAATGTGTTAAAATGATTTTCGTCTTTGGAAGAATCAATTGATAAAATCGTTCATTGAAACTCTATTGAAGAATTGAAGAAAATTCCAAGTTGAACAATAGATTTGATTGCAACAGACCCACCTTATAATCTAAGTAAAAATTATGCTGGAAATAAATTCTCTGCAACAGATAATGACAATTATGAAATTCGATTAAATGAATGGATGAAAGAATGCAAAAGGGTATTAAAAGATGCATGAACTATTTATGTTTGCTGTGATTGGAAAAGTTCTATACCTGTTTTCAATGTATTAAATAAGCATTTCATTTTAAAAAACAGAATAACTTGGGAAAGAGAGAAATGAAGATGAGCAAGCACAAATTGGAAGAATAATATTGAAGATGTTTATTTTGCAGTAAAAGATGATAAGGCATATACTTTCAATCTTGACGCTGTAAAAGTCAAGAAAAAAGTCATTGCACCATATAAAAATAGTGAAGGAGAAGCGAAAGATTGGTTTACAGAAAATGGGGAGAATTACAGAATGACTTGTCCTTCAAATATATGGACAGACATTACTATACCATTTTGGAGTATGCCTGAAAACACAGAGCATCCAACACAAAAACCTGAAAAAGTTATGGCAAAAATGATACTGGCATCTTCTAATGAAGGAGATATAGTACTAGACCCATTCGTGTGAAGTTGAACAACAAGTGTAGTGGCAAAAAAATTATGAAGAAAATTTATAGGAATTGAACAAGAGAAAGAATACTGTGTTGTTTCTCAGCATAGATTAAATATGGCTGATTTGGAGAAATCTATTCAATGAATAGAAAATTGAATTTTCTTGGAAAGAAACACAATGAGTTCAGAGAGGACAAAACTATCTAAAAAATCCAACACTTTAATTAATACCAAAAAAGCATGAATAACAATGCCTCAATGAATATTCTCATCCCCTTTATAAAATCATGCGATTGAATTTGAGACAAGGGAGAACTCATAAATAAAATTCTTGGGGAATTTAGATTAACTAAAGACAGGTCGATTTATTATAATGATAATTTCGCAATCCGCTTCTGTTATTCAGCGAACTGAACATTTTCCAACACAGTTCTATCGCTTTCAAACTTAAAAAAGTATGATAATATCCCTTTTATTGTCTGTTTGGTAACAAAAAAAACGAACATACTTTATATTGCAAACTCTACATTCCTTGTTAAAATTAGTCACAGCTCACAGGAATTAAGAGATAATAATATAAAATGAAGTTTTAATTGATCTGATATAATCAAAGATTTTGGCGGATATAAAAATGCACCTGAAAATTTTGATTTCCTTTTTGCCAGTCATATTGAAATCTCTTTTGAAGAAAATCTAATCAGGTTGGTAGAATCAACTAATAATATTGCTCCTACTTGAAAAAAGTTTGAAGTTATAAGTAGTCAAGAAATATTTGATGCTCCACAAAGAGCTGTTGATTTTTGTAATTCAACAAACTTTCATAAATTAAAATGATTTTTAGACAATCAAGTTGATAAATATAAAAATGAAATATTAATAGCATGATTTATTGAAAATGTAAACATTCGCTGAAGAATAATAGAGTATTTAATTGCATGAGAAGATGAAACATTAAGAAACGAATTAGTAGAAGCACTCCACCAAAAACACAAAAATATACCTAGAGTAAAGACACAGAATGATATCGGGGATTATGTAGCCATATTCGATAAATACAAAACAGCAACTGACATAAAAACTAAGATAATGATATTACAGTCTAATCCTAAAGCATATAATATAGACAAACTGCTTGATTTTTTATCAAGTGATGATAGTGTATTTTTATTTTACTTTATAGGAATTGAACCTTCAAGAATTGTAAATCAATCGCTCGTGTCCATTTTTCAAAAAGATTTACTAAACAGTACAATTATCCAGTCGCATTGGGCATGAAGAAATTCAAGATGAGTTGCACAATTCAACGGAGAAGTTTTGCATAAGTTAATAATTAATCAGTCTAATGAAATTGATATTGAAAGTAGTAGGAGGTTTTTGGAGAATCTAATTTCTTTATAATTTTTCTCCATTAATAATTTCATAATGTTGGTATTTGAAACTTCATAAGAGTTCAAATTAAGTTCAATATTTATTCTTTAATAATTTTTGTTGTTCTACTTTCTTTATCTGTTTTTACCTCCAAAACATACATTGCACTCGGTAACTCTTGAATAGAAATTATTTCATTCTCGTTATTCCCATTTTGAGATTTCAGCAAGCGACCAGTTATGTCATAAACATTAATTTGGTTGATGGTTTCGTTTTTAGTTGAGATGTGTACAATATCATTCGTTGGGTTCGGGTAGCATTTTATGTTACTTTCCAAAAACTCGTTATTAGTTGTAGAAAGATTTTCATCAATAATTATTCTTGATAAACCAATGTATGGCTGATTATTTATGGAATTATAATTTCCAAAAAATACTAATTTATTATTGTCATTAAATTCAAAAAACACATTTCTAGGGCTAATACCACCAAATGGAAAATTCATAGAATAAGGATTTGTTGTGTAAAAATGGTTTGATCTATCAATGTTCACAGTAGAAAAAGATGAATCAGAAGTTCCGTCTGCGTTAAGTCTATTTATTACAATATCATTGTCTCCAGTTGGGTTTATATAAGGATTTGGACTTGTCCAATTTGCTAGATTTAAAAATGTAGAATAATAATATTTATTATTATGTTTAATTATATCTGTGACAAAAACATTGTTGTAGGTTTTTATTGTAATCGCAGGAATTGGACTTGAAAAATCGCTAATTAAATTACCATCAAAATCAATTCTTGCAATTGACCTTTGAAGATTAGCATTAACGTGAGTAAATTTACCTGTAACTATTAATGAATTACCATCAATTATTATTTTGCTAATTATTGCACCCTGTGTATTATCGTTATTCCACAGATTAAATGTTTCATATCTGTGAGCTATTGTTCCATCAGAGTTTAATTTTACCATAGAATATTTTCTATTTGCTGTATTTGTATAAGTATTTATTGGATTTGCTCCATAGCCGTTTTCAGACCAATCCCTAGTGTAAAGCAAAACTTTATTATCAGGTAAAACTAAAATATTGACTTTTGGTAGACAATTGCTACAATTACTAAAAAAAGAACCAGTAATGTTTTGAAATGATATGTCTAAATTTCCATTGGTTAAAATTCTTATAGCACCTGCATTGGCTTGAAATCCTTTATAATTGAAAGTTCCTGAATTGTAATAAATTAATTTACCATCTTCTTGTAATGCAATAGTATTATTATTGCTAAATGTGCCTAATTCATTTTCTGACGCACCCACATAAATAAAACCAGTATCAAAAGTATTATCAATACTACCATCACTATTTAATTGAAATAATCCTTTGAAATATAAACTGCCGTCATATCCAAAAGATCTACCAGTCAATGCTGAACAAATTATTTTACCATTTGGTCTTATAATTATTTTATTGATATCCCAAATTACATAATTTGCTGGTAATGTTGGATTGAAATTAAATGAATTATCTTTAGTTCCATCTGTATTTAAACGTATTAATCTATAAAACTGGTTATCAAAATATACATTAGATAACAACATTTTCCCATCGGATTGTACAACAGTTGGGAAATTTTTTTGTTGTGTTAAACCAGTAAGTTGAGGATAATAATTTACAATACCAGGAATACAAAATCTTTCGTCTAATTGAAAAGAAGTATTTACAGAACCATCATTGTTTGCTATAAATGCCTGATTGGTGTAGGTATCTTTATATTTCATAAAAGTTCCTGATAGAAAAATATCATTTACAGAATTGACGATGATTTTATAAACAATTCCGTTACTTTGTGCAATTCCTGTATCAAAAGAAGTGTCTACAGTTCCGTCAAGATTTAGTTTAAGAACACTATTGTTAGGTAACCCTTTGTATGTAGTAAACAATCCACCAAGTAATGGCTTGTTATCGTTTAAGAATTCAATTGTCCAAACGTCATTATCAAATCCTGTGTTGCTTGCGTGAAAAGTAGCATCCAAAGTTCCAGTGTTACTTAATTTTGCTATTCTGTTGATAGTTGTTCCTTTGTAAGTTGTAAATTTTCCACCAACAAAAAATGAGCCATCAGAAGCAACTCGAACGATATGAACATCGCTATTGAAACCAGTTCCGACTACAAAACTTGTATCAACTGTTCCATTTGAATTAAGTAAAACAATTCTATTTTTTGTTGCTCCATTTATGGTTGTAAATAATCCACCTGCTAAAATTTTGCCATTTGGTAAAATTGCAAATGAATATACTATTCCGTTTGTTGTAACTGTTGTGAAAGTTGTATCCAATGTTCCATCGTCATTTAATCGCTGAATTGAACCATCACGACCAACTAGTAATTTTCCATCTGCTTGTTCTTGTAAAGCATACACATTTTGTGTGCTTGTGTCGGGTAAAAAAGCGGTATCTCTTGTTCCGTCAGCATTTATTCGAGCAATTTTTGGAGCAAATACATTCATCATGTTTGTAAAGTCCCCACCGACATAGGTCTTATCCCCTGTAGCTTGTGTTATTGCAATGATGTTTCCAGTTGTAGGAACTTCAAATGTTGTACTTATCGTTCCATTAGCATTCATCATTTTTAATTTTGTTTTGTCATTGTTTGTGCAAAACAGAAACTTTCCATCAGTTCTTCTTGAAATGCGAAAAAAGTAGTCATCTGTTTTCGCTATTCTTTTATTGAATGTTTGGTCAATTGACCAACCTGTTTGCCCAAACGAAATACTATTTGCAATAAGCAGAAAAAATAAGAGTATTTTATTTTTGTAATTGTAATTTGTTTTCATAGTTACTGTTTTATAATTTTTACTGTTTTAGTTCCTTTGTCTGTCTTCACTTCTAAAAGATAAATCGCATTTGGTAACTCTTGAATGTTGATTTGTTCATTGTCACTATTACCTTTTTGATATTTTAGTAAACGACCAAACATATCAAAAACATTGATTTGGTTTATGATTTCATTTGTGGCAGAAATATGTACTATGCTGTTTGTTGGATTCGGATAGCATTTTATGTTACTTTCCAAAAACTCGTTATTAGTTGTAGAAAGATTTTCATCAATAATTATTCTTGATAAACCAATATAAGGCTGATTATTTATAGAATTGTAATGACCAAAAATCACTAATTTATTGGTTTCATTAAAATCAAAATAGACATTTCTTGGACTACGTGTTGAAGGTGGAAAATTGGTTGAATAAGCATTAGTGTTAAATATGTGACTTGACCTGTCTAATGTAACCATTGAAAATGTTGTGTCTAATGACCCATCTATATTTGCTCTTGAAATATTAATATCACAATCAACTTCTTCATAATAGAAAGGAACAGTAGTTGGACTTAAATTAGAGTAAGTTGTAAAATAAAACATATTATCATACTTTATTAAATCTGTAATTTGTGAATTATCATTTGTTGTTGTGCTTAAAACAGGACTGTTTAAGTTATTTATAAAGTTACCGTCAAGGTCAATTCTTGCAATTGACCGTTGCAAATTCCCATTAACTTGACTAAATCTTCCTGCAATTATCAGTGAATTGTTATCTAGTATAACTTTATTAATAAGAGCGACACCTCCAACATTATCCCATACATTTAAGTCTTCAAATCTGTGTGCCACAGTACCGTCAGCATTTAATTTTACAAACGAATAATTTCTATACCAATTGGTGGCAAAAGTATTTGGCGGGTTTGCTCCATAACCATAGGCACATTTATCTATAGAATATAGCAATATTTTGTTGTCAGGTAGAATAAGTATTTCAATATTCCCAAAACTGCTAAAGTCATAAAATTTTCCTGAAGTATTTTGAAATGATATATCTATGTTGCCATTTTCCAATATTCTAATTGCACCAGCATTAGCTTGAAATCCTTTATAGGTATATGGCTCTTCACAATAAACTATTAATTTACCATCATTCTGTAACGCTATGTTAAGTGTTTTAAAGATATATATTCCGTGGTCTAAAAAACCAGTATCAAACGTGTTATCCATCGAACCATCTGTATTTAATTGAAATAATCCTTTAAAAAACAAGCTAGACTCTGAACCAACTCCTTTGCCACTTAATGCGGTAACTATTATTTTTCCATTAGGACGTATTATTATATCCATTATATCCCTTACGGTTTGATTTGATTGCAAATTAGGATTGAAATTGAAAGTATTGTCTTTTGTTCCATCCGCATTTAGTCGTATTAATTTGTAAAATATATTTTCAAAAAAAACATTTGAAAGTAGTATTTTACCATCATTTTGTAGGGTTGAAGGATAACGAAATAATCTAGTAAAACCTGATGGTGTTGCAGTATATGTTGAAATTCCAGGTATGCAAAATCTTTCGTCTAAATGAAAAGAAGTATTTATAGAACCATAATTATTAACTAAAAATGCTTGATTGGTATAGGTCTCTTTATATTTCATAAAAGTTCCTGATAAGAAAACATCATTTGTAGAATTGACTATAATTTTATAAACTATTCCATTACTTTGTGCAATTCCTGTATCAAAAGAAGTATCGACTGTTCCGTCAAGATTTAATTTTATAACACTATTATTTGCAACGCCTTTGTATGTTGTAAATAATCCACCAAGTAATGGTTTGTTATCGTTTAAGAATTCGATTGTCCAAATATCATTATCAAATCCTGTGTTACTTGTGTGAAAAGTAGCATCCAAAGTTCCAGTGTTACTTAATTTTGCTATTCTGTTGATAGTTGTTCCTTTGTAAGTTGTGAATTTTCCACCAATAAAAAATGAGCCATCAGAAGCAACTCGAACGATATGAACATCGCTATTGAAACCAGTTCCGACTACAAAACTTGTATCAACTGTTCCATTTGAATTAAGTAAAACAATTCTATTTTTTGTTGCTCCA
>Ga0209202_1000849_pt1 | contig 21138 bp, 18 predicted proteins | sample AD_UKC032_MetaG_FD_184416 | JGI IMG/M metagenome (GOLD analysis project Ga0209202, IMG submission 184416) | Active sludge microbial communities of municipal wastewater-treating anaerobic digesters from USA - AD_UKC032_MetaG (SPAdes) (version 2) | ecosystem: Engineered > Bioreactor > Anaerobic >... | reverse complement strand
CTTCGTTCGAATTTTCATTCAGTAATTGAGATAGCTCCAAGACATATTCTTTGGCATAGTTGAATTGGTAGTAGGTGATTTTATTTTGAATGTTTATAGTCGATAAAAGTAAAATTGGTTCAAAAAGTATTTTGAGTAAATCACTGTTTACTACTTTGGCCAACAATGAATCTCTGACAAAATCTAATTTAGGTTTGATTTCATACTCATTCATCAGGACCGTGCGATGAGGTACCATGATGTTCACATTGAGGTAATTATTGTATTCCTTCTCAATGAATAGTAACAGTTTTTCTAAATTGGAATAAATAGTTTTTAGACAGTCAATTTTATTGTACTCCTCTGAAAATTGATACAATTCATCATCGGTTTCGGGATTGATCTGTTTGATCAAATTATTTAATTGCGATTCCATCGCCAATTGATTTTTGTGAATGTAATGTTCAATTTTGATCGTTGACTTCAACTTGAATACTTTCTCTTTGATGGCCAATTTGATGTTTTGGTTTTCTTCCATGAGTACCTGATTACAATACAAAAAGAATCGTTCTTTTGGATTTAGTTCGCTAATGGTACATTTTTCATACACATAAAATGTATTTGGACTTTGTTTGTCCTTAGCAAACAAAATCGTTTCACCGGTAAAATCAATTAGATTTTTTAGTCTAGGAATGTAGTCTTCAAATTCATTGAAATGGAAAAGCGTTTTCAGTTCTAACCGCTGCACTTCAGGATGGAAAGAGTGTTTAGGTTTACTTATTTTTATTGTTTCAGTTCCTTCACGTTTGATGATGGTAATCTTGTAAATACGGTACGAATCATCTTCTTTCTTAACCAATTCGTTAAGAACAACTTTATTTGGAACGGTAACATTTGATTTTACTTGACGCAATAAAACGTCATAGCAATCCAGTAAGTAAGCAATTTTCATAGTAGGCAATAAAAATTCCTGTGTTAAAATAACACGCTATTTAAATGAAGAATTAAACTTGTTTTTGGAATTTTAGTCAATTCACAACACTATGGGCAATAGTGTTGTTAAATTTGTCGCAATTTAAAAATTTATTTACAATTGTTTAACTTTTCGTACAAATAATCGATTAACTACCACCCTCTATTTTTAACTCCTTATTAATCAATGTGTTTGAAAATTTATCTTTTAAGATTTTCATATCCTCACTCACTTTTTTATCCAGTACTTTGGCATAATGTTGGGTTGTTCTGAGGTTTTTATGCCCAAGCATTTTGCTTACGGATTCGATGGGGACACCATTAGTTAGCGTTACAGTGGTAATGATTTCATGTCAAGTTTATTAAATGTCAATTATGAAAAAGTTTGATTAATTTAAATTTTTATAGTTCTTAATCGTAATGCATTAGCAATAACTGATACAGAACTAAAGCTCATAGCCAAAGCCGCAATCATTGGAGAAAGTAATAAACCAAAAACTGGAAATAAAACACCAGCTGCAATTGGAACTCCTAAAACGTTATATATAAAAGCAAAAAATAAGTTTTGTTTGATGTTTTTCATTACGGCATGACTTAGGTTTTTTGCTTTTACAATTCCTTTTAAATCTCCTTTTACCAAAGTAATTTTTGCACTTTCAATGGCAACATCGGTTCCTGTTCCCATTGCGATTCCAATATCAGATTGTGCTAATGCTGGAGCATCGTTTATACCATCCCCTGCCATGGCTACTATTTTACCTTTGGCTTGTAACTCTTTGATGTATTCTAATTTATCTTGTGGTAAGCAACTTGCTTTGAAATCTGTTAAATTAAGTTCAGAGGCAACAGCTCTTGCTGTATTTTCATTATCACCTGTTAGCATAATAACTTGAACTCCTTGTCGCTTTAACTCGTTAATAGCTTCTAAACTTGATTGTTTTATAGCATCTGTAATGGTTATATATCCTACTACTTTTTTATCGAAAGCGATGTAAGAAACTGTTTTACCTAATTTTTGTTCCTCAATAACTTCTTTTTCAATAGTTGAAAAATCTTGAATTCCTTCTTGCTCTAAAAGTTTTTTGTTGCCTAAACTGACTTTTTCATTGTCAATAAATCCTATTACTCCTTTTCCTGTTATAGAGTCAAATTTTTCTACTTTAAAAAAAGTACTGTTTTTAGATTTAGCAAAATTTACAACTGCTGTTGCCAATGGATGTTCGCTATTTTGATTTAGAGATGCAATTTTTCCTAAAGTGGTATTTTCATCTACATCTTTTGTAATAATTTTTTCAACTGATGGTTTTCCTTCAGTTAGTGTTCCTGTTTTATCGGTTATTAAAACATCAATTTTATCCATTTTTTCAATGGCTTCTGCATTTTTAATTAATACACCTGATTTTGCTCCTTTACCAACACCAACCATAACTGACATAGGTGTTGCTAGACCCAATGCACACGGACAAGCAATTATTAAGACCGCAATTGCATTAATAAATCCATAAACCAATTTAGGTTCTGGTCCAAAAATCCACCAAGCAAAAAAGGTCATAATTGATATTAAAACTACAATGGGAACAAAATACTTTGAAATTTTATCTACTAAATTTTGAATGGGAGCTCTTGAACGACTTGCATCTGAAACCATTTGAACGATTTGTGATAATAAAGTTTCTGAACCTACTTTTTCGGCAATCATTAAAAAAGATTTTGTTCCGTTTATGGTTCCAGAACTTACTTTATCGTCCATTTTTTTATCTACTGGAATAGGTTCTCCAGTAATCATTGATTCATCAATGGTGCTATTTCCTTCTGTAATGATTCCATCTACAGGAATTTTTTCTCCAGGTTTTACTCTAACTATATCTCCCTTTTTAATGTCGTGAATTGAAATTACTTTTTCTTCACCATCAATCACTAAGGTAGCTTCGGTTGGTGCGAGTTTTAATAATTCTTTGATAGCTCCACTAGTCTGACTGTGTGCTCTTGCTTCAAGTAATTGTCCTAATAATACAAGAGTTAGAATAACGGTTGTGGCTTCGAAGTATAATAGAACTGTTCCGTGTTCTGTTTTAAATTCGCTCGGGAAAATATCTGGAAAAAACATTCCGACCAAACTGAAAAGAAAAGCTACTCCTGTACCAATTCCGATTAGGGTAAACATGTTTAAGTTCCATGTGATAATTGATTTCCAAGCACGGACAAAGAATATCCAACAAGCATAAAACACTACAGGAAGTGATAATATCAATTGTACCCAATTCCATTTTGAGGCTTCCATTATTTGTAGTAAAGGATTGTTGTGTGCCATTTCTATCATTGCGATAGCGAAAATGGGAACCGTAAAAACAACGGCTATTTTCATTTTTTTAACCAAATCGGTATACGTTTTTTGGTCTTCGCTTTCGCTTGGTTCCATTGGGACTAAATCCATTCCGCAAATAGGACATGAACCCGGAGTTTCTTGAATAACTTCGGGGTGCATTGGACACGTATATAACGTTTTAATTACCGTTAAATCTGGTGCCTTGACTAAATCCATTCCACACACAGGACAGTCGCCTGCCTTGTCGTACACTTTTTCGCCTTCGCAATGCATTGGACAATAATACTTTCCTTGGGTATTTGTTGGGACAACAGTTTCTTTATTATGATCGTTGGAATGGACAGAGCAACATGATTTTCCCGAAGCTTCATTCGTTGTACTATGCTCCTTGGTTTTACCGTTGCTCATTTCTATGGAGTATTTTCCCACTGCTGTCAAGGCTTCCTGTAGCTTTTCTGTTGGAATGTGCTTTTCCATAGTTATTGTTGCTACTGGTGGATTTAATGAAACTTTTGCCTCAATACCCTCAATAGTATTCAATGTTTTTTCGACTTTAGCGCGACAGCCATTGCAAGTCATTCCGGTAATGGTATAGGTATGTGTCATAATTTTTTAGTTTTTAAATATTACATTTTCATCCCTTCCATTGGGTCACTTCCTTTTCGGAATTTATATTCGCTGTTTATGGCATAAGCCCCTGTAATAACGACTTTTTTGGCAGGATCTATTTCAGATTTGATTTCTATCATTCCATTGGTTTCTATTCCAGTTTCTACCATTAGGTTTTCAAATACTCCCGGTCTTTTTTCAACCCAAATATAGGAAGCGTTTTCCTCCCTGATCACTGCATCTACAGGAATATACAATCCTTTTAGATTGGATTGTGTTAATTTTGCCATAGCCTGCATCCCGGGTTTTAATTGCAAATTTGGATTTGATATTTCCAATCGAATTAAAAGCAGACGAGTATCTGGATTTATTTCAGGATTGATAAAAGAAACTTGCGCATTTATGGTTTTATCAGGAAAATCGGAAAATGTAATTTGGGCTTTTTGTCCTATTTTTAGATTCTTGGCATAGTTTACGTTTACCTGTGTTTCTAACCAAAGACTGTTTAAATCCGCCAATTTAATGATGGGGGAACCTTCCATTGCATAACTGCCTTCTGTGGTACTTATTTCCGATATTGTTCCACTGGCAGTGCTATAAAAAATGGTATAAGGAGAAACTTCCTTACTGGTTTTTATACTTTCAATCTGGGCATTGGTTAAACCAAAGAACAACAGTTTTTGTTTTGCTGCATTGAGCATATTTCGGGCATTTTTTCCAAAATCGCCAGGCATTGCCAGTTGTTTGTATGCCGTAAAATAATCCTGTTTGGCAATGGCAATATCTTCACTATACAATTGATATACGGCTTGGTTTTTAGAAACATAATCACCAACGGTTTTGAAATACAACTTTTCAATTCGTCCCATTGCTCTTGCAGAAATGGTTTTTATTTTTTCTTGATTAATGGACAAGACTCCTGTATAATTTTGCTCTAAACTGCTTTGAGTTTCTGAAATAGTTTGTGTAGTGATATTTCCCAATTGTATTTGCTGTTTACTCAAACTTATTTCATTAGCCTCTGTGTCATCTTGTTTTATTGGGGTTAACTCCATATGGCAAATGGGGCATTTTCCGGGTTTGTCTTCCTTAACTTGTGGATCCATAGAACAAGTGTAAAATGTTGTTGCTGCACTCTTATTGTGTTTGCTATGGTCTTCTTTGTCTTTAGTATTACAAGCCACCACTACCATAAATAGTATTGATAGTACACTTATTTTTTTTATTGTCTTCATTATTATTCGGTTTTAATAAAGCTTTCGCTGTCAATTAAATATTGTGCGTTTTTGGCAATGGTGTCTTTTACTGAAATACCCTCAATAATTTGGATAAAATCATCTATTTCAATTCCTGTCTTTATAGTGGATGCCTTAAAGCCATTGTCCATTTTTAAGAAAACTATTTTCTTGTTTCCAATGCTTACCATTGACTGTTTTTGTATCCAAATACCTTTTATTGCATTTGTTTTAACAACACCTTGCAATCGCAAACCAACTGGTAATTTCAATTTATTGTTATTTAAATAAACTCGAATTCTGTTGGTTTTATCAGCTGCATTTAATTGTGTTTCAACAAAATTTATTTTTGCATCCATAAATTCATCTTTGTCAAGTTCGGAAGTAATTCTGATGGATTGATTGGCTTTGATTAGACTATTGTATCCTTGGATAACATTGAATATTCCCCATACTTTATCTGTATTTAATAGTTTAAAAATGACTTCTCCCTTTTTTATATAACTCCCTTCTTTAACATCCAATGTTGCAGTGTTGTTACTCGCACTTTGCATCACAGGATTAGTTGTATTATCCATCGTTCCTGTTCCATCAATAATACCAGAATCAGGACTATAAATTGTTATTTGCGGGTTTACTTTTTTGGAATTAGACAGCGCATTTATTTGATTTTGAGTCATTCCATAAAGCAACAATTTTTGTCTGGATGCATCAATAATCGAAGGATTTTCAACATCATTAGAGACCATATAAATGAAGTTTTGTTGCTCCGTCAGTAATTCTGGGCTGTACAAATCAAACAGTTTTTGTCCTTTATTTACTTTTTGATATTTATAATTGACATACATTCGTTCTATTCTTCCGTTCATTCGAGCTGCAATATTTACCGATGAATTGGGATCATACTCCACAATTCCCGGTAGATTTATTTCACTGCTTATGGTGGTGTCTATTGCCGTTGTCGTTTCATAATTACCTACTATAAAATTGTCGGTAGGTTTTATAAGATTGTCAATTGAACTGTCGTCAATGGAATTATTATCTGTTACTTTTTTTACCAAAGTCATTCCGCAAATGGGACAATTACCAGGTTCATCTCTAATAATTTCTGGGTGCATCGAGCAAGTGTAAACCTCGTTTTGATGCTCCATTTCCGAATGATTATCTGATTTTTTGGCAAAGAAATAGATTGCAATTCCGATAATAAAAATTCCAATAAAAGCTAAACTATACTTTATATACTTGTTCATAATTATTTGGTTTCTAATTGTTTTTCAATTTCTACTTGTGTAGTTAAAATTGATTTTAATTTGTCTAAAGCATCGATTTGAGTCATATTCATTGCTTCCCAAGCTTCTAACGCTATGAATAAATCTCCGGTATTGTTTTGCCAAGCTAAAATAGCCGTATCGTAGTTTCGTTTTAAAGCTGGAATAATGTTGTCTTGGGTAATTTGGTATTGTTTTTTTAGGTTCAAAAACTCAGCATTCATCCCTTTTATCATTCCGCTTGCTTCGTTGGCAATCATTTGCTTTTGCCAATCCAAACTTTCGTTTTTAATACGATAACTTTCTATATTGGCTTTATTCATTTTGGTTGACCAAGACATCGGAATGGTAATCATTCCCATTAATGAAAATTGCTGTGGCTGATTCCCGAAAGCAAACATATGGTCATATTTCACACCAAATTCTGGTCTGGTTGCTACTTTTTCAACCTCAATTTTATAGTTGTTAATTTCCTTAGTTTTATCAATGGCTTTGATATCACTACGGTTGTTGATGTAGGAAGACAAATCGGTCTCAAAAAGATTAAAATCTTTAATCTCGTAATTGGAATCAATTTCTAATTCCTCATTTTTATTACGAGCCATTAAAGTATTGAGCATATATTTTCGCTGTGATACATCATTTTCCAACATCACAATCATACTTTGCAAAGTAGCTAATTGGGATTTCGCTTTATAATAAGACGGTAGTTTGTCCATATTATACTGATACCGTATTTCCATACTTTTAATCATATACTCAAGAAGCTGGAGATTGTCTTGGGCTATTTTTATTTTTTTCTTAATGATAATCCATTCATAATAATAGGTTTTGGCCAATGCATTTAATTGGTTTAGTGTAAAGTTTTTATTTTCACTTTCGACCGAAGACATCGCTTTCATCAAATTTTCATTGGCATTAAGCTTAGAAGCATTCGGAATCATTTGGGTTACACCCAACATATAACTCCCCATTCCTGGTTCCATTTCATTGGCTTTCCACATTTTTGTATTGTAGGGAGTCATAAAAAAGCCAGTTTCTACTTGTGGTGCCATCCAGCTTCTGGCACCTTTTGCCGCTGCATCCATACTTTGAATATCGGCATCGTACATTTTTAGTTGAGGATTGTTTGTCTTAATTGCACTCAATACATTATCCAAGGAAAGTGTTTGTGCTGCCAAATTAGTGGCGGTCAAAATCAAACAACTTATTGCTATATAAAATTTATTCTTTAACATCTATAAGATCTATTTTTCCTTTTGTTCTTAATTCTCGAAGTTTAACCATCTCAAAAACAATCGGTGTTACTAATAATACATAAATCGTGGAAGTAATTGTACCTCCAATTAGTGGAACAGTAATGGGAAGCATTATATCAGACCCTGTTCCTGTTGCCCAAAGAATAGGGATTAATCCAAATAATGAAACTGAAACCGTCATCAATTTTGGTCTTAATCTTTTGGCTGAACCATCAATAATATATTGTTTCAATATTTCTTCAGTTATGGTTTCCTTCGTGTTTCCGTACTTTTCTACCATTTTATTCATTGCTTCATTCAAATAGATGGTCATTAACATTGCCGTTTCGATTGCCATTCCAAACAAGGCAATAAATCCAACGGCAACAGCAACGGATAAATTAATGCCATAAAAATAAACCATAAATATTCCTCCAATTAAAGCAAAGGGTACTGTAATCATCGTGATTAATGCCTCTTTCATTGAATGGTACGTAAAATATAAAACAAGAAATATAATGACCACAACAATAGGCAGTATTAAACTTAATGTTTTGTTGGCTCTAATTTGATTTTCCCATTGACCGCTCCATTCCACATAATATCCTTTTGGCATTTTAGTCATCATTGCATCGAGTTTTTTCTGCGCCTCTTTTACAGTACTTCCTAAATCACGTTCCCGAACATTGAACAACACAGTGCCCCGAAGCATTGCATTTTCGCTATTTATCATTGGAGGGCCATCACTTATTTTTACATTAGCTACAGTTTCTAATGGTATTGGGCCAAAATCCATTGTTTGCACCTGTAGTTTTTTTAAGGCTTCAATGCTGTTACGGTATTCTTGAGCATATCTTGCATTTACAGAAAAACGCTGTCTTCCCTCGATAGTCGTGGTTAGTTTCATACCTCCAATAGAAGCTTCAACCACATTATTAATGTCGTCTATGGTCAATCCATATCTACCAATAACGTCTCTTTTTGCTTCAATGTCAATATATTTTCCGCCTGTTATGGGTTCCGCATACAAATCTTTAACTCCAGAAGTTCCTTCCAATGCCTTTTTAATTTTTTGAGCCAAAACATTGATGGTGTCTAAACTTGCTCCGTAGATTTTGATTCCTACATCGGTTCTGATTCCTGTTGAAAGCATATTGATACGGTTGATGATAGGTTGCGTAAAACCATTGGTAACACCAGGGATTTGCAGTTTGTTGTTTATTTCCGTGATAATATCATTCTTGGTTTTCTCTTCTCGCCATTCTGCCTGAGGTTTTAACAAAATAATTGTTTCAACCATACTTATTGGACTGTTATCCGTTGCCGTATTTGCCCTACCTGCTTTTCCCAACACGTGAGCCACTTCGGGAATTGATTTTATCAATTTGTCTTGAACTTGAAGAATTCTCTTTACTTCGGAGTTTGATACATCGGGTAAGGTTACTGGCATAAAGAGTACAGATCCTTCATCTAAAGGAGGCATAAATTCTGAACCAAGCCTTGTAAACATTAGAACTCCCACTAATAGAGCAATAATATTGATAGCTAATACAGTTTTCCTCCATTTTAAACAAAAAATTAAAATGGGTGTATAAATACTTTCCAATTTTTTGTTGATTGGGTTCTTGTTTTCTGGGCGAAGTTTTCCTTTTAGCAAAAAACTGATTAGCACTGGTGTAAGCGTAATGGCCAAAAAAGCATCAACTATCAGTATAAACGATTTCGTCCAAGCTAATGGCCCGAATAACTTGCCTTCCATTCCCGTGAGAAGAAATACAGGCAAAAAGGATGCAATTACAATTATTGTCGAGTAGAAAACTCCTGGACCAACTAATTTTGAAGAACTTTCTATAAGCTTCAACTTATCTTCAGAAGACAACGGATCGTTTTCTTTTTTGAATATGTTTTTAATTTTATTTATCATCTTGTTTCTGATTACTGGTTATTATCCATTTCTTCCTGTTTCTCCGAAATTGTCCTGTATGCATTCTCGACCATTACAATTCCATCATCTACGACAACACCAATAGCCAGAGCAATACCAGTTAATGACATAATATTAGAAGAAATGCCAAATGCTTCGAGTAAAATAAAGCCGATGGCCACCGATATTGGTAATTGAATGAGTATAATCAAAGCACTTCGCCAATGAAAAAGAAAAAGTAGTACAACAATTGAAACGACAATCATTTCTTCTATTAAAGTACCTTTGACCGATGCGATTGCTTTTTCAATCAACTCGCTTCTATCATAGGATGTTTTAAAAGTGACACCTTCAGGTAATCCTTTTTCGACTTCTTTCATTTTCTCTTTTACTGCTGTAATTACTTTATCAGCATTTTCACCATAACGCATTACCACAATTCCGCCAACAACTTCACCATTGCCATTTTCATCAAAAATACCTAGTCTCAAATCTCCACCCATTTGTATTGAACCAATATCTTTAACTTTTACAGGAACGGAATTATAGTTTTTAATAGCTATGTCTTCTACATCTTTTATGTTTTTTATATATCCCAATCCCCTGACTATGTAGGACATATTGCTCATTTCAAATTTTCTGCCACCCACGTCATTATTATTTGTTTTGACGGCATTCATTACTTCCATCATACTGACGTTGTAGTATTGCATTTTCAAGGGGTCTAACACTAATTGATATTGTTTTTCAAAACCACCAAAGGAAGCCACTTCGGCAACTCCCGGAACGGTTTGCAAGGCAAATTTCACGTACCAATCTTGCAGGGCTCTTTGCTCTCCCAAGTCCATACCATTTGCATTTAAATGATACCAAAAAACGTGACCCACACCTGTACCATCGGGTCCCAAAGTTGGTACTACATTTTGTGGCAACAATCGTTGTGCATAATTTAATCGTTCCAACACCCGAGTTCTTGCCCAATATATATCGACATCATCTTCAAAAATGATGTAAACAAAGCTCATCCCAAACATCGAAGCACCTCGAATATTTTTGACTTTTGGAATGCCTTGCAAATTGGAAACCAGCGGATAAGTAACCTGTGCTTCTATAACCTGAGGGCTTCTTCCCATCCACTCCGTAAAAACAATCACTTGATTTTCGGATAAATCAGGAATGGCGTCAATGGGGTTTTGTTGAACGCTGTAAACACCCCAAGCAAATAAGCAAGCTGAAACCAGCAAGACAATTGCTCGATTTCGTAGTGAGATTGTTATTAATTTTTCTACCATTATTTTTAATTTTGTAATGAAATACTATCTTTTGTTTTATTTATCCAATCCAATACTTCTTTTTTTTGGGAGGCTGTAAGGATTGCATTTTTATGGATTAAAGTATAAGAACTCAAAGGCATTTCGTTTGATTTGATTTGTTTTGCAATTCTATCTAATTTGTTCTTTTGCTTTCGGCTACTATAATTTCCCCATTCATTAAAATTTAAATTTTCTTTTCCTTCTTTTATATGTCTTTCCATAAAAAAACGAGCGGGTTGAATGTAAGAGTACCAAGGATAATTGGTGTTGTTACTGTGGCAATCATAACAAGAAGTTCGCAAAATGATTTCAACATTTTTAGGAACATTATTCACTTTTGTAAAATTACCAGTTATATCCTGCTCAAAACTAATGTTCCGAGCAGGTTGATATAACTGTATCAACAAAAAAATAATTAACCCAATAAAAAGTATTTTTTTGATGATTATTTTCATTCTAGAATTCTTTTTTAATAGAACCGCAAGTAGCCATATCTTTTCCAAAATAAGGGTTTGTAATTTCTTTGGTTTCGCTTATCCAAACAGCACCTTTGTTGTTATCTGCCATAGGGCAAAAATCCAGATAAAGTTTTTGATTGGTTCCGAATAATTGAATTAAGTCATTCATATCCTTACTTAAAGTTACAAAGTGTTCTCTTTGGTGTTCTATCTTTCCTCCATTATCTCCAATATGCTCTGCGTGTTCTTTTACATCATCTGCAATACTCATATAAGCTTCCATCTGATCGGAAGAAACCTTTTCCATACCAGTTTTTGCCATTGTCTCTGACAATGCTTTTCCGGCATCAGCCGCAGCATCAGAATCATCAGTTGCCAATGAATTTTTAATAGCTAAATAATTCTTTACAATTTTATCAATTGAAAAGGAGGATTGCCCAACAACTTCGGTTGTTGATTCTATTTTGACCGTTTCTTCCTGTTTGTTTTTTTGATTGCAGGAAATAATTGTTATTGCTAACGCTACTATTGTAATAATTCTATTTTTCATTTTGTTTGTTTTTAAATTGTTCGTGATAAAGTATTTTAATTGTGTAAAAGTTTATGAAACCTGAAATTGTCCCATCATACCGGTTTCCTCGTGTTCTAAATTGTGGCAATGAAAAACGAATTTTCCTGTATAACCATTGAATGGGACTATGACTTTAACTTTTTCGCCTGGCATACACAAAGCCATATCTTTCCATCCTTTTTCTAAAGCTGTAAGTATGCCTCTTCCACCTGTTCTATTTAGTATTTGAAATTGTACGCCGTGCAAGTGCATTGGATGTGGTTCCTGTCCGTTTGTATTATTAAAAGTCCAGATTTCGATAGCTCCATTGGTAACAAATTCATCAATTCTATTTGCATCATAACTTTTATTATTGATTGTGTGCATCATCATTCCTGACATTGAACCACTATCTACATTAGAGATTTCAAAATTTCTAGTTTTAGTTGCTATACTTTCGGTTAATGGAGCAATGGATGAAAGAGTAGTTGGAATGCTAAAATTGTCAACCACTTGTGTAGTGACTTTGAATTTCATTATTTTAAACTCTTGTTTACCTTGTGCATTGCCACCAATAAAAGTTTTACTGATTAAAAATAATTCAGAATTGAGAGTCATTGTGCTAAAATCAATTATTAAATCAGCACGTTCTCCAGGAGCTATAATCAGGCTGTTTACTGTTTGTGGTGTTGCCAATAAGCCGCCATCATTGCCTATAACAGTAAATGAAGCTCCATTTGAAAGGGCTAAATTGTAAATTCTAGCATTAGAACCGTTTAGTATTCTCACTCTGTATTTTGCAGTTTCTACATTGTGGGATGGGGCATATACCCCGTTTACAAGTATGTATTGTCCCATTAAACCCGTCATTTGCTCCATCATTGTAGGTGCATAAGGAATACTTCCTGCTGAAATTCTTTTGTCTTGAATTACTAATGGCAATTCTCTGTTGCCTGATGGTAAGTTCAATGCTGTTTCTTCACTGTCATTGACGATAAATAAACCTGCCAAACCTTGAAAAACCTGTTTGCCTGTTGTTCCTTCAGCGTGTGGATGATACCAATACAATCCAGCTCTTTGATTTACCGTAAAATTATAATTGAATGAACCTCCAGCATTGATAAAATCTTCAGGATGTCCGTCCATATTAGCTGGTATTTTTAGTCCGTGCCAATGGATGTTGGTTTTTTCGTTTAATTGGTTTACAAAGTTTACGTTCACAGATTGTCCAGTATTTACTTTTATAGTAGGGCCAAGTAATCCATTTGAATGATAGCCTAATCCGCTGATATTACCAAATCCAGTATTATTTGCTGTTACATTTTGTGCTGTAAGAGTTGTAGTGCCACCAACAATTGGCGGAATTGCAAATAGGGCCGAAAAGTTACCTTCTGTTACAGGAACAGGTTGCCCCATATTCATATTCCCTCCCATATTCATATTATTTCCCATATTCATATCGTTATTTGAACAAGAGGAAAGAAATGGAATACTGCTGCTGACAAATAATCCAGCAGTTGACAATCCTGATAATTTTATAAAATTTCTACGTTTCATTTGCGTTTATCTAAAGATTTTTTACTGATGGGACTAATTGTCCCACTAGTTTATTAATTCAAGAAATTAATGTTTGTGGTTTTCTTCCATTTTTTGCTCATTCATTTCTTTCATATCCATTCCACATTTAGGACATTCCCCTTTGGTGTCAGCTGTTGTTCCATCCATTGGACAAACATATTTTGTCACAATTTTAGTTTTAGGCTGACTTCCTTTTTGAGGATGGTTATCAACAGTTTCGGTGATTTTTACCATTCCAGTTCCACATTTAGAACACATTCCTTCTGTTTCTGAAGTTGAACCATCCGTAGGACAAACATATTTTGTCACAGTTTTAGTCATAGGTTGACTTCCTTTTAGAGCGTGAGTTTCTACTGTTTCGGTAGTTTTTACCATTTTCATTGCACATTTAGAACATTCGCCTGGTTTATCAGAAGTTGATCCATCCATTGGGCAAACATATTTTGTTACCGTTTTAGTCATCGGTTGGCTACCTTTTGTAGCGTTGGTAGGTACTTTTTCGGTAATTTTTGTTAGTACCATTCCACATTTTGGGCATTTTCCTGCACTTGGATTCATCTTGTCGGGATGGGTAGGGCAAACGTAAATTGTTTCAGGACTTTCTTTTTTTGCAGCTGTTTGAGCTGATATTGATGTGATTGCTGTTAAGAATACGCTTAATACGATTATTAAATTTTTCATTTTATTTGATTTTATAAAACAGGGTAATGCCTTCATCGAAATTTTCGATTTAGTGAATTACAGTTTCGTTAATAATTTTAGATAATTTTAAATTGAACACGCTAAAGATAAGTAAACAATAGCAAAAAGCCATAATTTAATAGTTGATTAGCCAATAAAAAATAAATGATTTAAAAGCAAGAATTGCTTTCAATTTGACACACCTATGGCTGTCAAAATTTGATTTAGCTTATTTTTGGTATAAGCCAAAGAGAGGAAAAACCAGAAGAAAGATTGTCTTCTGAATTGAAATAATTTGATTTTTTTTCTGAAAAAGCAAAATTACTGTTGTTGAATTGTATTTCGAAAAATACTACACTAAATTGAGTTGAAGTAGTTACACAATTTGAATGACCACATTTTCCATTACAGCCTTCGCCTTTTTTATTTTTTGAATGATTATCATTTTTGCAACAATCCATCTTTTCTGTATTTGCAGAAGTTTCTTTGTTACAAGAATTTTTTTCTGAATGACTTCCACACGCAAAAGTTACCGTTGGCATCAAGAAGAAACCAAGTATAACTATTACTAAAATGTGAAACTTATTCATTTATGCTTTAATTTGCGTCAAATTTAATCAAATTATATTGATTTGGCATTAACATTATGTTAAAAAGTTTGTACATTAAATCAGAAAAGACATTAATTCTAAAATTAAATATGCTTTTTCTTAAATAATGACTACACTCTAAAACTTCATTCTTTGTATTCTAACTGCATTTAAAATTGCCCACAATGCCACACCCACATCAGCAAAAACGGCTTCCCACATCGTGGCTAATCCTCCTGCACCAAGAATTAATACGATCGCTTTTACTGTAAAAGCCAATGCAATATTTTGCCACACTATTTTCTTAGTTTGTTTGCCAATATTTATTGCAGTGAAAATTTTTGAAGGCTGGTCGTTTTGAATGACAATATCAGCGGTTTCGATGGTAGCATCGCTTCCTAAACCACCCATTGCAATTCCTGCATCAGCAAGGGCAACCACTGCGCATCATATAGAATTGATAGTTGTACTTTTTACATTAAAATTTAACTTGCACAGCAACTCAATTTAGTAACATCTTTTCCGAAAGTGATGGCTGCTAGTTTTATTCCTTCCCCTAATGTTAAATAAGGATAAAAACTTTCCGCCAATTCTTTTACAGTAATATTGTACTTGATAGCCATACTTAATTGCTGAATGAGTTCGCCACCTTCGGGAGCTACTATTCTTGCTCCAATCAATTTATCGGTTTCGCTATTTCGTATTAATTTTATGAAACCTCTTGTATCATTTGCTGCAATAGCTCTTGGAACGTTATTTAATTCTAATTTGCTTACTTCAAAAGGAATGTTTTCAGCCCTAGCTTGTGCTTCGTCTAATCCTGCTCCAGCGACTTGTGGGTCGGTGAAAACTACCCAAGGCAATGCGGCATAATCGGCTTTATTGTTGGCTCCTGTAAAAGCGTTTTCTACGGCAATTTTTCCTTCAAAGGCTGCCGTGTAAACAAAAGCAGGTGTGGCTGTAACATCGCCCACCGCATAGATGTTAGGTAAATTGGTTTCCATTTTTTCGTTAACCAAAAGATGTCCTGTTTTATCCAGTTTCAAACCAATATTTTGCAATCCTAATTTTTGCGTATTAGGTTTTGTGCCAGATGCCACTACGATTTTTCCTTTCTCGATAATTTGTGTAAAAGAACCATCAGGACATTTGCAATGAATGATGGTTTCGTTACTCTTTTTCTCGAATTTCACTGCACGAAAGTTGGGAAGAATTTCTATACCTTCATTTCGCATTTGAGTTTCCAAGGCTTCGCTGATGTCGGTTGTTTGTGTTCTCAATACACGGTCAGTAAACTCGATGATACGCACTTTTACGCCCAAACGATTGTAGGCCATAGCAATTTCCAAACCAATATAACCAGCCCCCATAATAGTGATGCTTTCGGGTTTTTCTTCTAAATCAAAAAGAGAAACGTTAGTAAGAAAATTTACTTTGTTTAGCCCTTCAATGTTCGGGATGTTGGTGGTTGCTCCTGTGGCAATGATAAATTTCAGAGCGGTATACTTTTCTTTACCATCGACCACAATGGTTTTAGTATCTAAAAATTCTGCCCAACCCGTTAGCATTTTCAGGTTATGAAAATCACTTACCACGTCCATATATTTTTTTTCTTGGAGTGTGGCTACCAATTGTTTTTTGTCTCTAATTACTTGAGCAAAATTAATGTCAACGCCTTTAGGTCTGATACCTGCAAAATTAGAATGAGTTGCGTGGTAAGCTGTTTCCGCCGCACGGATAAGGGTTTTAGAAGGCACACAACCCACATTTACGCAAGTTCCACCAAAGTCCAAACCACCATTGACCATCAAAGTGGTTAACCCTAAACTTTCTGCTTTTATTGCAGCCGAAAATGCAGCCGAACCACCACCGATGATAATTAAATCGAAGTGGTTTGCGTTTGCATCACAACATTTAGTTTCAGCAGTATTATCTACTTTATAATTTTTTGTGTTGTTAATAGTATTGATAATTTCTTCTTTGCTGGTTTTAGAAGGGTCGAAAGAACATTCGCAACTTCCTGATTCATAACTCACTTTTGCTTCTGTTACTCCTTCGTTTTTGGCAAGCATTTTTTCAATGCCTGTGGCACAGTGGTCGCAGGTCATTCCTGTGATGTTGATTTTTATATTTTCTGTTTTCATTTTCCATTTAATTAAATGTTTAATAATAGAGTCAAAAAAATTATTAACAACCGTTTGGTTCACAAGTATGTCCTGCTTGTCCGTGCACTGGATTTACGGATGCTGACACTTTGTAACCAGCGGTATTAATAGCTTTTATTATCGCCTCTTTGTTCGTTTTGCTATTGTCAAATTTTATAAATGCGCTTCCTTCTTTGCTGTTAGCGGAAACGGTTACAATTCCCGGTAATTTATTCACTTCATTTTTAGCGTGTTCTTCGCAACTGGCACAAGTCATTCCACTCACATTAAATTTTTCTTCTTGAATATTATCCGAAGAAACAACAATTACCTGTTTGTCCGCTTTTGGATAAAAAATTTGTCCATAGTATGGGAAAGCCATCATTAAAAAAGCAAACACCGTTACAATGCCTAAAAACTTTTTAGTTTGCATAAAAGGTGTTTCATCCTCTTCTTCACAAGTACATTGTATTTCTTCCGTGGTTCGTGGTTTTAGATTTTGATACCAAGCAAAGCCCAATACCAAAACAGTTAGTCCAATTAAGTAAGGTCGAAAAGGTTCCAACCACGAGAACGTAGATGCTACGCCAGAAGCTCCTGAAATTAGAGCTAAAACGGGTGTTATGCAACAAAGTGATGCTGCCACTGCTGATAAGATACTTGCTCCAGCTAATTTTTCTGATTTTAAATTTGTGTTCATACAAGTTCTAAATTTGAATTTTGATTATTGATGTATTTAAAAAAGGGACGAAGTATTTGTAATTGTTCTGATTTTAGAGAATAAAAAATAGTCTGACCCGAACGTCTTGCTTCAATAACGTTTCCGTCTTTCATTTTGCGAAGATGTTGTGAAACGGCAGGAATACTCATTCCTAAAATATCGGCAAGGTCGCAAGGGCAGAGTTCGTTTTCTTCTTCAAGAAGAAACATTATTTTCAGTCGTACTTCATTGCCGGCTAATGCTAATAAAGCACCCAATTGCTCAAAAGCATTACTGTTATTATCCAGTTTGTTTTTACAAGTTTTGATTTGGTTTTTATCTGCCAAAACTCTTATGCACGTTTGATTATTTTCCATTGTTTCCATTGTTAAATTAAATACTAAGCAAATATAATTAATTGTTTTAGTATTTAAGCAAATGATTAAATGTTAAAAGTAAGTTTAACATTTTACTTTGAAATGAATACTTCAATTTTTAAAGCTTCATTCGTTGTATTCTCACAGCATTTAATACTGTTAATAAAGCTACACTAATATCAGCAAATAAGGCTTCGAATTTTGTAACTAAGAAGGCGGGATTAGGCAATACTTTTTCTGATTTTACAGCTTTTTCCAGGAACGATATACCATTTCAAGTAGTACAAAAATGGCATCCATCCATTCAATGCGACACCCAAAAAAACTATGAATTAAGCACCAACAGTATGGTGGGGTATATATCGACTTTCTCGAAAAAAATCTTAAGATTATCAGTTTACAATTTTTGAGACAGATCAGACAGGAAAATCCGTACTTAAAATAAATAAAACGGGGTAATCCTCTAAAAATAATAATCCTCGCAAGAGTTTACTTTGCGAGGATTAACTAATAAATGATAGACAAAACTTCATTCTCTGAATCCGAACCGCATTTAAAATTGCCAACAATGCCACACCCACATCGGCAAAAACGGCTTCCCACATCGTGGCTAATCCTCCTGCACCGAGTATCAAAACAATTGCTTTTACGGTAAATGCCAAACCAATATTTTGCCAGACAATCTGCTTTGTTTTTCTACCAATATTTATGGCTGTATATATTTTATAAGGCTGGTCGTTTTGAATTACTATATCGGCTGTTTCAATTGTTGCATCACTTCCTAAACCACCCATTGCAATTCCTGCATCGGCTAGGGCTACCACGGGAGCGTCGTTTACTCCATCGCCAACGAAAGCAATATGTAGATGTTCTTTTTTGAGTGCTTCTACTTTCTGAACTTTGTGTTCAGGTAATAAATCCCCAAAAGCCTGGTCAATGTTTAGTTCTTTGGCAACAGCATCAACAACGGCTTGTTTATCTCCCGAAAGCATTACTGTTTTTACATTTATTTTATGCAAACTTTCGATAGCTTGTTTGGCATCTTCCTTGATTTCATCGGCAATCAAAAAGTAGCCGGCATATTTTTGATTGATTGCAATTATGATTATTGTAAAAGGGGTATTGTCAATTTCGGGATCATAAATAATGTTGAATTTCTTCATCAGTTTTATGTTTCCTGCCAAGATTTCGTTTCCGTCCACTTTTCCTTTTAATCCGTGTCCTGCAATTTCTTCTACATCGGTAACGGTTGCATTTTTCTCTGTTCCTTTTGCATATTCAATAATAGCTGTTCCAACGGGATGCGTTGACTTGGATTCGAGTGCGGCTGTATATTTTATCAAATCGGCTTCGGGAATGCCAATGGCAACGACTTTTTGAACTTTGAAAACGCCTTTAGTCAATGTCCCTGTTTTGTCCATAACGACTATTTGGATGGAAGCCATAATGTCTAGGAAAGTGGAACCCTTGAAAAGTATTCCGTTTTTGCTTGCTGCTCCAATTCCTCCAAAATAACCCAATGGAATGGAGATTACCAAGGCGCAAGGGCAAGAAATTACCAAGAAAATTAAAGCCCTGTAGAGCCAATCCCTGAATACATAATTATCGACAAAGGCAATAGGTATTAGGCAAATGGCAATAGCTGAAAACACCACTGCTGGCGTGTATATTTTGGCAAATTTTCTGATAAATAATTCGGTTGGTGCTTTTTTGGCTGTGGCATCTTGCACCATTTCGAGAATTTTTGACAGTTTACTATCAGCATAAGCAAGGGTAACTTTAACTTGACAAACCGAATTTAGGTTTATCATTCCGGCTAAAACCGTTTCGCCTTTATGCTTGGTATCGGGTTTACTTTCGCCAGTAAGTGCCGCCGTGTTAAACGAAGCATTATCTGAAAGTAATTCGCCATCCAAACCTAGTTTTTCTCCAGCTTTGAGTTGGATGATATCACCAATTTTAGCGGTTGAAGCTTTGATTGTTTTAGCTATATTATTTTCGAGAATGGTAACCTCGTCAGGTCGTTGGTCGAGTAAGGATTTTATATTGGCTTTGGCTCTTTTGACTGCCAATGATTGGAATATTTCGCCAATAGCATAAAACAACATTACTGCCACGCCTTCGGGATATTGACTGATTGCAAATGCTCCGATGGTGGCAATACTCATTAATAGAAATTCTGAAAATATTTCGCCTTTGCGGATACTTTCTAAAGCTTCTTTCAGCACTGGAAAACCTACTGGAATGTATGCGACACTATACCAAGCTATTCGCACCCAACCCGTGAACCAAGATTGGGTAAAATAATTATCAAACCCAATAGCCAACAATAATAAGCCGAAACTTATTATTGCTGGTAAAAATAATTGGAATGTGGATTTTTCTTTTATTGAATGGTCATGATCATGTCCATCCTCTTCTGAATGTTGTTCTTCTGCTTTATTGATTTTTTCTTCAATTCTACAGCATTCTGCTTCGTCTTCTGTTTTTTGTGATTTATTATCTGTCATAATAAGCTATACGTTTACGTTTAGTATTTTTTGAATGTCTTCCGGAATATCCATTGCTTTTAATGGTGGAACATTTGCACCACCAGTATTGCCAACAGGAATGTGTCCAACAAATGATTTTACACCGCCTACCAATAATCTTGGTATTTGACCAACAATTTCTTTTGAACTTTTTATTTTAATTCCAAATTGTAACATTTTCCAATGTACCAAACTATGCTCATAAGGGTATTTTTACCCAATTATATGTGCTCTTTCTAAATGAAACCAAGACTTTTGTAAATTGTTTTCCCTAAAATTTATTTTTGCTAAATCTAGTTCAGCCTTATAAAAAGGTTTCAATTTTGTGGGCATAATTGTATTTACTTTCATAATTGAGTTTATCTTAATTTTATAAACTTAGATTACTATTTTTTCTGATGATTATGTCCGTCATGGTTTTCTTCAGAATGGTCGTGTCCTTCATGGTTCTCCGTCTCATGATCATGACCTTCGTGGTTTTCCGCTTTCGCTTCAATTAATTCCATTTTACAAACCGGACAAGTTCCTTTTTCATCGTATGTTTTACCTTTTTCACAATCCATCGGGCATTCATAAGCAACTTTATGCTCTTCACCTTCTTTATGATTGTGTCCTTCGTGTTCTGTTGCAGTTTTTGTAGTTTCTTCTTTTTTATTACAAGAAAC
>Ga0209202_1000848_pt1 | contig 21148 bp, 23 predicted proteins | sample AD_UKC032_MetaG_FD_184416 | JGI IMG/M metagenome (GOLD analysis project Ga0209202, IMG submission 184416) | Active sludge microbial communities of municipal wastewater-treating anaerobic digesters from USA - AD_UKC032_MetaG (SPAdes) (version 2) | ecosystem: Engineered > Bioreactor > Anaerobic >... | reverse complement strand
TGGGAAACCGTCAATGGCAACGGCCCCTGCAACAAGGAACGCCTGGCGACCCGCGTCAAGGCCTACAACGATGGTGAGTGGGTGCGCGATGCCGCGCTGGCCCACGCCCGCAAGCAACAGGAACGCAACATGAAGGAGGCAGCATGACTACCGCATTGAAAGAATGGCCGCTCTGGGAAGTTTTCGTCCGCAGCAAGCAGGGTCTCGAACACAAGCACTGCGGCAGCCTGCATGCCGCCGACGCGGCGCAGGCGCTGGAAATGGCGCGCGACGTCTATACCCGCCGCCAGGAAGGCGTCAGCATCTGGGTCGTGCAGTCCGTCGCCATCACCGCCAGCAACCCCGACGAGAAGGGCGAACTGTTCGACCCGGCGGCCGACAAGATCTACCGCCACCCGACCTTCTACGAGATCCCGGAAGAAGTGGGGCACATGTAATGAGCGCCGCCACCGACTATCTGCTGCACCTCGCCGACAACGCCCTGGTCCTCGGCCAGCGCAATGCCGAGTGGTGCGGCCACGGGCCGATTCTCGAGGAGGATATCGCCCTCTCCAACGTCAGCCTCGACCTGATCGGCCAGGCCCGCCTGCTCTATCAGCTGGTCGCTTCTCTCAAGGGTGGCGACGTGACTGAAGACCAGCTGGCCTATTTCCGCGATGCCGGCGATTTCCGCAACTACACGCTGCTCGAACTGCCGCACCACGGCCCGCTCTCCGGCTACGCCCACGCCAGCCTCGACTACGCAACGACCATCGTCCGCAACTTCCTTTACAGCGCCCTGATGGCGCTGCTCTGGGAAGCCCTGCAGAAATCAGGCAATGCCCAGCTGGCCGCCATCGCCGCCAAGTCGTTGAAGGAAGTCAGCTACCACCTGCGCTACTCCCGCGACTGGCTGGTGCGTCTCGGCGACGGCACCGACGAGTCGCATGCCCGCGCCCAGGCCGCGCTCGATCACCTGATGCCCTACACCCAGGAATTCTGGGCTGCCTGTCCGGCCGAGGCCGCAGCGGTCGCCGCCGGCGTCGCGGTCGACCTGCAGACGATCAAGGCCGACTGGGATGGCATCGTCGATGCTGCCCTGGCCGAAGCGACCCTGCAACGCCCGCCGGTCGGCGGCTATGTGCCGGAAGGCAAGCAGGGGCGGCACTCCGAGCATCTCGGCTTCCTGCTCGCCGAAATGCAGAGCCTCGCTCGCGCCCATCCGAACGGGAACTGGTAAAGCCATGACGACGAGCGTCGAAGCCGTCTGGGCCGCGCTGGAAAATCTGGCCGACCCGGAAATCCCGGTCATTTCCCTGCGCGAACTCGGCATCCTGCGCGACGTGCGCAGCGGGCCGGACGGCATCGAGGTGGTCATCACGCCCACCTACAGCGGCTGCCCGGCGATGAGCCAGATCGAGGACGACGTGCGGTCGACCCTGGAAAACAAGGGAATTTCGGCGCGCGTCGTCACCCAGCTTGCGCCGGCGTGGACCACCGACTGGATGACCGAGGCCGGCAAGGAAAAGCTGCGCACCTACGGCATCGCCCCGCCGCACCAGACGCCGGCCACCAGCAACGTCGTGCGTTTCATTTCACGGCCGGCCAAGGCCGAGGCTGTGCCCTGCCCGCACTGTGGTTCGAGCAACACGGTCATCTCGTCACAATTTGGATCGACGGCCTGCAAGGCACTGTACAAGTGCCAGGATTGCCAGGAACCGTTCGATTACTTCAAGCCCTATTAGCCCTAACCGGAGCCCAAGAAATGTCCGCCCTCCGTTTTCACGAACTCACCATCAAACGTGTCAGCCCCGAAGCCGCCGGCTCGGTGGCGGTCACCTTCGACATTCCCGCCCCCGCCCGCGAGGCCTTCAGTTTCCAGCCCGGCCAGTTCCTCACGCTGCGCGCCAGGGTCAATGGCGAAGACGTCCGCCGCACCTATTCGATCAGCTGCCCGCGCAGCCGCCTGGCCAAGGCCGGCGAACTGGAGATCGGCATCCGTCCGGTCGAGGGCGGCGTGTTTTCCAACTGGGCGGCCCAAACGCTGAAGGCTGGCGACAAGCTCGATGTCATGCCGCCGGACGGCCGTTTCGTCGTCAAGAAGCAGCGCGCCATCCACCGTGTCGGCTTTGCTGCCGGCTCGGGGATCACGCCCATCCTGTCGATCGCCGCCAGCACGCTGGAAGAGCAGCCGGAATCCAAGTTCACCCTGGTCTACGGCAACCGCCGCATGTCCAGCGTGATGTTCAACGAAGCCCTGCAGGATCTCAAGGATCGCTACCGCGACCGCCTGACGCTGATCCACATCCTTTCCCGCCAGGCGCAGGAAGTCGATCTGCTGCAGGGCCGCATCGACGGCGACAAGGTGAATGCGGTGATCAAGGCCCTGCTGCCGGTCGCCAGCATGGACGAGGTCTTCATCTGCGGCCCGGAAGCGATGATCGAGGCCACCGAAAAAGCCCTGATCGCTGCCGGCGTGCCGGAAAGCCGCGTCTATGCCGAGCGCTTCACTTCCGGGCCGGCGCAGGCGGCAAAGATCCAGGCCGATACCGATGCGGAGCCGACCCGCACTGCAGCAGCCAAGGACATCGCCCTGACCATCGTCCTCGACGGCAAGGAGCACGAACTGCATATCGGCGCCGACGAGCACGTGCTGGACGCCGCGCTCGATGCCGGCCTCGACCTGCCCTTCTCGTGCAAGGCCGGCGTCTGCTGCACCTGCCGCGCCAAGGTGCTGTGCGGCGAAGTGGTCATGGACAAGAACTACACGCTGGAAGGCGACGAGATGGCCCAGGGCTACGTACTGAGCTGCCAGGCCCGCGCCACGACCAAACAACTGACGGTCAGCTTCGACGAACGCTGAATCCCGACAACGAAGAATCATTCGACTTGGGCCGCCAGGGGAATTCCCCGGAGCGGCCATTTTTTGGAGACAAGACATGACCCAGGTAGTCCTCACGGAAACCATCGGCAAGGTTGGCCTGATCCGCATCAACCGGCCGGAAGCGCTGAATGCGCTGAACAACGACGTCGTCGATGGCATCGGCGCCGCCATCGACGCCTTCGAAGCCGATGAAGCCATCGGCTGCATCGTCATCACCGGCAACGAGAAAGCCTTCGCCGCGGGAGCCGATATCGGCTTCATGAAGGATTTCGACTACATGCATGCCTACAAGACCGACTTCATCACCCGTAACTGGGAACGCATCAAGACGGCGCGCAAACCGGTCATTGCGGCGGTCGCCGGTTTCGCCCTGGGCGGTGGCTGCGAGATGGCGATGATGTGCGACATGATCTATGCCGCCGACACCGCCAAGTTCGGCCAGCCCGAGATCAAGCTCGGCACCCTGCCCGGCGCCGGCGGTACGCAACGACTGCCGCGCGCGGTGGGCAAGGCCAAGGCGATGGACCTGTGCCTGACGGCACGCATGATGGATGCCGCCGAGGCCGAGAAGTCCGGCCTCGTCGCCCGCGTCATTCCGGCCGATCAACTGCTGGAGGAAACCCTGAAGGCGGCGGCCGTGATTGCCGGGTTCTCCTTGCCGGTGGTGATGATGATCAAGGAGTCGGTCAATCGCGCCTTCGAGTCGTCGTTGAACGAAGGCCTGTTGTTCGAGCGCCGCGTTTTCCATTCGGCCTTCGCCCTCGAAGACCAGAAGGAAGGCATGGCCGCCTTCGCCGAAAAGCGCAAGGCAAGCTTCAAGAACCGCTGAGGTCCACCATGTACGAAACCCTTGAAATCGAGCGCGCCGGCAAGGTCGCCACCATCTGGATGAACCGCCCGACGGTCTTCAACGCCTTCGACGAGCAACTGATCGCCGAACTCGCCACCGCCTGCCGCGAACTCGATGCCGACCCGACGGTACGCATCGTCGTCCTCGGCGGCCGCGGCAAGCACTTCTCGGCCGGCGCCGACCTCAACTGGATGAAGCGCGCATCGCAGTTCACCCACGAACAGAACGTCGACGACGCCCGCAAGTTCGCCGGCATGCTGCGCACGCTGGCGCAGATGAGCAAACCGACCATCGCCCGCGTCCAGGGCGCCGCGCTGGGCGGCGGTACCGGCCTGACCGCCGCCTGCGACATGGCGGTGGCGAGCACCGATGCGGCGTTTTCGACCTCGGAAGTCAAGTTCGGCATCATCCCGTCGGCGATCAGTCCCTATGTGCTGCGCGCCATCGGCCCGCGCCACGCGCTGCGCTATTTCCAGAGCGGCGAACGGATCAGTGCGGAACGAGCGCTGGCCATCGGGCTGGTCGGCGATGTCGTCGCACTGGAAGAACTGGATGCCTGCGTCGGCAAGCTGGCCGACGCGCTGCTGCAAGGCGGCCCGCTGGCTCAGAAGGCGGCCAAGGACCTGATTGCTGCGGTCGACGGGCAAAAGATCGACGAAATCATCAGCGAGGAAACGGCGCAGCGCATTGCACGCCAGCGGGCGACCGACGAAGCCAGGGATGGAATAGCCTCCTTCCTCGAGAAGCGCGCCCCCGCCTGGTTGCAATAAAAAACCGACAGGCCGGCGGAATCAACCCGATGCCTCCGGCGTCCAAGCATCAATCTCAGGAAAACCATCCATGACGACTCACGGCCTCGATACCGCTTTGCCCAGCCGGCAAATGACCATGACCCTGCTGATGACCCCGGACATGGCCAATTTCTCGGGCAACGTGCATGGGGGAATCGTCCTGAAATTGCTCGACCAGGTGGCTTATGCGTGCGCCAGTCGCTATGCGGGAAAGTATGTCGTCACCCTGTCCGTCGATCAGGTCATGTTTCGCCAGCCTATCCATGTCGGCGAGATGGTGACGTTTCTCGCCTCCGTGAATTACACCGGCCGGACGTCGATGGAAGTCGGTATCAAGGTCATTGCCGAGAACATCCGGACCCAGGTCTTGCGCCACGCGAACAGCTGCTTTTTCACCATGGTCGCTGTCGACGATGACGGAAAGTCCTGTGCGATTCCGCCGCTCCACCCTTCGTCGGATGAAGAGCGGCGCCGTTTCGCAGCCGCCAAGATCCGCCGCGAACTGCGCGAAGAATTCGAGCAGCGCAGCCAGGCCGTCAAGGCGCGTTAGGCGGGAAGCTTAGGTTCCCCGTGCGCGCCGAGTCGCAGCGAAAGAGCCTCGGCATGACGCTTGAGGCTTTTGATCACCTCGCCCTCCGGGCTGATGTCGAGCATGCCCTGGACGCCGACGACCAGCACCGACATCGTGATCTCGTTCTTGAAATTGAAGACCGGCGCCGCCACCGCTTCGACACCAGCCACCTTGTGCTGGCCATTGGTCGCCGCGTAGCCCTGGGCACGAATCCCGGCCAGCAGCGCCTCGACCGCCGCCCTGCTCTTCAGCTCCGGCGGCAATTTGGCGCTCTTCAGCTCGTCCGCGATCAGCGGGGTAACGACCTTCTTAGGCATCCAGGCGGCAAAGACGCGGCCGGCGGCCGTGCTCAGCAATTCCAGGGCGGTGCCGGTCGTGACGTTGACCGTGATTGGCCGGCGCGGGCGCTCCCAGCGCACGACGACCGGCCCGCGATCGCCCCAGACGGCAAGCGCCGTGGTCTGGTTGATTTCGTCGCGCATCTCGGTAATCGCGTTCAGGCCGAGACGGACGCGATCCAGCCGGTCGAGCGCGACCAGGCCAAGACTGAGCGCGAAGCTGCCGAGGTCGTAGCGCGAGGTCATCGGATCCTGATCGACGAGACCGGCGCGGATCAGGCTGACCAGATATCGGTGCGCCTTGGAGGCCGGCATGTCGGCCGCCGCGGCAATGTCCTTGAGCATCATCGAGCGCTGGCCATTGGCCATGGCACGCAGGATGCCCATGCCGATTTCCAGCGACTGGACACCGTGTTTCCCCTCCAATTCATCGCTCATCGCCGCTCCCAAAATTCTGTTATTCAAAACTAGTTCTATACTATATCAAAATTTCACAGGAAAACACCTGCTTATGTCATCCCTACGCGTTTATGCCATCGACGGCATCGTCCCGGTCGTCGATCCCACCGCCTACGTCCATCCCAGCGCCGTGCTGATCGGCGACGTCATCATCGGCCCCGGCTGCTACGTCGGCCCCTGCGCCAGCCTGCGTGGCGACTTCGGCCGCCTGATCCTCGAAGCCGGCGCCAACCTGCAGGACACCTGCGTCATGCACGGTTTCCCCGGCACCGATACGGTGGTCGAGGAAAACGGCCATATCGGCCACGGTGCCGTCCTGCACGGCTGCCGCATCGGCAAGAATGCGCTGATCGGCATGAACGCGGTAATCATGGACAACGCCAGGATCGGCGAAGCGAGCATCGTCGCCGCCTCGGCCTTCGTCAAGGCCAGCCAGGAAGTCCCGCCCCGCATGCTGGTCGCTGGCGTACCGGCCAAGGTGATCCGCCCGCTGAGCGAAGAGGAAATGGCGTGGAAGGCCGACGGCACCCGCACCTACCAGGAACTGACCCGGCGCTGCCTGGCGACGTTGGTCGAAACCGATCCGCTGACCGCCGTCGAGGCCGACCGCAAGCGTATACATATGCCGGACGTAATACCGCTGACCGAACTGAAAAAACGCGGCAACTGATTACTGGTTATTCATCCATCCTGTCGGCGCCATTGTTGGTGAGACACCGACAGCACCGCTCAGCACAAGCTTGGTGCCAATATCAGTCCCGATTCGCAAATTTGGTGCGCCACAGCATTTGCGCCCCGGCTATCAGCGCAGGTGGAAGTAGCGACGCCGCGGTCACTCCAAGGAATATCTCCGTCAAGCCGATGTCCATGGCCATTCTCCCAAATCGAATACATCCTGATTAAGCAGCGAATGTGCCAAGCTGAAATACGCTCGGCCTGGCGAACGCCGGCAGGCTGTGCCCGATCTGGATCCAGGCGAGGATTTATTGCATCAGCGGGTCGTACTGTGGAAAACGCTCAGGTAACGAGGGGTCTTCGGCAGGAACGGTGTCGTCGGCAAGACGGAGCAACTTGTCGAGGTGGCGACTGGAGAGAGGCTCCAATCGCTTGTAAAGCTCTTTGCACAGGATACGCGCCTGCTGCCCCGGCCAGTCGGCGGGCAGCAGCACTTCCGGCAATTCCGGGTCGCGCAGCAGCAGGCGCCGGTAGTCGTGGATCAGCAGGGTGCGCAGCAGGAAGGCGTCCTGTTCGCTGACCTCGGCCAGATGGCTGCGCCTGAGGTCGTCGAGGATCGGCTGGTAGGTGGTGACGAACTGGCCGTAGGCGCCGGCCAGCACGCCGAGATCCCAGGCCCGGCGAACCAGGTCGGCGTCGCTGGCCGACAGCGCCGAGCGCGAATCCGCGGCGAACAGGGGAAGCAGCGCGCCGAGTGCGGACGCGTGCCCCTCGGCGATCAGCGCATCGAGCACGCTGGAGAGTTCGGCGCTCGGGTGCACGAAGCAGTCGGCGCCGAGCAGGCCGAAACCCTGCCAGAACAGCGCCTGGCGCACCTGTTCGCGCAGCCTGGGTTCGAGGTCGCCGACGACCAGGATCAGGCGCCAGCGGCGATCCCACAGCGGGGCGTGCGAGGCGTAGATGTGGCGCGACGCTTCCTCGAAGCGCCGACGGCCCGAGGGGGTCAGCACGTAATCGGCACGGCGGCCGATGGTTTCGGTGCGCAACCACTCCTCCTTGGCCAGCCGGAAGACCGAGGTGCGAATCAGGCGTTCGTTGAGTTCGAGCGGTTCGAGCAGGCGGATCAGGCTGCCTAGCCAGATGCGCCCGCCGCGCGGCAGAATGGCATCGCCGAAGACGGAAATGATCAGCGAGCTGGCGTGAACCCGGCGCTGTTGGCGGAATTCGTCCAGACGGTTATTCAGGGTATCGCTCATAAATTCGGCAAACGAGTTTTGGATAATCGGGCAGATCGGATCGTTGGCTTGACAACCGGGTTCGTCAGCGACCGCCTGTTGCGTATCATTTTAAGCGGCCGATGATAACAAAACCCTGTTTGCCCGGCTTGATTTGGCGCAAACCGGAGCCAAATTCGATACATTAAATGCCGAATAATATGATTTCAACGTAACACTTTTCAGCCAGTGTCGCACTAGTAGCGCACGCCCGGCGGCGGCGTGAAGGAATTCAGCGCATGCAGGTAAGCGGCGCGGGCGAAGGCGCTCGGGTCGGGCAGGTTTTGCTGGCTCATCGAGCCCTTCATTTGCGCCACCGAATCGTATTCGCGGGCCTCCATCCAGTGCTCGATCCCGGTCAAAATCTCTTTCAACGCCTGCGGGCCACGTTGCAGCAAGGCGCTCGCCATGTGCACGACATCGGCGCCGGCGAGCAGCATTTTGAGCGCATCGTTGGCCGTATGCACGCCACCGGTGGCGGCCAGCGAGAGTTTGGTGCGGCCGCGCAGGATGGCGATCCAGCGCATGGTCAGCAGCACATCGGCAGAGCTTGAAAGCTGGACGCGGTCGACGACGCTCAGGGTTTCCAGATCGATGTCGGGCTGGAAGAAGCGATTGAACAGCGAAACCCCGGCGGCACCTGCCGCTTCGGCATCGCGCACGAAATGCGGCAGCGACGAGAAGAAGGGCGACAGCTTCATGCTGACCGGGATGCTGACCACCTGCTTGAGTTCCCGCAGCAGCGCGAGATAGTGGTCTTCCAGCGCGTCGCCGGAAACTTTCGGGTCGCCCGGCATGAACCACGCATTGAGTTCCAGCGCGTCGGCGCCGGCATCCTGCATTTCCTTGCCCAGCTCGACCCAGCCGGTGAGCGACGAGCCGTTGAGGCTGGCGACGACCGGGATGCCCAGCCGCGACTTCAAGGACTGGATCTGCTCCAGGTAGCCGTCGAGCTTGCTCTGGTAATCGTGGCCGAAAGGCACATGGCCGGCCGCCTCGCCGAAGGAATCCGGATTGACCAGAAAACGGTCGATCATCAGTTCGTCATTGCGCACATCTTCTTCGAACAACGAATGCATGACGATGGCCGCCGCCCCGGCGTCTTCCAGGTGCAGCACCGAATCGAGGGTGTGACTGAGCGGCGTCGAGGACGGCACCAGCGGGTTTTTCAGCGCCAGGCCGAGATAGTTGGTCGCGAGATCAAGCATTCGAGTTTTCCTTGGACGCGCCGTCTTCTTCGGCTTTTTCCTTGATCGCCGCTTCCGGCAGGGCCAGTTCGGCGAGTTCGACATATTCCTGATGACGCAGGCGGGCATCGCTTTCGGCCTGCACCATGAAGCGCTCGGCGGCTTCCGGGTTCTGGCGTTCGAGCACGGTGAACCGCGCCTCGTTGCGCGCGAATTCACGGAAGGGAATGCTCGGCGCGGCACTATCGACCGACATCGGATGCTTGCCCTGATCGCGCAGACGCGGATCGTAACGCAGCAGGGGCCAGTGGCCGGATTTGACCGCCAGATCCTGCTGGCGGTGATTGTGCGACATGTCGACGCCATGCGCAATGCATGGACTGTAAGCAATGATGAGCGAGACGCCGGGGTAGCTTTCGGCATCGAGGAAAGCCTTCAGCGTGTGCGTATCCTTGGCGCCGTAGGCGACCTTGGCGACGTAGACGTTTTCGTAATCCATGGCGATGCGCGCCAGATCCTTCTTGCGGTTCGGCTGGCCGCTGGCGGCGAATTTGGCGACCGCGCCGCGCGGCGTGGCCTTGGAATTCTGGCCGCCGGTGTTCGAATAAACCTCGGTGTCGAGCACCAGGATATTAACGTCCTCGCCCGACGACAGCACATGGTCGAGGCCGCCGAAGCCGATGTCGTAGGCCCAGCCGTCGCCGCCGATGATCCACACGCTGCGCCGGATCAGGTATTCGGCAATCGCCGAAAGCTGCTCGGCAGCCGGCGTCGCCAGATGCGAGAGCTTGGCCTGCAACTGCGCGACCCGCTCGCGTTGTTCGTGAATGCCGGCCTCGCTGCTCTGATCGGCGGTGAGCAGCGCTTCAACCAGCGTATCGCCGACTTCCAGCGCCATGCCGTGCAACTGCGTGCGCGCCGCGTCGGCCAGTTTGTCGGTGGCCAGGCGCATGCCAAGGCCGAATTCTGCGTTGTCCTCGAACAGCGAATTGCTCCACGCCGGCCCGCGCCCTTCGGCGTTGGTTGTGTAGGGCGTCGTCGGCAGGTTGCCGCCGTAGATCGACGAACAACCGGTGGCGTTGGCAACCAGCATGCGGTCGCCGAACAACTGCGTCGCCAGCCGGATGTAGGGCGTTTCGCCGCAACCGACGCAGGCGCCGGAAAACTCGAACAGCGGCTGCAGCAGCATCGAGCCGGGGATGGTCGTGCGCTTGGCAACGCGCCGGTCGTAATCCGGCAGCTTCATGAAGAAGTCCCAGTTTTCCGCTTCCGGCGCGCGCAGCGGCGGCTGCTCGGCCATGTTCAGCGCCTTGCGCGAGACATTGCTCTTGTCGCGGATCGGGCAGACTTCGACGCACAAGGTACAGCCAGTGCAATCCTCCGGCGCCACCTGGTAGCTCATCTTCCAGTCCGCCGGGTAATCCTTGCTGCGGATTTTCATGGCCTTGAAGGTTGGCGGTGCCGCGTCGGCAAGTTCAGCCGGGTAAGCCTTGGCGCGGATCGCCGAATGTGGGCAGACGAAAACGCACTTGCCGCATTGCGTGCACAGATCGGTTTCGAGCACCGGAATCTGCAGCGCCAGATTGCGCTTTTCGTACTTGGCGGTACCGGTCGGCCAAGTGCCATCGGCCGGGAATAGCGACACCGGCAGCGCGTCGCCCTTGCCGGCGATCAACGGCAGCGTCATCTTGCGGACGAATTCAGTGACCTGCGGCGAGGTGATGGCCTGTTCGACGGCGCTGTCGGCGCTGGCCGGCACCGCGACCTTGCTCAGGCAGGCCAGCGTCTTGTCGATGGCACGGTAGTTCAGCTCGGCGATGCGGCGACCCTTGCGGCCATAGGTCTTTTCGACCGCGTGCTTGATCGCGGCGATGGCGTCTTCCTGCGGCAGGATGCCGGAAATGGCGAAGAAGCAGGTCTGCATCACCGTATTGATGCGCCGCCCCATGTCGGCTTCGAGCGCCACTTGATAAGCGTCGATGACATAGAAGGCGATGCGCTTTTCCACCATCTGGCGTTGCATGGCTGGCGGCAGCGAGGCCCACACGCGGTCGGCCGGCACGTCGGTATTCAACAGGAAGACGGCGCCCGGCGCCGCATGCACCAGCAGATCGTGCGTTTCGAGGAACAGCGGCTGGTGGCAGGCGATGAATTTCGCGTCGCCCGCGCCGGTCAGGTAGGCCGAGCGGATCGGGCTGGGGCCGAAGCGCAGGTGCGAAACCGTCATCGCCCCCGACTTCTTCGAGTCATAAACGAAATAGCCCTGGGCGTAGAGATCGGTCTCGTCGCCGATGATCTTGATCGAATTCTTGTTGGCCGACACCGTGCCGTCGGAACCCAGCCCGTAGAACACGGCGGCGAAGGTATCGTGCGCGGCCGCGGTGCGGAAAGCCGGGTCGAAAGGTAGCGAAAGTCCGCTCAGGTCATCGTTGATGCCGACCGTGAAGCGGCGTTTCAGGCCTGTTGCGGTCAACGCCTCAAAAACGGCCAAAACCATGGCCGGGTTGAATTCCTTGGAACCCAGTCCGTAGCGCCCGCCGATCACTTTCGGCAGCGTGGCAAAGCGCGGCGATTCATGCGACAGGTCTTCGGCCAGCGCGACCAGCACATCCTTGTACAGCGGCTCGCCCTCGGCACCCGGCTCCTTGCAGCGGTCGAGCACCGCAATGCTACGCGTCGTCGCCGGCAAGGCGGCCAGCAGCGCGGCGGGCGACCACGGGCGGAACAGCCGCACCTTGAGCAGGCCGACCTTTTCACCCTGACGATTCATGTGCTCGATGGTTTCCTGCACCGTCTCGGCACCCGAACCCATCAGGATAATGACGCGCTCGGCATCGGGCGCCCCGACGTAATCGAACAGCTTGTATTGGCGGCCGGTCAGCTTGCCGAAGTCATCCATGCACTGCTGGACGATGCCGGGGAAGGCGTCGAACCACGGGTTCTGCGCCTCGCGGGCCTGGAAGAAGACATCGGGATTCTGCGAGGTGCCGCGCAGCACCGGATGTTCTGGCGACAGGGAACGCGTGCGGTGAGCGCCGATCAATTCCGCCGGCAGCATTTTTGCCAATATTTCGTCGTCGACCGCAACAATCTTCGCCACTTCATGCGAAGTGCGGAAACCGTCGAAGAAATGCAGCACCGGGATGCGCCCGGCCAGCGTCGCGGCCGTGGCGATCACCGCCATATCGTGCGCTTCCTGCACCGAATTGGACGACAGCAGCGCGAAGCCGGTGGCGCGCGTCGCCATCACGTCCGAATGGTCGCCGAAGATCGACAGCGCATGCGTTGCGATGGCGCGCGCGGCGACGTGGAAGACCGTCGGCGTCAATTCGCCGGCAATCTTGTACATGTTGGGAATCATCAACAGGAGGCCCTGCGACGCCGTAAAGGTCGTCGCCAGCGCCCCCGCCTGCAGCGCGCCATGCACCGTGCCGGCGGCGCCGCCTTCGGACTGCAGCTCGACGACCTTCGGCACGCTGCCCCAGATGTTGGTCTTGCCCTGCGCCGCCCATTCGTCGGACAGTTCGCCCATGCCGGACGAGGGGGTGATCGGATAGATCGCGATCACTTCGGAAACCCGGAAGGCAACCGAGGCGACGGCTTCGTTGCCGTCGATGGTGAGCATCTTGTTCATGACGATTCCTGATGATACCGGCCGCCTGCACGCGACCGGGCAGCTCGATCCGGCCACGGCAGGCGCCAGCGCCGGATGCTGCAATGCAACAAGCGAATTCTACTCCCGGTTCAGGCAAAAATATGCCAGTCGACGCGCTTCTTCGGGCATTGCATGACCTGCATCAAACCGGGCAGACTGGCGCCTGCACCCAAGGAAGCCCATGCGAACCACACTCACCGCCCTCCTCTGCGCCGCCCTGCTGGCGCTTGCGCCCCACGGCAACGCCGGCCTGCTGGACAAGGAAATCACCTTCACCGAAGCCGAAGTCCAGGCCGCCCTTGCCCGCAACACCAAGAACGAAATGCGCTACCCCGGCCTGATCGCCGTGACGCTACGCGAACCGCCGGCCATCCGCCTCGGCGACCCCGAAGGCCGAGCCGGCATCGGCGCCAAAATGGACATCGCGCTGCTCGGCAACCCGCCGATCCCGGTCGAGGTCAAGGGCAACGCCGGCATCCGCTACGACGACCAGGCCAAGGCCTTCTATCTCGACAGCCCGACCGCCGATTCGGTCGAATCCATCGCCCTCCCCCGCGAATACGAAGCCAACATCCGCCGCGCCGTCACCCAGTTGCTCAAAGCCTATTTCCGCGACAAGCCGGTGTATGTTCTGCGCGAAGACGGCAGTGTGCAGGAAGCCACGGTACGCAGGCTGTTGAAGTCGGTAAGGATCGAGCCGGGCAAGGTGGTAGCAACCTTGTCGCCGTTTTGAAGGCCGATATTGCCCGTCAATAATCAAAAAAAGACCCGCCGGCTGACGGGTCAAAAAACCTCAACTGTCGGGGAGAGAGAGCGCTACAGGTTGAGGCTGTGGAGACTACGTTGTATGAACGGCGGAGGCGCCCTACAGCAGGACGGTAATTTCCTCCCGTCGCACCAGTTCCTGTTCCAGTTGGAACCCATCGAGCGCAAGTGCATCCTGCGCGGACACCAGACCGACGGCATCGCCATCGTCGTCAACCACCGGCATGTGCCGGAAGCCGCCTTCGTACATCAGGTGCAGCGCATGCCCAAAGGGTTTGTCCACGTGGATCGTCTGGACGTTGGCGGTCATCACCTTGGCGACCGGGATGAGGTCGAGCGGACAGCCAAGCGCGACGCAGCGGAACACGATGTCGCGCTCCGTGAAAATGCCAAGCAGCTTGCCGCCCTCGGCGACAAGCACGGCGGACGAATGCCACTCCTTCATGATGAAGGCGCATTCGCGGATCGTATTGGTGGGTAAAACGGTGGGGAAAGGGCGATTGCCTATGACTTCACGTATCGGGCGGTTGGGCATGACATCTCCTTTAAAGCAATGTCGGAAAAGCAAAAGAGGACGTTCGAAGCGATACTGAATGACGGGTTGAGTTGAGAGTGACCTTGTGGAAGCAACGTGCGACTTGCGATGGATGCACAGGCAAACAGAAGCAATAACCGGGCTAACCCGATAAAAACTGTCAACTATTAATCTAATCAAGTGATTAGAAATAGCCACACAATCGTTATAGCCAACAAAACGCACTAAATCAGTGAGTTAGCGAGCAGATTATGCCTTGATTTGGTGCCCGGGAAAGCACCCTTTCCGCTCAAGGACTGGCAAGCTACCGGGCGTATTCGCAGAAATCGTCCCACCCCGGCAATTTTGGTTTTTGGCCTTTTTTCGGGGTCGACCGCAACAGGAGAAACAAGCTGTCGCCAGATCCATCGGCAATGCCTATTGCGCGATGCAAGACAACAAAAACAGTGGATTCACTCGACATAAACCCCACCGAAAATTATTCTCGGCAGCATGTAACGAATCACCGCACAACCCCGCTTGAGCAAGGCTCTACCTGATTTGAAGGACTCGACAAAATCGATGCCGAAAATGTAGAAATGGAGAATTGACTATGGAAATTCGCCCGATCAGAACCGAAGAGGATTACAAGGCCGCACTTCGTGAAGCTTCCGCCTTTTTCGACAACGAACCGGTGCCAGGCTCGGCAGAAGGCGATCGTTTTGAAGTGCTGCTCACGCTTGTTGAAGCCTACGAGGCCAAGCACTACCCCATCGAGTTACCCGACCCTGTCGAAGCCATCAAATTCCGGATGGAGCAGGCCGGGCTGACACCCAAAGACCTGGTGCCATATATCGGCCGCCTGAATCGCGTCTACGAGATTCTGAACCGGAAGCGTCCGCTGACCCTGAATATGATCTGGAAGCTCCACCACAAGCTCGGCATTCCTGCTGAATGCCTGAGAACCTGTTCACGATCTTTTGAGTAAAAGCGCCAGGAAGGCGAGGTGAATGAACTGCAAGCTGGTGTTGAGCTTGCGCTCGCAGTTTTTCCACAAACGGCGGCATTTTTCAATCCAGGCGAATGATCGCTCAACCACCCAACGCTGAGGCATGACGGCAAACTTATGGAGTTCGCTGCGTTTGGCGACTCGAACCTGGGCACCGAGCAGTTCCTCAACGGCTTGAGCAAAGGGCTGGCCGACATACCCGCCGTCGGCCAAAATGCTTTGAACGGCTTGCAAATCAGCAGCGCAACGACCGAGGGCAAGCAATGCCCCTTTGCGGTCAGTCACCTCGGCCGTCGTGACGGCGATTGCGTGGGGCAAGCCCTGGGTGTCGACGGCAATGTGGCGCTTGATCCCCGAAACCTTCTTGCCCGCATCGTAGCCTTTCTCTCCTGCGCTATCGGTATTCTTGACGCTCTGCGCGTCGACGATCAAAAAGCTCGTCGAGGATTTGCGCCCCTGTTTTGTACGAGCCTCGCCAACCACATTTTTTTAAAGCCCGCTCCAGGACGCTGAAACCGTCTGAACCAGGCTCGCTCCACTTGGCGAAGTAGGCATGTACTGTTCGCCATTTCGGATACTCACTCGGCAACATCCGCCACTGGCAGCCACTTTTCAGCAAATACAGCACGCCGCAGAACACCTCGTATAAATCAACCGTTCGCGGCTTGGTCTGCTTGCGCACGCTTTCCAGCAAGGGTCTGATCGCTTCGAAGGCTTCCTTGCTGATGTCACTGGGGTATCGCTTTCTCATGCCCCAGTGTACGACATGCAAATGATTGTGAACAGCCTCTGATTCAGCCGCCAAAGTTGCCGTTGGCGGCGTAAGCTCAAGCGTGTTTTTCCCCTGTTTCCCCTGCCCAGACGGCAAGTGAGCCGTAGGCTCGCGCTACGGTCAGCGCGAGGCCGTACCCAGGAGATCAAGCCATTGCCCAAGACTAATCAGCCGCCCTTCGTCGATATACCCGATAACACGCCGCATCGACTCTTCGGGGGCCGGGCCGTATGTCGCCTTGAGGGCATCGGTGCTGATATGAACGACGTGCGAGAACATCCGGGCATTTGATGCCAATTTTTCGCAGGCTCGCATCAGTCGGGCCGGATCGAATTCGTTCGTCACGAAAACGTATTCGAATGGTTTGCCATCCGACTCGGCCGACACGTATTCACCAAACTCAGCGGAAAACTGCTTCTCACGGTCGGCGCGAACGCTCCACTTGGCCGTGACCAGTGTGCGCATATGCGGGCTGACGAGCGCAAGATCGACCTTATTGGGTTTTTCACCGCGTCGACCGCGATTGAACCCAGGCAAATCCTGGAGCAAACATCGCGTGAAAACCTGCACATTGGTATCCCGACAAACCCGGGAAATGACGTGCGATAAAACGTCCTCGAAACCTTCGCCAACCAGATTTTTCCGCTTGTTCTCCAGCGCAAGGTATTGGCGCAAGCGTTGCACTAGCAGTTGCCATTCTTCAGGCGAAGGCTCCTCCGTAATTTTCTTCCCAAGCACTTCGCGGACAATGGCAACCAGTTCAGGGTCTTCACCCGGTTTGGGGAAATCTCGGCCCGCAAAAGGCTTTCGCTGCTTCGCAGCGGTCTCGGCGACCTTCGTCGCCTTGTGCATGACTTCGGTCGCCAAATCGGCAGTGGCCCGCCGAAACAGCCAGTCAATGCTATCGGCAACCGTTCCTGGGCTTTGTTCAAGCGCTTGGGCGACCCAGTCATGGAAAGCGAGAGAACGCGCGTACCAGTTTTTGCCGGGCTGGCATTTGTCGCTTTCGTAGCAATGAGCCAATCCCGTTGTCTGGTCAATCCAGAGAAGCAATCGGTAAACGTGCGACCACGCATCGGCAGACGATAGTTCAGCCAGATCGAACATGGCGAGGTAGGCATCGATGAGGCGACTACGGTTTTTCGCGCCGAACGCTGCTTTCACATAGGTGGTGGCGCCATCACTAGCTTTTGAACTTTGTTGTGTCATTAACCTACCTTGACATCCAGCGCCGCACGTTCTCGCGCAGCAAAAACAGCGGCCTTAACTGCCTGTGCAACAGCACGGGCGAGTAATGGAGGTACCGCATTTCCGGCTTGGCGATAACGAGAATGAGCGGCTCCACCATCGTGCCGGCCATCGATCATTCCTCGTTGCGGATCGGTGGTGAATACGAAACGATCCGGAAAGGACTGGAGCCTGGCGAACTCTCGCACCGACAGCGCACGCGACACACTGTAGTGGTACACCGAATCGGCTTTCGTATTCAGCGTCCATGCCCAAATTCCCGGATGAAGCCGGCGATACGCATAAAAATGGCGTCTGGACAAACGCCCGGAGCCATTGTCTTGCCCCCAACGCTGCCCGGTGATGTACCGCTCCAGGAGATCGTCTGCGAGATCACGGTGATTTCCGCCTTGCGGAATACCGTCCAGTCGAAGAACGGTATCCGGATTGATACGCGGCACCTGAACATTTTCGATGAAATCACCAGCCCCCTCACGCATGGCACGCTGATAAGCGCTTTGCGGCGTTGGCAACTCCTTGAATGGAATCCGGTCGATTCGGTTCCCTACCGGAATCCCGATCAAGTCCGAAAGTGCATCCGCCGCGCTAACAACCGAGGGGTTGTCGGGATTGGACAATGCCTCGTCAATACGGAGACTCAATAAATGTTCCTGAATGACAAGTTGGTAGCGAGGGCGACGGAAATTCGTGAACCGGACAAGCGTCGCACAGTCAGTTGCCCCGGTTCCCGAAAGCAGGGGAGGGGCTTCGCCAAGCGAACTAAGTATGCCAACGAACAATAAGCGCTTGCGGGTTTGCGGAACACCGAAATTCGCTGCATCAACTACCTGCGGCAGCACTGTATACGTGCCGCCAAGCGCCAAATCCGAGGCAATCTGCTCCCGCACACCCATTTGATCCATTCCCGTGACATTTTCCATTACAAACGCCATTGGGAGAGATTGCTGCAATACATCCACGAATTCTCGGTACAACGAATTTCGCGGGTCTTCGATAACCCGGACATGGTTGCGAACTTGGGAGAAGGCTTGGCAAGGTGGGCCGCCTACAAGCACGTCGGCGTTGCGCGCTACAGCAAGAATCCTTTCCTTGACATCGCGCGAACGAATATCGCCAGTGATTACCTGTGCCTCTGGAAAATTGATCGCGTAGGTCGCGGCAGCATCCGGATCATTATCCGACCCGGCAATAATCGAAAAACCAGCTTGGCGGAACCCCTCCGAAAGACCTCCAGCTCCGGCAAAGAGATCGACGACAGACAGCCCGCCGAATGCCTGGTTTCGTTTGTTGTTCGAGAAGCTACGGACTGTCTCGTTATCAGTGATAAGTTCCACAGGCGGTCAAACTTTCCGTGTCGTCATAGTGGGCAAGTTTAGCGTAAAAACGAATCGCCCCAGTTGAAATAGACGCGCCAACCCCATCGGAGCAAGTACGGTCAACCGGCAATAAATCATTAAATTTAGGGTTGGCTTTAAAACCACCGCCGCGCCAATATCAACGACCCTTTTTCCTTCGGATTAAGATCGATCCGCTCCACCACCCCAAACCCCGCCGCACTCAGCCAGTCGCAGTACTGCTCATAGCCATAAGTCTGGGTACCGGTTTCCAGCAGCAGGGTCAGGCGGAAGGCGGCGTCGAGGGCGTCTTGCGGGGTTTCGGTGAGGTATTCGTGGATGACAAGCAGGCCGCCGGGGCTGAGGGTTTGGCCTATGCGCTCGATGATGTGGCGGTTTTCTTCGGCGCTGTGGTTGTGCGCGACGGAGAGGTAGAAGACGAGATCGTGCTCGCCGCCCCAGTCTTCTTCCTGCAAGTCGCCGGGGCGCAGGTGGATGCGCTCGGACAAGCCTTCGCGGGCGATGGTGGTGCCGGTATCGCCCAGCGCGCTGGGCAGGTCGACGATGATGGCGCTGAGTTGCGGGTGGTGCCGGCAGAAGCGGATGGCGTGCAGGCCGTGCGAGCCGCCGAGGTCGAGCAGGCGGTGCTGCGCAGGGGTGACGGGCACATGTTTGAGCAGGTCGGGGCCGAGATCAGAGGCGAAGGCGGCCATGTAGGAGGAGAAGATTTCGCCGAGATGGGAATGTTCGACCATCGCATCCCACAGCGTTCGTTCGGGGTGGCCGCTGCGCACGGCTTCGGCGAGCCCGCCCATCATCGGCCAGGCTTCGTGCGTCCACAGCAGGCCGGGGGTGTAGTTGACCTGGCCGAGGCTGGTGAACCAGCGTTGCGTGCTTTCGGTGTTGGCCAGTAGCCCGCTCTGCTTTTCAAGGTAGCCGAGGGCGATCAGGAAATCGGCCAGGGTAGCGGTGCCTTTGACGCTGGACTGGATTTTTTCGGCGAGTTGGGCGGTGGACAGCGGCCCTTTGGCGAGGGCTTCAAAGAGACCGAGGCGCCCGGCGGCGACGATGGCCGAGGATTTCATCATCGGCATGTAGACGTCGAGCATGGGTAGCTCGGCGCTGCCGGTGGGCTGGCAGACGTCCGGCTTCGGCACGCGCGGGCGTGGCTTGGTGTTTGGCATAAGTCGGTTTCAGTTGAGGGCGGCTTCGATGGCGGCGATCAGCATGGGATCGTCGGGCGTCACGTCCGGGGCGAAGCGCTGGGTGACCTGGCCGTTACGGTCGACCAGGAATTTCTCGAAATTCCACAGGACATCGCTGTCGTGCTGCGGCAGCAGCTTGTATTCGGCGAGCTTTTCGCGCAGGTCGCTGTTGGCGGGGGCAACGTTTGTCGGCTGGGCGGCGATTAGGGCGGCGTAGAGCGGGTGGCGGGGTTCGCTGTTAATTTGGGTCTTTTCAAAGAGCGGGAACTGGACGCCGTAGCTGGCGGTACAGAAGCTCTGGATTTCCTCGGCGCTACCCGGCTCCTGCGCGGCGAAGTCGTTGCAGGGAAAGCCCAGCACTTGCAGGCCGCGCTCGCGGTAGCGCTCGAACAGGCTTTCAAGGCCGGCGTATTGCGGCGTGAAGCCGCATTTCGAGGCGAGGTTGACGATCAGCAGCACCTGCCCTTGGAATGCGGCGAGCGTAACGGGGCTGCCGTCGAGGCGTTTGAGCGGGATGTCGTAGAGGGGCGGATTCATGGTTTTGTTCTTTCGAGGTTGGGGCATTCGGTCGTGATTTTACGCACTGGCGGGGCAAACGAGCGGCCTGTTGCGGTCGACGGCCCCAAATGGCCAAAAATGAAAATACGGCGGCAAGCAGGACGTTTTCGCAGACATGAAAAACGGGCGCGTCGCTTGCGGCAACGCGCCCGTCTTGCCTGAGTGGCGCGGCTTAGCGGATTTCCAGCAGGCTCTCGTCCCATGCCGCGTGCTTTTCCAGCCCGAGCAGGTTGGCGACGGTGGCGGCGATGTTGGAAAGGCCGGCTTTTTCGGTCTGCTTGAGGCCAAGTTTGCCGCCGGAAACGTTGTCGTAGAGGATCAAGGGCACCGGGTTGAGCGTGTGCGCGGTCTTGGCCTTGAAACTGCCATCCTTGTTCTGCGCCGGCAGCTTGGTCTTCTTGTCGAGTTCGAACATCTCGTCGGCGTTACCGTGGTCGGCGGTGATCAGCGCGACGCCGCCGGCCGCATCGATGGCTTGCAGCACCCGGGCCAGCGAGAGGTCGACGGCTTCGATGGCCAGCGTTGCGGCGTAGAAGTTGCCGGTGTGGCCGACCATGTCGCCGTTGGCGAAGTTGCAACGCAGGGTTTTGTATTGGCCGGACTGGATGGCGGCGATCATCGCATCGGCGATTTCGGCGGCTTTCATCCACGGGCGCTGCTCGAAGGGCACGACATCGCTCGGCACTTCCTGCCAGGTTTCGCCCTCGAACTTGCCGGAACGGTTGCCGTTCCAGAAATAGGTGACGTGGCCGAATTTTTGCGTTTCCGAGCAGGCGAACTGGGCGATGCCGGATTTGGCGAACCATTCGCCGGTGGTGTTCTTGATGGCTGGCGGAGCAACGAGGAAGCGGGCTGGCAGCTTGAGGTCGCCGTCGTATTGCAACATGCCGGCGTAGGTCACTTTCGGCGCCCGGACGCGGTCGAACTTGTCGAAACTGGCTTCTTCGAAAGCGCGGGTGATTTCGATGGCGCGGTCGCCACGGAAGTTGAAGAAGACGACCGAGTCGCCGTCTTCAATCGTGCCGATGGGCTGGCCATTTTCCGCGATCACGAATTCCGGCAGATCCTGGTCGATGGTGC
>Ga0209202_1000846_pt1 | contig 21157 bp, 22 predicted proteins | sample AD_UKC032_MetaG_FD_184416 | JGI IMG/M metagenome (GOLD analysis project Ga0209202, IMG submission 184416) | Active sludge microbial communities of municipal wastewater-treating anaerobic digesters from USA - AD_UKC032_MetaG (SPAdes) (version 2) | ecosystem: Engineered > Bioreactor > Anaerobic >... | reverse complement strand
CGCTCGCCCCGCAGGCCAAGTTTTTCGGCAAGGCCGGGCGCGCCGGCGAAACCTGGCTGCTCGAACCGACCACCTTCATGAACCGTTCCGGCCAGTCGGTGGCGGCGCTGGCCAATTTCTACAAGATTCCCCCTGACGAGATCCTCGTCATCCACGACGAACTCGACCTGCCGCCCGGCGGCATCCGCTTGAAACAGGGCGGCGGCAACGGCGGCCATAACGGCCTGAAGGACATCCAGGCCAGGCTCGGCACGCCGGATTTCTGGCGCCTGCGCCTCGGCATCGGCCACCCGCGCACCCTCGGCCTGGCGCAACAGGTCGTCGATTTCGTGCTGCATCAGCCGCGCAAGGAAGAACTGCCGGACATCGAACACGCCCTCGCCCGCTGCCTGCTGGCCTGGCCAAAACTTGCCGCCGGCGACTTTGCCGGCGCCCAACAACAGTTGCACGGCAGAGCCGTTTAGTTGGCAACCCCAAAGGAAAACCCATGTCTTTGAAATGCGGCATCGTCGGCCTGCCCAACGTCGGCAAATCCACCCTCTTCAACGCCCTGACCAAGGCCGGCATCGACGCCGCCAACTATCCGTTCTGCACCATCGAACCGAATGTCGGCATCGTCGAAGTGCCAGACAAGCGCATGGCACAGCTGGCCGCCATCGTCAAGCCGCAGCGCATGCAGCCTGCCATCGTCGAATTCGTCGATATCGCCGGCCTCGTCGCCGGCGCCTCCAAGGGTGAAGGTCTGGGCAACCAGTTCCTTGCCAACATCCGCGAAACCGATGCCATCGTCCATGTCGTCCGCTGCTTTGCCGACGACAACGTGGTGCACGTTTCCGGCGGCGTCGACCCGCTGCGCGACATCGAAGTCATCGACACCGAGCTCGCCCTCGCCGACATGGCGACCGTCGAAAAGGCGCTCAACCGCTACCGCCGCCCGGCCAGCTCCGGCGACAAGGAAGCCAAGATCCTCGTCGCCGTCCTCGAAAAGTGCTTCGCCCAGCTTGACCAGGCCAAGGCCGTGCGCGCCCTCGATCTTTCCAAGGAAGAGTGGGCCAGCCTCAAGCCGTTCTGCCTGATTACCGCCAAGCCCGTGCTCTACGTCGCCAACGTCGCCGAAGGCGGTTTCGAGAACAACCCGCTGCTCGACGCCGTGCGCGCCCATGCGGCGACCGAGAAGGCCGAAGTGGTTGCCGTCTGCGCTGCCATCGAATCAGAAATCGCCGACCTCGATGACGACGAAAAACAGATGTTCCTCGCCGACCTCGGCCTCGAAGAACCGGGCCTCGACCGCCTGATCCACGCCGGCTACAAGCTGCTAGGGCTGGCTACCTACTTCACCGCCGGCGTCAAGGAAGTGCGCGCGTGGACCATCCACCAGGGCGACACCGCCCCGCAGGCCGCCGGCGTCATCCACACCGACTTCGAACGCGGTTTCATCCGCGCCCAGACCATCGCCTTCGACGACTTCATCACCTACAAGGGTGAAGCCGGCGCCAAGGAAGCCGGCAAGATGCGTGCCGAAGGCAAGGAATACGTGGTCAAGGACGGCGACGTGCTGAACTTCCTGTTCAACGTCTGACCCTGGTCCCGTCACGGCGGAATGCCGCGGTCGACCCGAAAAACCGGCCAGATTCCGCCGCCTCCCTGTCAGCCCGAACGCCCCCTGAAAGCGCACCCGTGACGCCCGCTACCGACCGGACCTCGGTGACCCGGCCCGATACGCCGACCCTGGTGCTGCTGGCCAGCCTGTATTGCGCGCAGGGCTTGCCGTCGGGCCTGTTCGCCCATTCGCTGCCGGTCCTGCTGCGCCAGCATGGCGTCGACCTGGCCGTGATCGGCATGCTCAAGCTGCTCGCCCTGCCGTGGATGCTCAAGGCGCTCTGGGCGCCCTGGGTGGACCGCATCGCCTCGGCGCGCCTCGGCCACCATCGCGGCTGGATCCTGCCGCTGCAGGCGACCGTCATCCTCTTCGTCGCGAGCCTGGCGGCGATCAGCCCGTCGCTACTTTTTGGCAGCCAGCTGGCGCTGCTGCTCGGCCTCATCCTGGTCATCAACCTCGCCGCCGCGACGCAGGACATCGCGACCGACGGCCTCACCGTCCGCCTGCTGCCCGAACGCTGGCGCGGCCTCGGCAACAGCCTGCAGGTTGGCGGCTACAAGGTGGGCATGATCATCAGCGGCAGCGGCCTGCTGCTGGTCATGGACCGCTTCGGCTGGAACGCCAGCCTCGGTACCATCGCCCTGCTACTCGTGCTGTGCACCCTGCCCATCTGGCGCTTCGACGAGAAGCGCCGGGTCCCGCACCAGGCCGGCGTCGCCGAATCGGTGCGCGGGGCGCGCTTGCTGCTCGCGCACTACCGCGGCCTGCTCGCCCAGCCCGGGATGTTCGCGTGGCTGGCGGTCGTGCTGGGTTTCAAGCTCGGCGATGCGCTGGGCTCGCCGATGATCAAGCCGATGCTCGTCGACCAGGGCTGGACCAACAGCATGCTCGGCCAGCTGACGCTGATCAGCAGCGTCGCCGGCATCGGCGGCGCCGCGCTCGGCGGCCTGCTTTACGCGAGGCTCGGCGCGCATCGCTCGCTCTTCCTGTTCGGCCTGCTGCAGGCACTCGGCATCGCCGCGATGGCGTTCCTCGTCGACCGCGGCGGCAACGTCGCCCTGGTTTATGCGGTGGCGCTCGGCGAGCAGATCGCCGACGGCATGTCCACCGTCGCCCTGTTCGCCGTGATGATGCGGCGCTGCCGCCCAGAACACGAGGGCGCCGACTTCACCCTGCAGGCGAGCGCGCAGGTGCTGCTCGCCGGCCTCGTCGGCGCCACCAGCGGCGTCCTCGCCAAGGCCGTCGGCTATGTGCCCCTATTCATGCTGGCCGGCACCCTCGGGCTGGCAGCGCTGGCGCTGCTGCGCTTCGGCATCCCGCCACAGGACAGTCGGGCGACGACGCGCTGACCAAAACCTCAACCAATGGGCGACAGAGACCATTCTGCAAGCCGCGCAGGCCGGTTGACTGGAACATGGAAGACCGTCTGCGACGGCGACACCGACTTCGAGCACTACCTCATCCGCGTACGGGCAGTGCCTGAATCACTGAGTAAGGCTATCCGATGGTGATACTAGCCGACGGGAGGAGTCGAGGAGACACAAATTACGCCCTCTTGATTGCGCTACCGCAATCAAGAGGGCAATCCTTCCAGCGGACTGATTTGTATGCGATAGCGTTCAAGAAAAGCTGGAACATCAACGGCGAGCACGTCTGCCAGCTCAAGAAATTCGGTCATGTCCAAACGGCGGTCGCCGCGCTCGTACTTGGAAACAAAGCTTTGTGGTTTCCTCAACAGCCTTGCGACTTCAACCTGCGTAAGCCCCGCTCTCTCGCGTTCCGCGAGGAGTAGCTCCCGGAACAACCGGTAGCGCTGGCTATGCAGTGATTTCGACATGCCATAAGGCTAATAACCCGTTGTGGAATATCCCGAATCGGGTTATCGTCTTTTGCTACCGCTTAGACCTACGTTTGAACGATGAAGCCCAAACCGGCGATCATTCCATGCGCCATGGCTTAACGCGGCGATCCCCCGTTAAATGACTACTAGATAGCTATGCGAAAACTAATTTCGATACTGATGCTGGCAACGATGGCCGGCGCGGCAAACGCAGAATGGATCAAGACCGTATCCAACGATGACTTGGATATTTACGTAGACCCAAGCACAGTCCATCGCGCGGGCAATAAGGCGAAGGTTTGGGAGTTGTACAACTACGATTCGTCGCAGGAAGCAAACGGCAAGCGCTACCTATCGCTAAAAATCCAAAACGAATACGACTGCAAAGAGCCGAGGCTCAGGTCGCTCGCCGGTGTTGGATACACCAGAAAAATGGGCGAAGGTGATGTGAGATTTACCGACAATGAACCCGAGAAGTGGGCGCCCATCGTTCCCGGCACGATGGGCGAAGGTGTCTGGAAACTCATCTGCGGGGAGAAACAATCATGAAGAAGGTGTTCGCCATCGTCGCGGGGCTTTGTGTCACGCCCCTTGCGCTTGCACAAAACGCACCTTCCGTTCAGGAAATCACGAAGCAGATCATCAAGTCGGCCAAAAGTTACCAGAACGCCATTTCTTGCTCGGATGTAGAAATCAGCCCCAAAGACATCGCAGCATTAACCCCATACAAAACCATTGACGACAGAATGGACGCGAAATATGCCGTCCTTTGGGTAGGCGACGTCGGCTGTGCCGGGGGTTCGGGAACCACGGGAACAAACATCTCTATCGTTACGGTCAGCATAGGCGATTCGTTCGTTGTCGACCCCCACCTGTCTTCGCCAATTATCCAGTTTGAAAGCCCGGTTCGCATGGTCTCCCGCATCGTCGGAAACACGCGGGATACGCTCATTCTGGAAGGCAAGGAATACTCGGACAACGATGCCAACTGCTGCCCATCGATTACGGTTCGTTTCACGTTGCGCGTCGACGAAAAGGGCAACTGGAAACTGGTCGAGAAAAAGGTGTTGCCAGCGAGAAAATGATCCGCTGATTCGCCGGATCGGGGTCCTGATCTCGCTAATCGACTTCCAGCCAGTAGAATGAGGAGCTTTCAGGCTCCCCTTTTTATTACCATGACCCAGCAACTGCTCACCCCCGTCCGCCTCGGCGCCCTCGAACTGAAAAACCGCGTCGTCATGGCGCCGCTGACGCGCTGCCGTACCGACAACCCCGGTTACGTGCCGACTGCAATGACGGCACGCTACTACGCGCAGCGCGCCAGCGCCGGGCTGATCATCTCCGAAGGCACCATCGTCTCGCCGCAGGCCCGCGGCTACCCGTTCACGCCGGGCATCTGGTCGGCCGAACAGGTCGCCGGCTGGCGGCTGGCGACCGATGCGGTGCATGAAAAAGGCGGCCTGATCGTCTGCCAGCTCTGGCATTGCGGCCGGCTTTCGCTGCCGGAATTCCACGACGGCCAGCCGCCGGTGGCGCCTTCCGCGGTCAACCCGAACTGGAAGATGTTTTCGACGACCGGCCACCCGGAAACCGTGACGCCGCACGCGCTGACGCGCGACGAGATCAAGGCTATCGTCGGCGATTTCCGCCGTGGCGCGGAAAATGCCATGGCCGCCGGCTTCGACGGCATCGAGATCCATTCGTCCAACGGCTACCTGTTCCACCAGTTCTTCTCGCACCAGTCGAACCAGCGCGACGACGAATACGGCGGCAGCCATGAAAACTGCGCCCGCTTCTTCCGCGAGGTGCTCGACGCGGTCGGCGAAGTCATGCCGCTCGACCGCGTCGGCTTCCGCCTCAACCCGATGCTCAACCACTTCCACGGCATCACCGTCGATACCGACACGGTGCCGATGTGGGAACACGTCGTGCGCACTGCCAACGGCTACGGGCTGGCCTACCTGCACCTGACCGAGCCGCTGTCGCCGAAACAGGTCGCCAACACGCCGGGCACGCTGCTCGATGTCGGCGCCCACTTCCGCCCCATCGCCACCATGCCGATCATCAGCAACGGCGCTCTCGACCGGGCCAAGGGCGAAGCCCGCCTCGCCTCCGGTCTGTGCGATGCCGTCGCCTACGGCATGGCGTGGATCGCCAACCCGGACCTCGTCGAACGCTTCCGCCGCGGCGCGCCGCTCAACGAACCCGACCGCGACACCTTCTATCAGGGCGGCGAAAAGGGCTATCTCGACTACCCGACGCTCGCCGCATGAAGCGCCTCGTCGCGCTGCTGACCATCGCCGTCCTGAGCCGCGCGGCGCTCGCCGACGGCCTGCCGCCCAACGTGCTCGGCGCGCTGAAGGCGGCGCAGATTCCGGCCGCCAATGTTGCCGTCGTCGTCCAGCCGGTCGATGCCGGAAAACCCCTGGTCGCCCACAACGCCACCCTGCCGATGAACCCCGCCTCGGTGATGAAGCTGGTCACCACCTACGCCGCGCTCGACCTGCTCGGCCCGGCGTGGACCTGGAAGACCACGGCGTGGACCGACACGGCCGCGACCATGGAAACAACTGCTGGCCCCAGGGTCGACGGCGTTTTGAACGGCAATTTGTACCTCAAGGGCAGCGGCGACCCGCGCTTCTCCATCGAGCACCTGTGGGCCCTGCTGCGCCAGTTGCGCGTGCGCGGCATCCAGCACATCGCCGGCGACGTCGTGCTCGACCGCACCGTGTTCAACGTCCCGGCCATCGACCCCGGCGCCTTCGATGACAAGCCGATGCGCCCCTACAACGTCGGCCCGGACGGCCTGCTGATCAACTTCCGCGCGCTGCGCTTCACGCTGCTGCCGGACAACGGGCGCCCGCGCGTGCTGATGGAAACGCCGAGCGACGGCCTGCGCGTGGACAACCAGTTGCGCAGCGGCGAAGGCGGCTGCGGCAGCAACTGGAAGGACTTCATCAACGTCCGCCTGATTCCGGAAAACAACGGCAACCGGCTCGAATTCACCGGCACCTACAGCCCGCTGTGCGGCGAGAAGCCGCTCAACCTGTCGCCGCTGCCCGCCGATGCGCAGGCCGGCGGCCTGATCCGCAGCCTGTGGAAGGAACTCGGCGGTACGCTCGCCGGCCAGGTGCGCGGTGGCACCATTCCAACCGGCAGCAAGCTGCTCGCCCAGCACGAATCGCCGCCGCTGGCCGACGCCGTGCGCGACATCAACAAGTTCAGTAACAACGTGATGGCGCGCCAGGTCTTCCTGACGCTCGGCAACGACACGGCGCCGGCCACCGCCGAGCGCTCCCGGCAGCGCATCGGCGACTGGCTGAACGCACGCGGCCTGCGCTTCGCCGAACTGGAAATCGAGAACGGCTCCGGCCTCTCGCGCCGCGAGCGGATCAGCGCCGACAGCCTTAACCGCCTGCTGCTCGACGCCTGGAAGAACCCGGTGATGCCGGAATACATCTCCAGCCTGCCCATCGTCGGCATCGACGGCACCATGAAGAAACGCCTCAACGGCTCCGAAGCCACCGGCCGTGCCCACATCAAGACCGGCACGCTCGACGGCGTCAAAACCGCCGCCGGCTACGCGCTCGACACCCAGGGTCGGCGCTACGTGGTGGTCTTCCTGATCAATCATCCCAAAGCGCAGGCCGGCAGCGCCGCCATCGATGCGCTACTGGTCTGGGTGGCGCAGCGGCGGGTTGGCGAGAAGAACGTCGTTCTCGAAGACGAGTGAACCAGCCAGCCTCCATGCACGAATTTCAGCCCTTTCCCGCTGTAGCGCTCGATCGTTGCGGGCTGAACCGGCAGTACATTTTCGACCTCGCCGACCTGCCAACCGAGATCAGCGCGACACTGGGCGAAACCGCGCCCTACCGCCAGCTCATCCTGATCGGCCACGGCGGCAAAACCCTTTGGGAATGCGTCAAGGCAGCGCGCATCGGCGGCGACAACCCGATCGACGATTACAGCGTTCAGGCCATCGAACAATGCTTCGCGGAACACCTGCCCGGCAACCGCTACCGGATCATCTACCCCGGCGAACACCCGGTCGGCCTGCAGCAACTCGGCAAGCTTGCCGGCTGGCATCACGCGGCGCCGTTCATGGTCGGCATCGATCCCGAATGGGGTAGCTGGTACGCCTACCGCGCCGTCGTCCTGGCCGATACCGATTTTTGCCCTTCTCAGGCCGTCGACCGCAACAGCCCCTGTGCAAGCTGCCACGCAAAACCCTGCATCACCGCCTGCCCCGCTGGCGCCATGGAAGGCGGCAGTTTCGCACTGGAAAAATGCATCGCCTACCGCAAGCGCGAAGATTCACAGTGCAAACACACCTGCCTCGCCCGCATCGCCTGCCCGGTGGGCAGCGAGCATCGCTATGACGACGATCAGATGCGGCATAGCTATTCGATTTCGTTGGCGATAATCACCGGCATCTTAGGAGAAACAAAATGAAACGCGACCTAGATCTCATTCGAAAGCTCATATTCGCGGTTTAAGATTGCCCATCCGAAAACGTTTCGGGCACCTTGGAAATCGATGGGTACACAACCGAGCAAATTGGCTATCACAGCTATCTGTTGGTCGACGCAGGGTTAGCAAAAGGGGTAGATGCAACAACTTTAGGCGACACCTTACCTAACTGGCTGGTTTTGCACCTTACTTCCGCAGGCCATGACTTCGCTGATGCTGCACGTAACGACTCAATATGGAGCAAAGCAAAAAATGTTGTGATTGAGAAAACCGGCGCAGTTACTATCGATATCATGAAACAAGTGCTGATCAGCGTTGCAAAGAATGCGCTCCAACTCTAAACGCAGTAACACCCAACAATCCGATCCCGCCAATTCGATTTCGCAGCGGACCATCAAAGCGCACTAGTGACTTCCGCACCCGGCGCTCGCACCAGAATCGCCCGAAGCGGTTTAGGATCGCTAATCAAATCATCTAACGTGTAGCGATCCAGAGTCGCGTACAGCGCCGCAAATGCTTCAACCAGAACGGCAGCCAGGCGGCAGGCCGGAACGATCCGGCAGGTACTCGGTTCGTCGGCGAGGCATTCCACTATCGGCGCCGCGCCCTCGCTGGCGCGGACGATCTCGCCGAGCCTGATTTCTTCCGGCGAGCGGGCGAGGCGGATGCCGCCGCCTTTGCCGCGCACGGACTCAACCACGCCCTGACGGACCAGTTGATGCACCACCTTGGTCAGGTGGTTTTCCGAGATGGCGTAGGCTGAGGCGATTTCCGGGATGGTGGCCAGGCGCCCGCGTTCGAGCGCCAGGAACATCAATACCCGCAGCGTGTAGTCGGAAAAGCTGGTCAGTTTCATGGTGCCCTGCGCGTGGTGAAAGGTGTTGCCGGGTCGGATGGTCGATGCTACGATAAAGCTGCATTTATTTTACAGCTTTAAGGCGACCATGCACAGCACACCTCCCGGAACGGACCCGGCCGGCGCAGCCCGACCCGATGCGGATGCCGTGCGCGCCTTGCTGCGCCAGGTGATCGACCCCGAGGTTGGCGCCAATATCGTCGAAATGGGCCTCATTTACGATGTCGCCGTCGGTGCCGACAATATCCAGATCAGGATGACCATGACCTCGCCGGCCTGCCCAATGGGCGAGATGATCCTCGACGATGTGCGCGCCGTGCTGGCCGACAAACTGCCGGACTGGCCGGCAGAAGTCGCGCTGGTGTGGGAACCGCCATGGAACCCGTCGATGATGAGCGAGCGCACCCGCCAGAATTTCGGCTGGTAGGCGGCGTGACCGCCGCCAACGGAACACCGCGATGAACGACCTGCGCCCGGCCGCCCGCTTGCCGCTGCTGTTTCTCGGGATGATCTCGCTGCTCGCCGGCGTCGTTGCAGGTCTGGCGCGTCTGGCCTGGGAGGTGCCGCCGGTCGCCGCTGCCGCCGCCGGCTGGCACGGCGCGCTGATGATTTCGGCGTTCTTCGGCACCGTCATCAGCCTTGAGCGCGCCGTCGCCATTGGCCGCCTGTGGGCTTATGCGGCGCCGGCCGCCGCCGGCCTGAGCGGTTTGTGCCTGCTCGCCGGCGCTCCGCTCGGCGTGGTGCAAGCGCTCGCCATCGTCGCCGCCGGCGTGATGGCCGGCGCCAGCATGCAGGTGCTGCGCCGGCTGACCGCGCCCTTCACCATCGTCCTCGCGCTCGGTGCCGGCTGTTGGCTGGTCGGCAATCTGGCCTGGCCGGCGAGCGGCATGTTGGCGCCGGCGGTCCCCTGGTGGCTGGCCTTTCTGGTGCTGACCATCGCTGGCGAACGGCTGGAACTGACCCGTTTCCTGCCGACGCCGCCGGCGGCGCAGCGGCTGTTCATCGCCATAGCCGGCACCATCCTGTCCGGCGCCGCGCTCAGCCTGTGGTTCGCGGATGCCGGGCTGCGGCTCTTTGCCGGCGGGCTGCTGGCCCTCGCCGCGTGGCTGTTGCGTTACGACATCGCCCGGCGCAACGTCGCGCAACGGGGGCTGACGCGCTTCATTGCCGTTTGTCTGCTCTCCGGCTACGTCTGGCTGGCGCTGGCCGGGGCGCTCGGCATGACCGGCGCCTTGCTGCCGGGCGCCCCTTGGCGCGATGCCGCCCTGCACGCCATCGGCCTCGGCTTCGTTTTCGCCATGGTTTTCGGGCACGCGCCGATCATTTTTCCAGCCGTGGCGCGGGTGAAAATTCCCTATCATCCGTTGTTCTATGTTCCGCTGCTGGTGCTGCACGCCTCGCTGGCACTGCGCGTCGGTGGCGGCCTCGTCGGCGATTTTGCCGTGCAGCGCGCCGGGGGTACGGCCAATGCCGTGGCCCTGCTGCTGTTCATCGCCACGATTCTGGCCAGCGTCGTACGCGGCAAGCGGCAGGCCAATTTACCCGGAAAGGTGGCACCCGATGAAACGCCATGAGCAGTTGCAGGATCTCTCGCGCGAACACCATCTGGCGCTGAAACTGGCGCTGCTCGCCCGGCGTGCGCTCGCCTCGGGCGAGCCGTTGCAGATCCAGGTGGCGGCGACGGCCTGCGCCGCGGCTTTCGTCAGCGACCTCGAGCCGCATTTTGTCCGTGAGGAAAGCGATGTGCTGCCGATGCTGGCGCAGGCCGGCGAAACGGCGCTTGTCGAACGGACGCTGAGCGAGCATGACGAGATGCGCCGCCTCGCCGCCCGCCTGCCCGCCGCCGACCCGACAACACTGGAACGCTTCGGCGAACTGCTCGGCGCGCATGTGCGTTTCGAGGAACGCGAATTGTTCGAGGTGGCGCAGCGTCATCTGGGGCCGGACGACGAGCCCAATGACTGACTCGCGCTGGCAGCGCTTCCGGCACTTCATCGGCTTTCCGGCCAGCGGCCATCACGCCGGCGAGCAGCTGGTCGCCACACTCGGCGGCGCCATCGGCATCCTGCTGATCGTCATCGTCACGCAGGCGGTCGTCGGGCTGCAAGGGGCGCTGATCATCGTGCCATCGATGGGTGCTTCAGCCGTCCTCATCTTCGCCGCGCCGCACAGCCCGTTCGCCCAGCCGTGGGCAGTGCTGGCCGGGCATGTGTTGTCGGCGCTGGTTGGCGTCGCCTGCTGGCAACTGGTGCCCAATCCGACACTGGCCGCCGGCCTCGCGGTCGGCCTGGCAATCGGCGTCATGCACGTGGCGCGCTGCCTGCACCCGCCGGGCGGGGCGACGGCGCTGGCGGCGGTAATCGGCGGCAGCACCGTGCACGAACTGGGGTATCGCTACGCGCTGAGCCCGATCGCGCTCAACTGCGCGATCATCCTGATCGTCGGCATCGTTTTCAATTACGCCTTCGCCTGGCGGCGCTACCCGGCGAGCCTGATGCGCTATCGCGGCACGGCGGCCCGCGCCGGCAACGTCTGGCCCCGGATTTCCGAAAGCCACGTCAGCGAGGCGATGGACCACCTGAACGTCGTAATCGACGTCAGCCCGGAGGAAATGGGCGAACTGATCCGGCAGACGCTGACCATCGCCCAGCGGGAGCAGGACGCCCATCTGCCGGCTGTCCGGCTCGGGCATTACTACTGCAACGATCGCCCGGGACAGCAGTGGTCGGTGCGCCAGATCATCGACGAACGCCCTTCGGAGATGCCGGAATTCGATCTGGTCATCTACAAGATCGTCGACGGAAACGGCTTGAACCGCACCGGCAGCTGCACGCGAACCGAGTTCGCGCGCTGGGTGGGCAGCGAACTGCAGCCGCGCGCCCGGAAGCGCTAGCGCCTCAGCCGACCGGCTGCTCGCGGAACAGCGCCAGCCAGCCGCGAATCACCCGGTAGCCGACCCACAGGCCGAGGAGCGCAATGAGTATCCAGGCGACGGGAATGCCAATGATGGTAATGATCAGCAGGCCATAGACGACCAGCCACAGGAAGGTGAACCAGAAGGTGCGAATCTGCCAGCGGAAATGGCTTTCCAGCCAGGTGCCGTTGACGTCGCTGCGCTTCAGGTAATTGAGGAAAACGGCGACCAGCGACGGCAGGCCGAAAACGAAGCCGCCGGCCACGGTCGCCGCCGAGGTGATGCCGATGAAGACGGCAATCGCATGCAGGCCGTAGATGAAATGGGTGAGCTGGACCAACGACTGGCGGACGCCGTGCACATCGGTGGTGGGGACAGGTTCCTGCATGTTCAGTTCTCCGGAAGGTATTTTTGTAGAAACAGCGCGTGCCCGGCTGCGGGATCGAGTACGTAGGGTGCAAAGCCGGCGCGCTGGTAAGCGACCATCGCCGGCGTGTTGTTGGACAGCACTTCGAGCGTCAATTTACAGCAGCCGAGTTGGCGCGCCTGCTGCTCGGCCCATTGCAGCAGGGCCTGGCCGACGCCCTGCCCGCGCCGGTCGTCGCGAGTGACGATGTCGTGGATGTTTAGCAGCGGTTTGGCGGCGAAGGTGGAGAAACCGGCGAAGCAATTGATCAGGCCGACCGCTTCATCGCCGGCGAAAGCCAGCGCGCCGTGGAAGGTGGGCAGGTCTTTCAGTTGGCGGGCCAGATTGGCCTTGGCGTAATCGGAGAGCCCGGTGCCGCCGCCCATCGGGTCGTGCGCGTAGTGGTCGAGCAGCTCCAGCCAGGCCGTGGAAATGGCCTTGTTTTCGAGGTCGACCGCAACAACCCGTATTGCCATCAAATATCCCCGAGGCCCGGCGCGATCAGTTGCAAACCGGGGAAATAGCTGCGATAGCGCGCGACATCGCGCGTCAACAGGCGCCAACGTTCCACTGAGGCATGCGCACCAATAAGAAAATCCGGCAAAACACCGCTGCGCGAGCCGCCACGCTGGCGATATTGCAGGAAGGCCTTGCCGGCGAGAAACAACGCCTCGCGTGGCATCGGCGCTATCGGTAACGCCACTGCGGCAAGCACGGCTTCAACTTCTTCGATGCGGGCATAGCCAATCGAAAACTCGGCGTAGATTACCGGGTTGATCGTCAGGGTATCGGTCAGTGCCAGATGCTCCAACTGCCGCTGCGACCAGTCAGCCCAAGCGGGATCACTTTCCGCCACATCGAGCAGAATATTGGTATCAACAAGAATCATCGAGGTTCAGACTTCGCCGCGCGTCAGCGCCAGTATCTCGTCCGTACTCATGCTTACTGTCGCCGAGCCACGCAACGCAGCAAACCGCGCGGGCCGGGGCGGCGCTTCTGCGTCACTGCGCACAAGACGCACCGAACCATCGGCCTGCGGAATGAAATCAATCTTGCTGCCAGCGGCCAGCCCAAGCAGATCGCGAATCGGCTTGGGGATCGTGGCCTGGCCTTTTTGGGTGACTACGGTCGACATGGTATTACCAATAAAATTTGAGTATTACCATATTAATGCGCCCCAAGGCTATGCACAAGTCTTCGCTACAACCCTAACTCGCCCCACATTGCATCAACGCGCTTTTTCACACCGTCATCCATGACAATCGGCCGCCCCCATTCGCGCGTCGTCTCGCCCGGCCATTTGTTGGTCGCATCGAGCCCCATCTTGGAGCCAAGGCCGGCGACCGGCGAAGCGAAGTCGAGGTAGTCGATCGGCGTGTTGTCGACCAGCGTCGTGTCGCGGCTGGCGTCCATCCGCGTCGTCATTGCCCAGACCACCTCCTTCCAGTCGCGGATGTCGATGTCGTCGTCCACCACAATGATCGTCTTGGTGTACATGAACTGGCGCAGGAAGCTCCAGATGCCGAACATGATGCGCTTGGCGTGACCGGGGTATTGTTTCTTGATGCTGACGATGGCCATACGGTACGAGCAGCCCTCCGGCGGCAGGTAGAAATCGACGATTTCCGGGTACTGTTTTTGCAGCAGCGGCACGAAGACTTCGTTGAGCGCGACGCCGAGCACGGCCGGCTCGTCGGGCGGCTTGCCGGTGTAGGTGCTGTGGTAGATCGGGTCGCGGCGCATGGTGATGCGCTCGATGGTGAACACCGGGAACTCGGCCTGCTCGTTGTAGTAGCCGGTGTGGTCGCCGTAGGGGCCTTCGAGCGCCATTTCGCCGGGATGAATGACGCCTTCGAGGACGATCTCGGCCGACGCCGGCACTTGCAAAGCCGAGCCGAGGCATTGCGTCAGCTCGGTCTTGGCGCCGCGTAGCAGGCCGGCGAACTGGTATTCGGAGAGCGAATCGGGCACCGGCGTCACGGCGCCGAGGATGGTCGCCGGATCGCAGCCGAGCACGACGGCGAGCGGGAACGGCTGGCCGGGATTGGCCAACTGGTGATCGCGAAAATCCAGCGCCCCGCCACGATGGGCCAGCCAGCGCATGATGACCTTGTTCGGCCCCAACACCTGCTGGCGGTAGATGCCGAGGTTCTGCCGGTTCTTGTGCGGCCCCTTGGTGACGACCAGGCCCCAGGTAATCAGCGGCGCGATGTCGCCCGGCCAACAATGCTGGATCGGCAGTTTGCCAAGATCAACGTCCTTGCCCTCCCAGACAATCTCCTGGCAGGGCGCGTTTGACACCTTCTTCGGCGCCATGTTCATCACCTGCTTCAAGATCGGCAGCTTGTCCCAGGCGTCCTTGAGGCCCTTCGGCGGCTCGGGTTCCTTCAGGTAGGCGAGCAGCTTGCCGACTTCGCGCAGAGCCTGCACCGACTCCTCGCCCATGCCCAACGCCACCCGCTTCGGCGTGCCGAACAGGTTGGCCAGCACCGGGATCGTATGACCCTTCGGCTTCTCGAACAGAATGGCCGGGCCTGCAGCGCGCAGCACGCGGTCGCAGATTTCGGTCATTTCGAGGTGCGTATCGACCTCGACGCCCACGCGCTTCAGCTCGCCGGTCTTTTCCAGTTGCGACATGAAGTCGCGCAGATCGTGGTATTTCATCGGGTGCGATACGAAAAATGACAAGCGACGCAGGCCGCCGTCAGGTTGGGCAGCAGCGCCAGCGCCTTGTCGCGATCGCCGGTCTTGGCTGCCGTCGCGAACTCGCTGGCCGCCTTGTGGCCATCGATGCCGATGCCGTGCATGGCCGGCGGCATGTGCGGGCCGGGCCGCGCCTCGAAGGGTTTGTCGCGGTGCTTGCCCATCGCCGACATGCCGAGCTTGGTTTCGGCCGCCTCGCCCGCTTCCTTGATCTTGCCGGCCGCGATCAGCGACAGGACCTCATTGAGCGCGACGAGATTCCCCTGCATTTCCTCACGCAACGCTTCCTGCGCCGGGGCCGGCAGTTTGACGAGTTGGCGGGTGTCTTCGGCGACTGCTGCGGTCGACACCAGAAAAAGGGCAAAAACCAGGGCTTTCATCCGAAGCTCCTTCCGGAAACCAGAAAGTCGACGACGATGCCGGCGAAAATAGCGGCGCCGACATAGTTGTTATGCAGGAAGGCCTTGAAGCAGGCCATGCGCTCGCGGCCACGGATCCATGTGTAATGGACGCCCATGATCCCCGCCGCGACCGCCAGCCCGGCGTAGAACGGCCAGCCAAGATGCAGCGTGAGACCGATCCAGCCGATGATGACCAGCGTCGCCGCGTAGCACGACATCACCGCCGCCACGTCGAAACGCCCGAAGGTGATCGCCGAGGTCTTGATGCCGATTTTCAGATCGTCCTCGCGGTCGACCATGGCGTATTCGGTGTCGTAGGCGACCGCCCAGAAGACGTTGGCCAGCAGCAGCCACCAGGCTTCGGCCGGCACTTCGCCGAGCTGCGCCGCGTAGGCCATCGGGATGCCGAAGCCGAAGGCGACGCCGAGGTAGGCCTGCGGAATGGCGAAGAAACGCTTGGTGAAGGGGTAGCTGGCGGCGAGGAAGAGCGCCGGCACCGACATCCAGATCACCAGCGGGTTGCCGAGCATCAGCACCAGCGCGAAGGCGGCGAGCGAGAGGAAGGCAAACAGCGCCAGTGCTTCCTTGGTCGTCACCTTGCCGGCGGTCAGCGGGCGTTCTTTCGTGCGCTCGACATGCCTGTCAAAATCGCGGTCGGCGTAGTCGTTGATGACACAACCGGCCGAACGCATCAGCACGGTGCCGAGGATGAACACCCAGAGCACGATGCGGTCGGGCCGGCCAAGCGCAGAAAGCCACAAGGCCCACAGCGTCGGCCACAGCAACAGCAGAATGCCGATCGGCTTGTCGAGCCGCATCAGCTTTTCGTAGAGATCGAGTCTTTCCTTGAGGGCGGGCCAGTTCATAGTGGGCTGATTTTACCTTGGCCGCCCCCTTCCGCACCGCCTGTCACAAGCGGGCCAGTTCGGCTAATACGAGCAGACGCAGTTCCGGCCGTTGCGCTTGGCTCGATAAAGCTTGTCGTCCGCCCGCTCGATCAAGGTGGTGCAGGAACTCTCCTCGCCGGGAACCATCGTGCAGACCCCGACGCTGATCGTAATCACCCCGACCGGCGATGCCGCATGCGGAATGTTCAGCGCTGCCACCAGTTCACGGCACTTCTCCGCGACCAGTTCCGCTGCGTCGGCCGGCGTCTGCGGCAGGACGAGCGCGAATTCCTCGCCGCCATAACGCGCGAACAAATCGCTCGAACGCATGGGCGCCTGGCCGATTGCCTGTGCCACACGGATCAGACACTCGTCGCCCTTCACATGCCCGTAGTGATCGTTGTAACCCTTGAAATGATCGACATCGAGCATCAGCAGCGACAGCGGCGCCCCGCTACGCTTGCCGCGCGCCCATTCGGCGGCCATCGTCTGATCGAACAAGCGGCGGTTGGCAATGCCGGTCAGGCCGTCCTGATTCGACCAGGCTTCCAGCTTGCGATTGAGGTCGGCGACCTCCTGCTCCATCCGCTTGCGCGCCGAGATGTCGAACATGAAGCCGACCAGATCCTGTGTCACTCCATTTTCGTCGCGGATCACATGTACCACATCGCGAATCCAGACGTAGCTTCCATCGGCCTTCAACGCCCGATAGTCGGCTTCGTGATCGACCCCTTCCTCGGACTGGCTGATGCAGAAACTGGCCGTCCTTTCCCGGTCTTCCGGATGAATGCGCTCGATCCAGTCCATCGCCCCGAGCCAACTGTCACGCGGCCAGCCAAGCAAGCGCTCGATTTGCGGGCCGATATAGTCGAATTGTTTAGTCTGCCAGTTGATCTTCCAGGGGATCGCCTTGGTCGACTCAAGCAGCGTTTTGTAAACACCCCAGTCATCGCTGCGTTCAAGGCGATCGATGCCACTAAAGCTTGGCGAGTCTTCCATGTTTTCCTCTGTCGGCCCAACGGCCCATAAGTTTTTTGATTATAAATCGAGCCATATCGGCCAACACCATCATCCAGGCCGGTTGCCAGCTCCTTATCCGTCGCTACCCACAAAATTGCCTAACGATCGGCGCCGCGCAATTCGGCCACCCGCCGTTGCAGGAACTCGGGCCGCGCCTCGGCAGCGGCAATTGGCGCCCCGGCGCGTAGCGTGATACGTGAGAACAACCCGCGCCTGAATGGCCGTTTCATCGCCTCGCCGTCGACCCGCGAAAAGTAGCTGCCCCACAGCCCCGACAGCGCCAGCGGCACGACCGGGACCGGGTTGGCGGCGAGAATGCGGGTGATGCCGGGGCGGAAGGGCTGCAGTTCGCCGTCGCGGGTGATGTTGCCTTCCGGGAAGATGGCGACCAGTTCGCCTTCGTTCAATGCGGTCGACACCTCGGCGAAGGCCTTTTCCATCAGCGCCGGATCTTCCTTCGCCGCGGCGATGGGGATCGCGCCGCTGTGGCGGAAGATGTAGCTGAGCAACGGGATTTTGAAGATGCGGTAGTCCATGACGAAGCGGATCGGCCGCGGCGCGGCGCCCATGATGACCACCGCGTCGACGAAGCTGACGTGGTTGGCAACGATAACGGCAGCGCCCTCTTCCGGGATGTGCTCCAGCCCCTCGCTGCGCAGCCGGTAGGCGGCCTTGATCAGCAGCCAGGCCATGAAGCGCAGCAGGAATTCCGGCACCAGCCCGTAGATGTAGATCGCCACCGCCGCATTGAGCAGCGCGGCGATGCCGAACAGCGCCGGGATCGACAGCCCGGCCGTCAGCAGCGCCGCCGCCCCGAGGGCGCCGACGACCATGAACAGCGCGTTGAGGATATTGTTGGCGGCGATGATGCGCGCCCGGTGTTCCGCCGAACTGCGCAGCTGGACCAGCGCGTAGAGCGGCACGATGAAGAAGCCACCGAAGACGCCGAGCATCATCAGGTCGAACAGCACGCGCCAGATCGCCGGCATGCTCAAGAGCGCCAGCAGTTCGTGGGCGCCATTCCCCGCCAGGCCGACCGGCGAGGCGAAATACATGTCGAGCCCGAACAGCGTCAGGCCGATGGAACCGAACGGGACCAGCCCGATTTCGACGCGCTTGCCCGACATCCGCTCGCATAGAAGGGAACCGAGGCCGATGCCGACGGTGAAGGTAGCGAGCAGCAGCGTCACCGACGATTCGCCGCCGCCCAGCACATTCTTGGCGTAGGCGGGGAACTGGGCGAGGAACAACGCGCCGTAGAGCCAGAACCACGAGATGCCGAGGATGGACAGGAAAACGGTGCGGTTGGCACGGGCGAAATTGATGTTGCGCCAGGTTTCGGTGATCGGGTTGGGGTTGACCGCGAGGTTCGGCGCCGGTGCCGGTGCTGGCGGGATGCCGCGGCTCATGACATAGCCGGCTGCCGCGACGACAAAGCCGCCGAGCGCGATCCACGCCGGATGCTCGACCGAGCCGGCCAGCAGCCCGCCGGCCAACGTGCCGATCAGGATGGCAACAAAGGTGCCGGCCTCGATCAGCGCATTGCCGCCGACCAGTTCATCGGTATGCAGGTGCTGCGGCAGGATGGCGTACTTGACCGGGCCGAACAGCGTCGAATGGCAGCCGAGCAGGAACAGCGCGCCCATCAGCACCGGCAGGCTGTGCATGAAGAAGCCGGCGCCGGCAACGCCCATGATGACCATCTCCAGCGCCTTGACCAGCCGCGCCAGCCGCGCCTTGTCGTACTTGTCGGCCAGTTGCCCGGCGGTCGCCGAGAAGAGGAAGAAAGGCAGTATGAAGATGCCGGCCGCCAGGTTGGCCAGCAGTTCCGGCTTGAGTGTCGTCCATTGCGCCGACTGGAAGGTCAGCAGGACGATCAGCGCGTTCTTGAACAGGTTGTCGTTGAAGGCGCCGAGGAACTGCGTGCCGAAGAAGGGCGCGAAACGCTTTTGCTTGAGGAGTCCGAATTGTCCGCTCATGGTTACACTGCCTCTGCCAGACGTTTGAGGGTGACGTAATCGACCTTGCCGGTGCCGAGCAGTGGCAGCGATTCGACCCGATGGATCTTGCGCGGCACAGCCAGCTCGGGCACACCGAGTTCGCGCGCCTTGCCGGCCAGCAGCTCGCGGGTCAACTCACCGTCGGTGGTGAACAACACCAGCGCCTCACCCTTGGCGGCATCCGGCTGGCTGGAAACGGCGTGCGCCTTGTCCGGCGACGTCGCGGTCGCCACTTTTTCGGCAACTTCCAGGCTGACCATCTCGCCGGCGATCTTGGCGAAGCGCTTGACCCGGCCGACGATCTTCACGAAGCCCTCATCGTCGATCTGCACCACATCGCCGGTCTCGTACCAGCCCTCCCCGAGTTCGGAAACCGGCGCCTGCAGCACGCCCGGCTGGTCGGCCTTCAGGTAGCCGGACATGACATTGGGGCCGCGCACGTGCAGGATGCCGCCGTGCTCGATGCCGGAAACCGGCAGCAGGCGATGTTCGATGCCCGGCAGCAGGTTGCCGACGGTGCCGGTCTTGTAGGCCATCGGCGTATTGACCGCGAGCACCGGCGCCGTTTCGGTGGCACCGTAGCCCTCGAAGATGCGCAGGCCGAATTTCTCGAACCACTGGCTGCGCACCGCCTCGGAGAGCTTTTCGGCCCCGGCGACGACATAGCGCAGGCGATAGAAATCGTAGGGATTGGCGAACTTGGCGTAGTTGGCGAGGAAGGTCGAGGTGCCGAACAGCACCGTGCAGCCGCGGTCGTAGGCCAGTTCGGGAATCACCCGATAGTGCAGCGGCGACGGGTAGAGGAAGAGGCTGGCACCGTTGAGCACCGGCAGCAGGGCGCCCGCCGTCAGGCCGAAGGAGTGGAAGATGGGCAGCGCGTTGAGCACCTTGTCGTAGACCGAGAAGTCGATGACGGCGCGAATCTGCGCAATGTTGGCAAGAATCGCCCGGTGCGGCAGCACGACGCCCTTCGGCTTGCCTTCGGAACCGGAGGTGAAGAGCACGACGGCCGCTTCCTCGGGCGAAGTTTTCAGTTCGAAGGCGCGCGGGAAGTGGATGGCGTAGAGCATCAGCCACAGCTTGTCGCCGAGGCCGACCCGCTCGCGGATGTCTTCCAGGTAATGCAGTTGCACCCCCTTCAACCCGGCCAGTTTGTCGGTCAGCTTGCCCTGCTCGACAAAAGCGCGCGAGGTGACAATGGTGCGGATTTCAGCGCCGTCGCAGGCGGCCTGCATGGCGTCGACACCGGCCGTGTAGTTGAGCATGGCCGGCACGCGGCGGCGGGCACTGAGGCCGAAGATCAGCCCCAAGGTCGGCACCAGGTTGGGCAATAGCAGGCCGACACGTTCGCCGGGTTGCGTCATGCGCTCGACCTGGCGCGCGAGGATCAGCGCCATCTTCAACAGGTCGGTGTACGAATACTCGATCTGCTTGACGTCCTCCAGCGGGCGACGGCCGCGACCGAAGATCTCCGCCGCGTCGCACAGCGCGGTGTAGATCGTCTGTTCGGGGCGCGAGGCGAAGATCATTTCCTGCATCAACCGGCGCATCTGCTCGCCGGCCTTGCGCCGACGCAGCTTGGCGGTCGCCGCCTCGGGCATCGGGAAATGCGCTTCGGGCAACACGGTCAACCGGATTTTCGGGAAGATTTCCTTCGGGTGGCGCCCGGACAGGCGCGAAAAATAGGAGCGCGAGGCACCGTCGAGGCGCACCGGGATCACCGTCGCGCCGGTCTTGGCGGCGACGAAGGCCGGGCCGTCGTAGACCTTCATCAGCGAGCCGGTCAGGGTGATGCGCCCCTCCGGGAAGATGACCACCGGCCGCCCGGATTCGATCAGCCGGATGACCTTCTTCATCGCCATCGGGCTGGTCGGATCGACCGCCAGATAATCGACCTGCGACAGCAGGATGCGGAACCAGAAGCTGTTGGCGATGCTGGTATGAACGACGAAAACCGGGTCGATCGGCAGGAACAGGCCGAGCAGCAGGCCATCGAGGAAGGATTCGTGATTGGCGACGATGAGCAGGCGCTGATGCGAAAAATCAGACTGCCGGAAGCG
>Ga0209202_1000845_pt1 | contig 21177 bp, 20 predicted proteins | sample AD_UKC032_MetaG_FD_184416 | JGI IMG/M metagenome (GOLD analysis project Ga0209202, IMG submission 184416) | Active sludge microbial communities of municipal wastewater-treating anaerobic digesters from USA - AD_UKC032_MetaG (SPAdes) (version 2) | ecosystem: Engineered > Bioreactor > Anaerobic >... | reverse complement strand
TTTCAGAGTAGTGAGGCGCCGGTCAGTCTGCCTGTTTGCGCAGGAAGGCCGGAATGTCGTAACGATCGACGCCGCTGTTGGCGAGCGCTTCGACCGTCACGTTGCGCTGGCCGCGACGAACCACCGATGGCACTTCCAGGTGCGAATAGTCGACCGCTGAGTTCGACGCGAAGGCCACGGCATCGCCCGTTCCGGTTGCCTGGATGACGGGCGTGTTGACCACTTCGAAAGTCTGGCGGGCACGTGCTGCCACCTGGCCGAGGCCGGTCGCGACCACGGTGACACGCAGGGCGTCGCCCATCAGTTCGTCATAGACGGCACCGAAGATGATGTGGGCGTCATCGGCGGCAAACGCCTTGACGGTGTTCATCACTTCGTTGACTTCCTTCATCTTGAGACCGCTGCGCGAGGCAGTGATGTTGACCAGCACACCCTTGGCGCCGGAGAGGTTGACGCCTTCCAGCAGCGGCGAGGCGACGGCCTGTTCGGCGGCGATGCGGGCACGGTCGACGCCGGCGGCGGACGAGGAACCCATCATGGCGCGCCCCATTTCACCCATGACCGTGCGCACGTCCTCAAAGTCGACGTTGACCAGGCCCGGGTAGGTAATGATTTCGGCAATGCCGCCAACGGCGTTCTTCAGCACATCATCGGCCGCCTTGAAGCAATGATCGACATCGGCATCGTCGCCCATGACTTCCATCAGCTTGTCATTGAGGATGACGATCAGCGAATCGACGTGCTTGGAAAACTCGGCGATGCCGGCTTCCGCCGCCTTCATCCGCTTGTTGCCTTCGAAGCCGAACGGCTTGGTGACGACGCCGACGGTCAGGATGCCCATTTCACGGGCGATCTCGGCGACCACCGGGGCGGCGCCGGTGCCCGTGCCGCCACCCATACCGGCGGTAATGAAGGCCATGTGGGCGCCTTCCAGCGAAGCGCGGATCTCTTCGCGGTGCGATTCGGCGGCAGCCTGGCCGGCTTCCGGCTTGGCACCGGCGCCGAGGCCGGTCTTGCCGAGCGACAGCTTGGACGCTGCGGTATTACGCTTGAGTGCCTGCGCGTCGGTGTTGGCGGCAATAAATTCGACGCCATTCACCCCTTCGTGAATCATGTGCTCGATGGCATTACCACCAGCACCACCGACACCGAACACCTTGATGATCGTGCCGCACTCTTCTTCCTTCTCGATGATCTCAAACATGGTGACTACCTCCTCTGAAAAACCGTTAAAAATTCAATTAAAAATTCTTGGCAAACCACGACTTCATGCCGTCGAATACATCCTTGACGCCCTGCTTCTCCTTGATCTTCTGGCCACGCTTCCTTTGCGCCTGGGCTTCGAGCAGCAGACCAAAGGAGGTTGAAAAACGCGGGCTCTGCACGACGTCGGCCAGGCTGCCCGTATATTTCGGGCTGCCGAGACGGACCGGCATGTGGAAGATTTCCTCGCCCAGTTCGACCATGCCCGGCATGACGCTGGCGCCGCCGGTCAGCACGATGCCGGACGACAGCACTTCCTCGAAGCCGGCGCGGCGCAATTCGTGCTGGATCAGTTCGTAGAGCTCCTCGACCCGCGGCTGGATGACGTCGGCCAGCGCGCGGCGGCTCAATTTGCGGCTAGGGCGGTCGTCGACCCCGGCCACCTCCATGTTCGCCGACGGGTCGGCCAGTTGCGACAGGGCGCAACCGTACTTGCACTTGATGTCTTCGGCCTCGCGCGTCGGCGTGCGCAGGGCCATGGCGATGTCGTTGGTGATCTGGTCGCCGGCGATGGGGATCACCGAGGTATGGCGGATGGCGCCCTGGGTCCACACGGCGAGATCGGTGGTACCGCCGCCAATGTCGATCAGGCAGACGCCGAGGTCCTTTTCGTCTTCCGACAGCACGGCATAGCTGGAAGCCAGCGGCTGCAGTACTAGGTCGTTCACTTCCAGTCCGCAGCGGCGCACGCACTTGACGATGTTCTGGGCCGCCGATACGGCGCCGGTAACGATGTGCGTCTTCACTTCGAGGCGCATGCCGCTCATGCCGATCGGCTCGCGGATGCCGTCCTGGCCGTCGATGACGAACTCCTGGGTCAGGATGTGCAGGATTTCCTGATCGGCCGGAATCGGCATCGCCTTGGCGGTTTCGATCACCCGCTCGACGTCGCTCGGCGTCACTTCCTTGTCCTTGATCGCCACCATGCCGTTCGAGTTGAAGCTCTTGATATGGCTGCCCGCGATCCCGGTGTAGACATCCTTTACCTTGCAGTCGGCCATCAGCTCGACCTCCTGCACGACGCGGCTGATGGTGTGTACCGTCTCCTCGATGTTGACCACGACGCCCTTCTTCAAGCCGCGCGAATCCTGCGAGCCCATGCCGATCACGTTCAAGCGGCCTTCCTGGTTGATCTCGGCGACCAACGCTACGATCTTGGAAGTCCCGATGTCGAGTCCGACGACCAGATCCTTGTTATCCCTGCTCATATGCCTACTTTCCCTTCCCTTCCCCAGCGACTCGCATCGCAAAGCCGTTCGGATACCGCAAATCCACGACTGCCGGTCGCGTCGCACGCTTGCCGACGCTCTCCGGATACACCTCGATAAAACGCGCTAGGCGCACGCCGACCGGCGATTTCGGCTGCTCGCGTCCGATATCGACGAGCATGCCGTTCTCCAGTTTCAGCTGCCAGGCCAGACGTGGCGACAAGGTCACCTGCACCGGCTTCTGCGCCAGCGGCTGAAAATTGCCGACAAATTCCCCGTAGCGCTTGAGCACTTCCGGCGCCGTACCCTGCGGGCCGTACAGCAAGGGCAGGCTCGCCAATTCGGTTTCCGGCGGCGTCGCAGCAAAGACCTCGCCGAAGCTGTTGACCAGCTCGCCACGCCCCTCGCCCCAGCGCGCCAGCGGGCGGTGTTCCTCGATCTTCACTTCCAGCCGCGCCGGCCACACGCGCCGCAACTCGACCTTGCGCACCCAGGGCAACTTGTCCAGCGCCCCACGCACCTCTTCCAGATCGATGCTGAAAAAATTGCCCCGCAGCACCGCCAGCAGCGCCTGCTCGACATCCTCGCGCCGCGTGTGCGGCAGCTCCTCGGCAAACACCACCTGCCGCACCGGCAACGCCGGGACATGCACCAGCCACACGGCCGCTGCCGCAAGCAACGCCGCAGCCGCTGCCAGAATCAGCAGGTCGGCCAGGGCATTGAGCAGGTGCGGTTTGTTCCACATTCATCGTCTCAGTCGTTGGCTGCCAGTTCGAGCACGCGGCGCACCAGCGCCGGGTATTTCATGCCTGCCACGCGTGCCGCCATCGGTACCAGCGAGTGGTCGGTCATGCCGGGCGCGGTATTCACTTCGAGGAAGTAGTGCTTGCCGTCCTCGTCCATCAGGAAATCGACGCGGCCCCAGCCGCGGCCGCCGAGAATGCGGAAGGCTTCGAGCGCGCCCTGACGGATTTCCATTTCCTTGGCTTCGCTGAGGCCGCAGGGGCACAGGTAGCGAGTATCGTCGCGGTTGTACTTGGCTTCGTAATCGTAGAACTCGGTGGCCGGCTCGATCTTGATGATCGGCAGGGCCACCATGTCGTCGCCGCGGCCGATGATACCGACCGTGTATTCGCCGCCCATGACGCCCTTTTCGGCGATGACCAGCGGGTCGTGGCGGGCTGCTTCGACGTAGGCTGCCTGCAACTCGCCCGGCGCCTTGACCTTGCTGATGCCGATCGACGAGCCCTCGTGCGCCGGCTTGACGAAAATCGGCAGGCCCAGTTCTTCCTCGATGTCGGCGAAATCGGAGTCGGCATTGAGCAGTGCGTAGTCGGGCACCGGCAGGCCAGCGGCCTGCCACAGCAACTTGGTGCGGAACTTGTCCATGCCCAGCGCCGAGGCCATAACGCCGGAACCGGTATAGGGAATGTGCATCAGTTCCAGCGCGCCCTGGATCGTGCCGTCCTCGCCATGCCGGCCGTGCAGCGCGATGAAAGCGCGGTCATAGCCCTTGAGCGCGTCGAGCGGCTGTGTAGCCGGGTCGAAGGGATGGGCGTCGATGCCCTGCCCCTGCAACGCGGCCAGCACACGCGAACCGCTGTTGAGGGAAACCTCGCGCTCGGCGGAGGTGCCGCCGAAGAGGACTGCGACTTTGCCGAAACCACTCATTGCATATCCACCACTTTTCCGGGCACGGCGCCGATCGATCCGGCGCCCATGCACAACACTACGTCGCCATCACGGGCGACATCCATGATCGTTTGTGGCATCGCCGCGATATCCTCGACGAACACCGGCTCGACCTTGCCGCTAACGCGCAACGCGCGGGCCAGCGAACGCCCATCGGCAGCGACGATCGGCGCTTCGCCGGCAGCATAGATTTCGGCCAGTAAAAGGGCGTCGACCGTAGACAGGACCTTGACGAAGTCCTCGAAGCAATCGCGTGTCCGCGTGTAGCGGTGCGGCTGGAAGGCCAGCACCAGCCGGCGGCCGGGGAAGGCGCCGCGGGCGGCGGCCAGGGTCGCGGCCATCTCGACCGGATGGTGGCCGTAGTCATCGACCAGCGTAAAGGAGCCACCGGCCGGCACGGCCACTTCGCCATAGCGCTGAAAGCGGCGGCCGACGCCCTTGAACTCGGCCAGCGCCTTGACGATGGCGGCATCGGACACCTGCACTTCGGTCGCCACGGCGATGGCCGCCAGCGCATTCAGAACATTGTGCAACCCGGGCAGGTTGAGCGTGATCGACAAGCGCGATACCGAGCCGTTGACTCGGACACAGTCGAAACGCATCTGGCCGTCGGCAGCGACGATGTTCTCGGCGTAAAAATTGCAACCTGGAGTCAGGCCGTAGGTGACGATCTGCTTGGCGACCTGCGGCATGATCGCGCGCACATTGGCATCATCGCCGCACAGCACGGCCACGCCATAGAACGGCAGGCGATTCAGGAAATCGACGAAGGCGCCTTTCAGGCGCTCGAAGTCGTGGCCGTAGGTTTCCATGTGGTCGGCGTCGATATTGGTGACTACCGACAACACTGGCGACAGGAAGAGAAAAGAGGCATCGGACTCGTCGGCCTCGGCCACCAGGAAGTCGCCGCTCCCGAGGCGCGCGTTGGCCCCGGCGGCATTCAGGCGGCCGCCGATGACGAAGGTCGGGTCGATGCCGCCTTCGGCCAGGATGCTGGTCACCAAGCTGGTCGTCGTCGTCTTGCCGTGGGTGCCGGCGATGGCGATGCCGCGCTTGAGGCGCATCAGTTCGGCCAGCATCTGGGCGCGCGGTACGACCGGAATCTTGCGCTCGCGGGCGGCGACGACTTCCGGGTTATCGGCCCTGACCGCCGTCGATACCACCACAGCATCGGCGCCAGCAGCATTCCCGGCGGCATGGCCGATGATCACCTTGACGCCCTCGCATTCGAGACGACGGGTCGTTGCGCTGGCAGCGATGTCGGACCCCGTGACCGTGTAGCCTAGGTGGGCCAGCACTTCGGCAATGCCGCTCATGCCCGAACCACCGACGCCGACGAAGTGGATGTGTTTGACCTTGTGTTTCATTTGGCACTCTCCGCGCAGATGTTCGCCACTTCTTCGGTGGCATCGGGCTTGGCCAGGCTGCGGGCCTTTTCGGCCATTTCCAGCAGTTGACCGCGACTGTAGTTGCGGATCAACGCGATAGCCTCCGGCGTCAGTTCGCCCTGCGGCAGCAGGAAGGCACCGCCGACATTGACGAGGAAGCGGGCGTTGCCGGTCTGATGGTTGTCTACCGCGTGCGGGAAGGGCACCAGGATGCTCGCCACACCGGCCGCCGCCAGCTCTGCCACGGTCAACGCCCCAGCACGGCAAATAACAAGATCGGCCCACTCGTAGGCGCCGGCCATGTCTTCGATGAAAGATACGCAATGCGCCGGCACGCCGACTGCCGCGTAATTGGCCTTCAAGGCCTCGATATGTTTCTCGCCGGCCTGATGGACGATTTGCGGCAGCTCGTTTTCGCCGAGCAGCGCCATCGCCTGCGGCACCATTTCGTTGAGCGCCTGGGCGCCCAGGCTGCCGCCGATCACCAGCAGACGCAGCGCCCCGTCACGCCCGGCAAAGCGCTCGGCGGGTGGAGCCATCTTCGCAATTTCCGGCCGCACCGGGTTGCCGGCCCAGACGCCTTTGGCCAGCACTTCCGGGAAACCGGTCGCAATGCGGTCGGCGACGCCAGCCAGCACCCGGTTGGCCAGCCCGGCCACCGAATTCTGTTCATGGACTACCAGCGGCTTGCCGAGCAGCGCCGCCATCATGCCGCCCGGGAAAGTGATGTAGCCGCCCATACCGAGCACGACATTGGGCTGCACCTGACGGATGGCCTTCTGCGCCTGCCAGAAGCCGCGCAACAGATTGAGCGGCAGCAGCAGCTTGCGCAGGATGCCCTTGCCGCGCAGCGCGCCGAATTTGACCCAGACCATCTCGAAACCATGCTGTGGCACCAGGCGCGCCTCCATGCCCTCCGGATTGCCCAGCCAGACGACCCGCCAGCCACCCTCGCGCATTTTTTCGGCGACGGCGAGGGCCGGGAAGATGTGGCCGCCGGTGCCGCCGGCCATGATCAGGATGGTCCTGCTCATAGCTTGCCACCCCGCATCAGCTGTCGATTCTCCCAATCCACCCGGAGGAGGATGGCGAGCGCCACGCAGTTGGCCAGAATTCCCGAACCGCCGAAACTCATCAGTGGCAGCGTCAACCCCTTGGTCGGCAACAGGCCCATGTTGACGCCCATGTTGATGAAGGACTGGACGCCGATCCAGATGCCGATGCCCATGGCGACCAGCGCCGGGTAGAGGCGGTCGAGCTGCACCGACTGGCGACCGATGGCGAAGGCGCGCTGGACGACCAGGGCGAACAGCGCAATCACCGCCAGCACGCCGAAGAAGCCGAGTTCCTCGGCGATCACCGCCAGCAGGAAGTCGGTATGCGCTTCCGGCAGGTAGAACAGTTTTTCGACGCTGGCACCGAGGCCGACACCGAACAGTTCGCCGCGCCCAAAGGCGATCAGCGAATGCGACAGCTGGTAGCCGCGCCCGAAGGCGTCAGCCCACGGGTCCATGAAGCCGAATACGCGGTCGCGCCGGTAGGGTGAAACGATGATAAGCACGGCAAACGCCGCCAGCAGCCCGACGATCAGGAGGATAAAAAGCCGGGCCTTGAGGCCGCCGAGAAAGAGGATGCCCATGGCGATCGAGATGATGACGACGAAGGCGCCGAAGTCCGGCTCCTTGAGGAGCAGCATGCCGACCACGGCCATCGCGCCGAACATCGGCAGGAAGGCCTGCTTCAGATCGTGCATGACGTTGATCTTGCGTACGGTGTAGTCGGCAGCGTAGAGCACCGCAAACAGCTTCATCAGTTCGGAAGGCTGCAGATTGGCGATGCCGAGCGGCAGCCAGCGACGGGCGCCATTAACGTCCTTGCCGATGCCCGGAATCAGGACGATGGCCAGCAAGGCGACACCGACCATGAAAAGCAGCGGCGCATAGCGCTGCCAGAGGCTCAGCGGCACCTGGAAGGCCACCGCGGCGGCGCCGAGGCCGATGGCCAGGAAGACCGCGTGGCGCGTCAGATAGTAGGTCGGCTGGAAACCCGTGCCGCGTCCGGCTTCGGCGATGGCGATCGACGCCGAATAGACCATCACCATGCCGGTGAACAGCAGCAGCAAGACGCTCCACAACAGGGCATAGTCGATTTCCGCCAGCTGCCGGCGCGGCGTTTCGAGGGCGTTGAGCATCATGACTGCAAGCCCTTCACTGCCACGATGAAGGCCTCGGCTCGCTGCGCGTAGTTGCGGTACATGTCAAGGCTGGCGCAGGCCGGCGACAGCAGCACGCAATCGCCCGTCCGAGCCTGGGCGGCCAGCCAGCGCACGGCGGCCTCCATGTCGCCGACGATGCACGTCGGCACGCCGCTGCCTTCGAGCGCCACGCCGATGGCGGCGGCATCGCGGCCGATCAGCGCCACAGCTCGACCGTGTTTTTCGAGCGCCGGTTTCAAGGGCGAGAAATCCTGGCCCTTGCCGTCGCCGCCGAGGACGATGGCGACCTTGCGCCCCATCCCTTCGATGGCGGCCAGCGTGGCGCCAACGTTGGTGCCCTTGGAATCGTCGACGTAGACGACACCGGCGATCTCGGCGACTTTTTCGACGCGGTGCGGCAGGCCGATGAAGGACTTCAGCGGCGCGACCAGACGTTCCGGCGCGACGCCGATTGCATCGCACAGGGCCAGCGCCGCCATCGCGTTGGCGGCGTTGTGCAAACCGGCCAGTTGCAGGGCGTCGACCGCAACCAGCGGCGTGGCACCCTTGCAGATCGCGCCGTCGACCAGGCCGTAGTCCAGCCCGCGCGGCGCCGCGTTCAGGCCGAATGTCAGCATCTTGCGCCCGCAACGGCCATTGGCCATCGACCAGTCGTCGTCACGATTGAGGATCATCGCGCCCTTGCCCTGGAAGACGCGCGATTTGGCGGCGGCATAATTGGCCAGGCTGCCGTCGTAGCGGTCGAGATGATCTTCCGAAACGTTGAGCACGGTCGCCGCGTCAGCCTTGAGGTGGAAGGTCGTTTCGAGCTGGAAGCTGGATAGCTCGACCACCCAGACTTGCGGCACATTGCCGGCATCCAGCGCATCCATCAGCGCATTGAGGGCCGACGGCGAGATGTTGCCGCAGGCGATGGCCGGCACGTCGGCAGCGTTCAGCAGATGGGCGGTCAGCGCCGTCGTGGTCGTCTTGCCGTTGCTGCCGGTGATGGCGATGATCTTCGAGCCGGGAACCTGTTCGCGCACGCCGGCGGCAAAGAGTTCGATTTCCGACACGACAGGCATGTCGACCGCAGCAATCTGCGGCGTTGCCTTCGGTACGCCCGGCGACAGTGCGACGAGGTCGATGCCGGCGAAAGTGGCAGCGACGAACGGGCCGGCGATCGCTTCAGCGCCCGGCGCAACACGTTGCAGGGCTTCGACATTCGGCGGGTTGTCGCGCGAGTCGGCGACGCGGACCAACGCGCCCTGACGATGCAGCCATTTGGCCATCGCCAGCCCCGACTCACCGAGTCCGACGACCAGAACGCGTTTGCCCTTGAATTCCATCAGCGCAGCTTCAGCGAAGAGAGCCCGACCAGCACGAGCATGATGGTGATGATCCAGAAGCGGACGACGACCTGCGTCTCCTTCCAGCCCGTTTGTTCGAAGTGGTGGTGCAGCGGCGCCATGCGCAGGATGCGCCGACCCTCGCCGAATTTTTTCTTGGTGTATTTGAAGTAGCTGACCTGCAACATCACCGACAGCGTCTCGACGACGAAGACGCCGCCCATGATCAGCAGCACGATTTCCTGGCGCAGGATCACCGCCACGGTGCCGAGCGCGGCGCCGAGCGCCAGCGCACCGACGTCGCCCATGAAAACCTCGGCCGGATAGGCGTTGAACCACAGGAAGCCGAGACCGGCGCCGGCGATCGCGCCGAGCAGGATGCACAATTCGCCTGCCCCCGGCACATAGGGAATGAACAGGTATTTGGCGTAGACCGCATGGCCGGTCACATAGGCGAAGACGACGAAGGCGGCGGCAATCATCACCGTCGGCATGATGGCGAGACCGTCGAGACCGTCGGTCAGGTTGACCGCATTGCTGGTGCCGACAATGACGAAGTAGGTCAGCGTGATAAAGCCGACGACGCCCAGTGGATAGGCGACGGTCTTGAAGAAGGGAACGATCAGCTCGGTTTGCGCCCCCGACTTGGCCGAGAAGGCGAGGAACAGGGCGGCGCCGAGGCCGAGCAGCGACTGCCAGAAATATTTCCATTTGGCCGACAGACCTTTCGGGTCGCGGTACACCACCTTCTTCCAGTCGTCGTACCAGCCGACAATGCCGTAGCCAAGGGTGACGACCAGCACTGTCCACACGTACTTGTTGGTCAGGTCGCCCCACAGCAGGGTCGTGATGCCGATGGCGATCAGGATCAGCACGCCACCCATGGTCGGCGTCCCGGATTTGACCAGATGCGTCTGCGGGCCGTCGGTGCGCACCGCCTGGCCGATCTTCTTCTCGGCCAGCCAACGGATGACGCGCGGACCGGCGGCGAAGGAAATCAGCAGCGCGGTCATCGCCGCCAGCACCGTGCGCAGCGTGATGTAGTTGAAGACATTGAAAAAACGAATGTCCTGCGCGAGCCATTGGAACAAAGCCAGCAGCATCAGTTTTTCTCCTCGGCGGCGATGGCGTCGGCCACCCGCTCCATCTTCATGAAGCGCGAGCCCTTCACCAGCACGGTGGTTTCGGGCCCCAATTCCTTGTTGACCGCAGCAATCAGCTTGTCGATATTGCAGAAATGCCGTGCGCCCTCGCCGAAGTTGCGCACCGCCTGCTGGCTGGCGTCGCCCAGCGCGAACAGGCGATCAATGCCCTGGCTCTTGGCGTAACCGCCGATTTCGTCGTGATACTGGCCGCTGGCCTCGCCGATTTCGCCCATGTCGCCGAGCACCAGGACCTTGTGGCCGATCGTCGCCGCCAGCACATCAATCCCGGCGCGCACCGAATCCGGATTGGCGTTGTAGGTATCGTCGAGCACCACGGCACCAGCGATGCCCGGGCGCTTTTGCAGCCGCCCCTTGACCCCGGCGAAGCTTTCCAGCCCGGCGACCACGGCCGACAGCGGCACGCCGGCGGCCAGGCAGGCAGCGGCAGCGGCGACAGCATTGCGGGCGTTGTGGCGGCCGGGCACCGGCAACCGCAATTCGGTTTTTCCTTCCGCCGACTGCAGCGCAAGTTCTGTTTCCAGCGCGTGCTGCCGCACCGCGCCGAGGACATCTGCCGAGCGCTCGATCCCGAAGCTGCGTACCGCATGCGCGCCCGCCATCTGGCGCCAGAGACCCGCATAGGCATCGTCGGCATTGACCACGGCGACACCGTCGGCAGTCAGTCCGCTGAAGATGCTGCCCTTCTCGCGCGCTACTTCGTCCATGTCGCCCATCCCTTCGAGGTGGGCGCGCTGCGCATTGGTTATAACGGCCACGGTCGGGGCGCCGAGGGGCGCGAGATAGGCGATCTCGCCGGGATGATTCATGCCCATCTCGATGACCGCCGCCCGATGACCGGCATTCAGGCCGAGCAGGGTCAGCGGCAGGCCGATGTCGTTGTTCAGGTTGCCACGTGTCGCCAGCACCGCATCGCCGAATTGCGCCTTGAGAATGGCGGCGATCATTTCCTTGGTCGTCGTCTTGCCGTTCGAACCGGTGACGGCGATGACCGGCAGGTTAAAGCGGGCGCGCCAGGCGGCGGCCAGCCTGCCGAGCGCGATCCGCGTATCGGCGACAACCAGTGCCGATACGCCGGCCGGCACCCGCGCCGCATCGTTCACCAGCAGCGCCGTGGCGCCCGCCGCGACGGCCTGATCGAGGAAATCATGCGCATCGAAACGCTCGCCGCGCAACGCGACGAACAACTGTCCGCCAGCAATCGCCCGGGTGTTGGTGGACACGCCGGAAATTTCCCGGTCAGCGCCATGCAGGCAGCCGCCCGTGGCGCCCAGGATTTCGGAGAGCAACCAGTTCATCACGCCACCTCCCGCCGGCCCTGGCGGCGCAACTCGAGCGCGCCGCGCGCCTGTTCAAGATCGGAGAACGGCGTCCGCACGCCGGCACTTTCCTGGTAAGCCTCATGCCCCTTGCCGGCCAGCAGCACGACATCCGCGTCCGCTGCAGCCGCGACAGCACGGCGGATGGCCAGCGCGCGGTCGGCTTCGGATTCGGCCTGCGCCGTACCGGCCCGGATGTCGGCAATGATCTGCACCGGATCTTCGCTGCGCGGGTTGTCGCTGGTCAGCAGCACGCGGTCGGCGAGACGGGCAGCCACTTCACCCATCTGCGGACGCTTGCCCTTGTCGCGGTCGCCGCCGCAACCGAACACCACACACAGCCGGCCGCCGCGCGCCGCTGCAACGTCGCGCAGGGTCAGCAACACATTTTCCAGGGCGTCCGGCGTGTGCGCATAATCGACCACGACCAGCGGCTCGCCAGAGCCGCCCAGGCGCTCCATGCGGCCGGCAGGCGGCTGCAAGGCCGACAAGCGGCGCGCGACTTCGGCGGCTTCGACACCGGCGTCGTGCAGGACGGCAGCCACAGCCAGCAGGTTGGAAATGTTGTAGCGCCCGAGCAATGCGGTTTCGACCTCGGCGCGGCCGTTCGGCAGAACCAGGGTGAAGCACTGGCCATGCGCCGTATCGCGCAGCTGTTCGGCACGTACGGCCGCCGCCTCGCCAATCGCGTAGCCGAGGACCGTACGGGCCGTGGTTTCAGCAATCAACTTGCGGCCGAGCGCATCGTCGAGATTGACAATCGCCGTGCGCAACCCTGACCAGGCGAAGAGCTTTTCCTTCGCCGCTGCGTAGGCTTCCATGCTGCCGTGGTAATCGAGATGGTCGCGGGTGAAATTGGTGAACACCGCGACATCGACCCGGGCGCCGTTCATGCGCCCCTCCTCGATCCCGATCGAACTCGCCTCGAGCGCGCACGCCGTCGCCCCGGCGCTCCGGAAGCCGGCCAGCAGGCGTATCAGCGTCGTCGCTTCCGGAGTCGTGAAGCCGGTCTCGGCAAGCGCTCCCGGGAAGCCGGCACCCAGCGTGCCGATAACAGCACAGCGGCCGGCGTGGGCACTGGCGATGAACTGGCTGACCGTGGTCTTGCCGTTGGTGCCGGTGATGGCGATGAGGGACAGGCCTTCGCTCGGCCCTCCATACACGGCATGCGCCAGCGGACCGGCCAGCGCACGCAGGCCGTCGACCTGGAGGTTTGCTGCGGTCAACGCCGGATTCCAGGCAAAATCGCCGCCTGCCTGCCACAGCACGGCAACCGCGCCGCGCTCAATGGCGTCGGGAATGTAACGGCGCCCATCGGCCAGGTCCCCGGGATAAGCGAGGAAAAGATCACCGGGCTGCACCTGGCGACTGTCATCGGCAACCCCGGCGGGCTGGATGCCCAGCGCCTTCAGGCGAACGAGAAGTTCCGGCACGCTGCTCACAGCCGCCCTTTCCGGTTATCCGCATCGGCCACCTGCAGTAGCGCATCAGGCGTTATGCCGAGGGTGCGCAGCGAGGCGCCCATCACCTGCGAGAAAACCGGCGCCGCCACCTCGCCGCCATAGTGCTTGCCGGCGCTGGGTTCGTCGATCATCACGGCAACGATCAAGCGGGGATCGGAGACCGGCGCGAAGCCGACAAAGGCCGAGACGTACTTGTTGGCATAGACCCCGCCCTCCAGCTTGTGGGCAGTCCCGGTCTTGCCGCCAACCCGGTAGCCTGGCACACGCGCCTTGGGGGCCGTACCCTCCGGCCCCGCCGCCATTTCGAGCATGGCCCGCATTTCGCGCGCGGTCTGCACCGAGAATACCGGAACGCCGTGAACTACGGGCTCGTCAGTCTTGAGCAGCGAAAGCGGGATCAGGTCACCATCACGCGCGAACACCGAATAGGCGCGCGCCAGCTGGATCAGGCTGACCGAAATGCCGTGCCCGTAGGACATCGTCGCCTGCTCGATCGGCCGCCAGTTCTTCCATGGCCGCAGACGACCCGTGACCTCCCCCGGGAAGCCGAGTTGCGGCAGCTGCCCGAAACCGACCGCGTCGAACATCTGCCACATCTCCTGCGACGGCAGGGTCAGCGCCATCTTGGTGACGCCGACGTTGGACGATTTCTGGATCACCTGCGCCACGGTCAGCGCGCCATGCGGATGGGCATCGGAGATGGTGGCATTGCCGATGGTGATCCGACCCGGCGCGCAGTTGATCACCGTGTCGGGACGGAACTTGCCCTTTTCCATGGCCAGCGCCGCGGTAAACGGCTTCAGGGTCGAACCCGGCTCGAAGGTGTCGGTCAGCGCCCGATTGCGCAACTGCGCCCCCGACAGGGTTTCGCGATTATTCGGGTTATAGGTCGGCAGGTTGACCAGCGCCAGAATCTCGCCGGTCCGCGCATCGATGACGATGGCTCCACCGGCCTTGGCCTTGTTGGTTTCGACCGCCGCCTTGAGTTGACTGTAGGCCAGGTACTGGATCTTGGAATCGAGCGCCAGCCGAACGTCCTTGCCATCCTGCGGCGGCTTCAGCGCGCCGACGTCCTCGATGATGTTGCCGCGTCGGTCGCGAATCACGCTGCGGCTGCCGGAACGCCCGATAAGGCTTGGCTGGAACGCCAGCTCGACGCCCTCGAGACCCTTGTCGTCGACACCGGTAAAGCCGACGATGTGCGCCGTCATGTCGCCGGTCGGATAGTAACGGCGGTATTCCTTTTCCTGATGCACACCGGGCAGTTTGAGCGCAGCGATGCGGTCTGCGGTTTCCGGCGGCACCTGGCGCTTGACGAAGACGAAGGTCTTTTCCGGCGCGATTTTGCCATCTAGCTCGCGCACGCCGATGTCGAGCAAGGCGGCGAGTTGCTGCTTCTGCGCCGCGCTCATGGTCCGCGCGTCGCCGGGAATTGCCCAGATCGACTTCATAGGTGTCGATACGGCCAGCAGGTCGCCATTGCGGTCGATGATCTTGCCGCGCGAGGCCGAGACCTCGATATCGCGGCGGTAGCGCGACTCACCCTTTTCCTGCAGAAAATCGTTGTTGATGACCTGCAGATAGAAGCCACGCCCGACCAGCGCCGCAAAGGCGCCCATCAGCAGCAGGCCGACGGTACGCGAACGCCAGCCCTGCAGGGCCAGTTGCAGGACCGGGCTTTCAGCGAAGCGATGACCGCGTTGCGGGCGACGGCGAACGACCATCAGCGCACTGCCTTCTTCTTCGGCGCCGCAGCGACGGGCTTGTCCACCACTTTGCCCACGGCATCCGGCGTGACCATGTGCAGACGGTCACGCGCGATCTTTTCGATCCGCGGATGCGTCGCCCAAGTGGATAACTCCAACTGCAGTTGCCCGTATTCGATATCCAGCTTGCGCACCCGCTCCTGCTCACCCTCCAGATCCTGAAACAGCTTGCGCGCGCGGTGCTGGGAGGTCACCACACCCAGTGCACAAACGACGGCGATCAGAAGAAGGATCATGTTGAAACGGACCATTACAGTTTTTCGGCAACGCGCATCACGGCGCTGCGCGCCCGCGGATTGGCGGCGATTTCACCGGCCGATGGCTTGATCGCCTTGCCGACCAGGCGCAGCTTCGGTTTCGGCAACTGATCGGCGCGCAGCGGTAGATTCTTCGGCAGGTCATCGGCGGTCGACTGCCCGCGCATGAAGTTTTTGACGATACGGTCTTCCAGCGAATGAAAGGAGATGACCACCAGCCGCCCGCCCGGCTTCAGCAGTTCAAGCGCCTGCGGCAGGGCTATTTCCAGCTGGCCGAGTTCCTGATTGATATGAATCCGTAGAGCTTGAAAGCTGCGCGTCGCCGCGTCCTGCCCTGGCTCACGGGTGCGCACGGCCGCGCGTACAAGGGCCGCAAACTGCGCTGTTGTGACAATAGGTTGTTCGAGCCGAGCAGCCACAACCTTCTTTGCAATCTGGAAAGCAAACCGTTCTTCGCCATAGCTCCTAATGACCTCCGTTATGTCTCTTATTTCAGCCCGCGCCAGCCATTCGGCCGCCGTTTCGCCCCGCGTGGTATCCATGCGCATGTCCAGCGGCGCGTCATGGCGAAAGCTGAAACCGCGCTCACCTTCATCGATTTGTGGCGACGACACGCCGATGTCGAAGAGAATTCCATCCACGTCGCGCAGGCCCGCCTCGTGCGCGGCGGCGCCAATTTCGCCGAACGAGCGATGGATCAGCCGAAAACGCGGATCGTTGATTGCCGCACCGGAGACAATCGCCTGCGGGTCGCGGTCGACGGCCACCAGGCGGCCTTTGTTACCAAGCGCCGAGAGAATGCGGCGGCTATGACCGCCGCGCCCGAACGTGGCATCCATATAGGTACCGTCAGCCTTGACCGCCAGGGAACTTACCGCCTCTTCGAGCAGCACCGTGACGTGGGTGCCACCCGCGGTCACAGCACCAGATCCCCGAAACCCGGCGGCAGATCGCCGGACAGCGCCTCCGCAGCCAGGTCGTTCTGCTGCTTCCAGCCCGCCTCGCTCCAGATTTCGAAATGGCTCCCCATTCCGACCAGGTAGACGGTCTTTTCGAACTGGGCATATTCGCGCAATTCCGGCGCAACGAGAAGGCGGCCAGCCGAATCAAGTTCTTCGCTACGGGCGTTGCCGACCAGCACGCGCTTGATCGAGGCAGCGCGCGGATCGAAGCTGGAGGCCTTGAGAATCTGATCGCGGATCGGCTGCCAGGCCGGCGACGGGTAAAGCAGCAGACAGCGGTGCGGATGCGCGGTCAGAACCAGCGAGCCCTCGGCGGCGGCGAGCAGGGTCTCGCGGTGCCTTGCCGGTATGGCAAGCCGCCCCTTCGCATCCAGACTCAGTGCCGCAGCCCCCTCAAACATCCCGCCCCGCTCCTCGTTTACCCACAATTCAACACGTTTTCCCACTTTAAGACATGATCTGACACCCGTCAATAGAAAAATCAGGGAATTTTCTTATGCAACAATGACTTACAAGCGAATCCACCGAAGAAATTTAAGGAAAATTAGCCTTAAAAATCAATGCTAGAAATACGACTCTTAAAGTGACTTGTCAGGACTTGGGGAAAATCAAACACCCACCGACCGGCCATGCCGTCGTGGTAGAGCGTGGTGATGATTTTTGGCTACGATCGGCAGTCGACCGCAACAGGTCGGCGACCTGTGCCAAGGCATGCCCGAGGTCAGCGTCGGGCTGCGCGAGGGTGAGTCGGCCTGCCCGGACGAAATCCGGGCAGGCCGCAAACGGCAACAGCCGTTACTTCAACTGACTGAGCTTCTGCTCGATCTTGGGCAGCGGCATGGCACCCGGGACGCGTTCGCCGTCGCCAAAGAACATGGTCGGCGTACCGCTGATGTTGAGACGGCGCCCGAACTCCTGGTTCTTGACGACTGCCGAAGTGTCGCAATCTTCCTTGCCGGCCGGCGCGCGGCCTTCGACCATCCAGTCGTTCCAGGCCTTGGCGCGGTCGGCGGAACACCAGATCTGCTTGGACTTCCTGATCGAGTCTTCCGAGAGGATCGGATAGAGAAAGGTATAGATCGTCACGTTGTCGAGCCTCTGCAGATCCTTGGCCAGACGCTTGCAGTAACCGCAATTCGGGTCCTCGAAGGTCGCCAGGACGCGCTTGCCGTCGCCGCGCACCTGCTTGATGGCACGCTCCAGCGGAAGGTCGGAGAACTTGATCGCCGTCAGCTTGCGCATGCGCTCCTCGGTGAGGTTTTTCATCGTCTTGCCTTCGATCAGCTGCCCACCGGCAATGAAGGCGGTCATCTTTTCGTCGGTGTAAAGAATGTTGCCATCCGCATAAATCTCGTAGAGCCCCAGGTAGCCTGACTTGCTGACGCTTTCGACCTTGGCGCCGAGCTTGGCTTCCATGGCCTTCTTGATGTCAGCCTCATCGGCATTCGCCGCCGTAACCCAGAGCGCGGCCAAAGCCAGCGGCAGAATTCTTTTCAGCATGCAGTTCTCCTAGAAGGCACCCAGCGCGTAGCGCACCAGGGCATTTTTTACGAAAGGTAATCCGTTGGTCGCGTTCAAGCCCAGGTTGCGCAGGGCACGTAGGCCAGGCGGTGACTCCTTGAACAGGCGGCGCAGGCTGTCGGTCGTCGTCTGCATCAGCGCCGTTTCCTCGCGGCGGGCGCGCTGGAAACGCTGCAGGAAGCGCTCGTTGCCGATGTCCTGCCACGACTGGGCGCCGGCGAGCAGTGCGGCGAGTTCGCTGGCATCCTGGAAGCCGAGATTGATGCCATGCCCGGACAACGGGTGGATTCCGTGTGCCGCGTCGCCGATCAGCGCCAGGCGCGGTGCCACGGTTTGCGGGACGCGCATCAGGCGCAAAGGAAAGGCGACTGGCGGCGTGAGCAGTTCGAGGCACCCAAGGTCATGCTCGCCAGCAGTGGCAACCCGTTCGCAAAAAGTCTCGGCAGGCAACGCACAGAGTTCGCCTGCGTGTTCATCGGGCGTTGACCACACGATCGAGATGCGGTTCCCCGGCAGCGGCAGATAGGCAAGCACACCATCGTAACGAAACCATTGGCGGGCTATGTGGCGGTGCGGCTTTTCGGTAGACAGGTTGGCGACGACGCCTTTTTCGCCGTAAGGCGTGTTGACCGCAGCCAACCCGGCCGCCTGGCGGACCCATGAATCCCGCCCGTCGGCGCCGACCAGCAGACGCCCGGAAAGCCGGGGGCCATCGGCGAGACCGAGAACCGCCTTGTCTGGCTCGAATGTCAGTTGCTGCGGACGAGCCGGACAGAACAGCGTGAGGTTGCCCTGCCGCTTAGCGGTCTCCCAGAACTCGCAGGCCAGCAGCGACGATTCGAGTATCCAGCCCAACTCGTCGACACCGGAATCGTAGGCCGAAAACGCCAGTTTGCCGCCGGCATCACCACGGATATCCATGCCACGAATCGGCGCCATGCGCTCGGCGTCGAGGTGCTTCCAGGCGCCGATGCGCTCGAGAAAGCCGGCATTGGTCGGGCTGATCGCGTAAACGCGAGCGTCCCAACCTTCCGGGCGGCTCGGTGGCTGGTGCTCGACCAGCGCAATGCGCAGCGGCGTGTCGCGCAGGGCTACGGCAAGGCTGGCGCCGGCGAGTCCACCACCGACGATGATCAGATCAAATTGCTGCATGGCGGCGAGATTGCCGTTTCGGTGCGGCTCGGAGCGAGGAATCAGCCCGGATTGCCCGACGGTTTGTTGGGACGCGGCCGGCGATTGTTGTTATTGCTGCGCGGCCGATGCTTCTTGGGTTGCCCCGATGGCTTGTTGTGGCCACCACCGGCATTGACCGGAGCGCCTCCGTGCTCGGGGGGCAAGGCGCGATTGCCCGGCGCCAGCTGGATTTCCAGCTCGATGATTTCATCCCACTGCTCGTCTGTTCTGTCCCGTTCCGGAACAGACAGCAATTCGCGCAGGCGGCGACGATTATCGTTGGGCGGCGGCGCCGGCGGCGGAGTGACGGGGGGATTTTCTGGATTCTGATCGTTCATTGGAAACTAAAGAGCGGAGCCCGTTTGCCACGAGCCCCGCATTGGATGATGCCATTATTTCTTCTTGGCGGCAGTCTTTTTGGCGGCAACAGATGCCTTGAATGCGGTACCGGCGGTGAACTTTGGCACAGTGGTGGCCGGGATTTTCAGGGTAGCACCGGTCTTGGGATTCTTGCCAGTGCGCGCAGCGCGTTTGGCAGACTTGAACGTGCCGAAACCAACCAACGTAACAGACTCGCCTTTCGTCACAGTCTTGACGACTGCACCGATGATGGCCGACAACGCCTTGTCAGCAGCGGCCTTGGTAATACCAGCTTCTTTTGCAGCAACTTCGACCAGCTCGGATTTATTCATCTAAGTGCCTCCTGTTAACTACTTGTGTTTAAGAAAACTGGCCGTTGGCACGGCAGCACATCAAAAGTAGCACATTTTCCGGATAAGTGCTGATGCCAACAGGGATATATGACGCGGAGCGGTCCATTTTGTGCCTTTCGCGCACGTCGACCGCAACAGCCCCGCAAAAGAAGACCCCGGCGCATGGCCGGGGTCTTTGCTCCAAAGCAGGAACTTACTTCTTCTCTTCGGTCTTCGCTTCCGGCTTTTCACCGTGCGAGATTTCGACGGCGCCCTCGTTTTGTTTGCCGATGTGCTGATCGATCGCCGGCAATTGGTGGGCGATGCCCTTGTGGCAGTCGATGCAGGTCTTGCCCTCGACGAAGGCCTTGGGATGCATGCGGGCGGCGCGATTACCCTGCTCGGTGTAATCCATGTAGTCGTAACGATGGCAATTGCGGCACTCTTTCGAGTCGTTTGCCTTCATCCGGTCCCACTCGTGCTGTGCCAGTTCATGCCGCTTTGCATTGAACTTCTCGGGTGTATCGACGCTGCCCAGCAGCTTATGCCAGACCTCGTTGGACGCCTGGATCTTGCGGATCATCTTCGGCCCCCACTCCTTCGGCACGTGACAATCCGGACAGGTCGCGCGCACGCCGGTGCGGTTGGTATAGTGAATCGTATTCTGATATTCCTTGAACACGTTCTCCTTCATTTCGTGACAAGAAATACAGAACTCCTCCTTGTTGGTCGCCTCCAGCGCCCAGTTGAAACTTCCCCAGAAAACGATACCGGCCACAAACAGCAACAGCACCGTCACCGCGCCAATGCGTTTCACCCACGCAGGCATGTATTTTTCGAGACTCATCATTCCCCCTTCTTGGCGGCCGGTTTATAGGTATTTTCGACAAGCGGCTTGGCGTCAAACTGCGGCACATGACATTGCATGCAGAAATAACGGCGCGGAGAGATGTTGGAGAGCTTCTTGTCTTCCCGGTCCAGATAGTGCGACTTGGCCACCTTGGTCGCTCCCGTTTCCTCGGCACGCTCTTTGGAATGGCAGTCCATGCACTTGTTGAAGTTCTGCGTGATGTTGTAGCCCTTGATGCTGTGCGGGATCAGCGGCGGCTGTTTCTGGAAGTTGCGCGGAATGATTTCCTGATCTTTTTCCGGCCGGAACATGTTGTCCGACCGCGCTTCCTGATTGATCGGCGTCTTGCCGCGCAACGACTCCAGATTTTCCTGCGCGCTGGCAACGCCCGCCCCCGAGAGGAGCACCGCAGCCGCCAGGGCCAGTGCAGGGATGAATCTCATGGTTGTTTCCCTCCAAATGACGGCCGGGTTTTCTCCCGGCCGTTTTTCATGGTGATGATTTTTCGGCAATCAGGCCCTGGTCACCTTGACCGCGCACTTCTTGTAATCGGTTTCCTTGGAAATCGGGCAAGTCGCATCCAGCGTGACCTTGTTGATCAAGCGCCCAGCGTCGAAGAAGGGCACGAAGACCAAGCCACGCGGCGGCTTGTTGCGGCCACGGGTTTCGACACGCATGGTGACTTCCCCACGTCTTGACGCCACCTTGCACTCCATCCCGCGCTGCAGACCGCGCGCCTTGGCATCGTCCGGATGCATGAACACCACGGCGTCCGGGAAGGCCTTGTAGAGTTCCGGCACGCGGCGAGTCATGGTCCCGGTATGCCAGTGCTCAAGCACACGGCCGGTACACAACCACATGTCGAACTCCTTGTCCGGCGACTCGGCGGCCGACTGGTAGGGCAGTGCGAAAATCAC
>Ga0209202_1000844_pt1 | contig 21186 bp, 24 predicted proteins | sample AD_UKC032_MetaG_FD_184416 | JGI IMG/M metagenome (GOLD analysis project Ga0209202, IMG submission 184416) | Active sludge microbial communities of municipal wastewater-treating anaerobic digesters from USA - AD_UKC032_MetaG (SPAdes) (version 2) | ecosystem: Engineered > Bioreactor > Anaerobic >... | reverse complement strand
AGAAAAAACACATGTAGAAGGTTTTTCTCCTGAGGTAGCAGTTGTTACACATGCTGGAGGAGAAGAGTTAAAAGAGCCTTTTGTTGTTAGGCCTACATCAGAAACGATAATGTATGATGCTTACTCTAGATGGGTGACCTCTTACAAAGATTTGCCAGTGTTGATAAATCAATGGGCTAACGTAGTAAGGTGGGAAGTAAGACCTAGATTGTTTCTAAGGAGCACTGAGTTCCTTTGGCAGGAGGGTCATACAGCTCATGCTACTGCCAAAGAAGCCGATGAGAGAGCACAGATGATGTTAGGAATATACAGAGATTTTGCGAAAGAATTTTTAGCTATGCCAATGTATACAGGAAAGAAAACAGATTCAGAAAGATTTGCTGGTGCAGATATCACATATACTACCGAAGCGATGATGCAAGATGGTAAGGCACTTCAGTTTGCAACATCTCATAACTTGGGAGATAAGTTTGCAAAAGTTTTCAATTTGAAATTTACTGATGAGAATGGAGATACAAAGTACTGTTATCAAACAAGTTGGGGAATGAGTACAAGAAGTATTGGTGGATTGATAATGGTACATAGTGATGATAATGGGCTTGTACTACCTCCAAAGGTAGCTCCTGTTCAAGTAGTTGTTGTCCCTGTTTGGCCAAAAGAGGAGTTTAAAAATGAAGTGAATAGTGAAGTTGAAAAAATCATGAATGAATTGAAAGTAGACTTTAGAGTAAAAGCAGATCTTTCTGATGAGCGAGTAGGAGAGAAGTTATACAAATGGGAGAAGAAGGGTGTTCCGGTAAGACTTGAGATCGGACCAAGAGATATAAAGGAAGGATGTGTAGTACTTTCAAGAAGAGATACCGGAGAGAAAATCACAGTAAAACGAGATGAACTTAAAGAAAAGATTTCTAACCTGTTAGAAGAGATACAGGAGAATCTTTACAGAAATGCTCTAAAGAGAATGGAAGAGAATACTGTTAGAGCAGATAATTATGAGGAAATGGCTAAGGCAGTTAGTGAGAAAAAATTTGTATTGGCATATTGGGCAGGTAGTTCCGATGATGAGGACAAATTGAAAGCAGAGACTCAGGCCACAATCAGATGCTTCCCAACAGAATACGAGAAAGAAAGTGGAAGATGTATTGTAACAGGAAATGAGAAAGCGAGATTAGCATTAATTGCTAAGTCATATTAAAAAAGGGAGGCTTTAGCCTCCCCCTTTTAACCCTTCCACTACTGCTTAATTCGTAATTGATTCAACGATGTCATCAAGAATGACATCGTCCTTTTTCTCCTCCTCTATAACTTCTTTAGGAAGTTGCTCACAAGCCACTGTATCCTTGTCTCTATCTAATCGATTTGGATCTTCTCCTGTATCAGCTTTCACTTTATCAAAAAATCTTTGAGCTTGATCCTGAGAATCAAAATCATCACAGTTGTAGTCATTCGTATACTTTCCGCTACCATCTGTCACTACATTCCCATCCTTATCTCTCATAACTTTCGCATCTTTCCATGAAGAACCCTCAAGAATTTTTCCAAGGTCATAATCATTGTTTGATACTTCCAACCCCAGTGCTGTTAAAAGAACAATTAACCCACCACTTAAAATATATTTAAAAACATTTTTTGATTTCTCACTTCCTTCTGCTAATGGTTTAAATTTTGGTATTTTCATATTTATAAATTAAAAAATTATTGTATCTTAGTAAATTTTAATGGGAACAAATCAATTTCGTATGGTAAGACTGAGTAGAGTAACCAAAGTACCAAAAGGATTAAAAATACTATTAATACAATCCTAACCCATTTTTTGTTTAGGGTTGTACTCTCCTGTTTGAGAAAAGGTTTTTTCTCTTCTTGAATATCTTCCATATGTAAATATGAAAATTCAAATTAAATATTAATTAATTTTGTCAGTATTTGAGAACATTGTCAATTTGAGAGAAATGGGACAATGATGTAACATTGAAAAAGAAATTAAATTGTAATTTTCTAATTATGCAATTTAAAAAACTACCTAAATTAAAAAAAGGTGACAAGGTTGCAATTGTTTCTCCTTCTACAGTAGCTCCAGCTATTTGGCCAGCTGTATATGAATTAGGTTTAAAGAGAGTAAAAGAAGTTTTTGAACTTGAACCAGTTGAAATGAATTTCACAAAAAAGAAAGGAGCAACGAAAGAAGAAAGAGCACAGGATTTAATTGATGCTTTTAGTAATCCTGAGATAAAGGCTGTAATTTCAACCTTGGGTGGGGATGATCAAGTTACATATATTAAGAATTTACCCAAAGATGTTTTTGTGAATAATCCTAAGCCATACTTTGGATTTAGTGACAATACACATTTCATTAATCATCTTTGGTCATGTGGTGTCCCCGCATTTTACGGTGGAGCTCTTTTTACAGAGTTTGCGATGCAAGTTCAGATGGATGAGTTTACGATCAAATATTTAAAGCATGCACTCTTTGAGATAGGTGAATTTGAGTTAGAATCTAGTAAAGAATTCAATGACATTGGTCTGAACTGGTTTGATGATTCTTTGTTGAATACAAGAAGGATATATCAGGGGAATGAGGGCTGGTATTGGGATGGAAAAGGTGATGCACAGGGGGTTTTGTGGGGAGGGTGTATTGAGTCAATTGATGAAATTTTAAGGCACAATATTCAAATCCCATCTCTTGAGGATTTTGAGAACATTGTATTGTTTTTTGAAAGTAGTGAAGAAATTCCGGAAGCTTCCTATGTTAGGAGAGTGGTAAGAGCATTTGGAGAGAGGGGAATTCTCTCAAGAGTAAGGGCAATATTTGTTGGAAGACCAAAAGCTTGGGATTTTAGTAAACAGAATACAGACGAACAGAAAGTTGAATACAAGAAAGAACAAAGAGAAACAATTCTAAATACTATTAGAGAATACAACAAAGAAATTCCAGTTATTCAAAATATGGATTTTGGTCATACAGCACCTCAAATCTGCTTGCCCTCTGGGAATATGGTGAGGGTTGATGGAAGGTTAAAGAAGATATTTGCAGAATTCTAACCCTTTCTTCTTGCTTCGTATGCTTTTTTCATAGCATCTGTGGGTTTGTCTTTTTCTGGAACATTTCTCTCTGGCTTTGCTTGGAATATATCTCCTTTTACAAGTTTTGGCTTTGAACCTAGAGAATCAAATACTTCCTGAACATCCTTGTGTCTGCTTTTTAATGTGTCGCCAACAATATTGGCTAATGGTTTCTCAATTAGCCATGCTTGTGTATCCCAACTTCCGCTTGGTCTGTGCCCGGCAATTCTTTGTATCCCACCTCGTTCTCCAACATCTTGAGTCCTAAATGAAGAAAACTGACTTTTCTCTCTTATCTCGATTCGGTAATAGTTTCCTTCTCCTGTACTACCAGGTTTTGCTCTCTTTCTCCCATTTGGTTGTGCTAAAGCTCTCTGTCTGTGAGTCATTAATTTCCACGTTTTTAGTGCTTTTTTAATATTTTTTTTTGAAGCAGTCCTCTGTCTTTGAGTTGCCATATTTATACTTATACAGAATTTAAATATGTATATTAAATCTTAGGAATATACTGAGTGTATGTCAAATTATTCCTCTTTAATCAGTATTGTTTTTCTCGAGGATGTTTTACCAGTCTTAATTTGTATCTCATCTCTATTCACAGAGAAATGCTTTGCAAGGAGGGAAACAATTTCTTTATTTGCTTTATTTTTATCAGGAAGTGCTTTTACCCAAACAGTATATTCAAAGTCTCTTGTTTGAAGAACTTTGGATTCCTGTTGTTTTGTTTTAACTTTAACCTGGATTTCCATGTTTTAATTCTACTTCCCTACACACTCCAGATATTATCCCTCCTCCAAGGACATAATCTTTGTCGTAAAAGACTATTGATTGACCTTTGGTAATTGCTCTTTGTGGTTGGGTAAATACAACCTTTATTTTACCTTCAGCAAGAGGGAAGATAATTGCCTCTTGCTCTTGAGCTTTATATCGTATTTTAGCTTTAACAGTATATTTTTTCTTTGGATACTCTCCAGAAATCCAATTGCAATTTGATGCAATTAATTCTTTAGAAAACAAATCATCATTGCTCCCAAGTATGATTTGATTATTTTCCTCAACAATATCAACTACAAAAAGAGGTTTGTTTGAAGAAACACCCAATCCCTTTCTTTGGCCAATGGTATATTTTGCTGTCCCTTCATGATATCCCAAAATATTTCCATTGGTATCAAGAATTTCTCCTTTTCTGATTGTGTTATGAGCATTTTCTGAAATAAATCTGAAATGATTATTATCTGGAATGAAGCAGATTTCTTGGCTCTCTGGTTTCTTTTCGACATTTAAATTATTTCTTTTCGCAATTTCTCGAATCTCTTCTTTGTTGTAATTGCCCAACGGGAAAAGTGTTTGAGAGAGAAACTCTTGAGTTAAATTGTAAAGTACATATGATTGGTCTTTCTTTTCATCTTTTGCTTTCTTCAGAAAGAATTTACCACTTTTATTAACGATAATTGCATAATGGCCAGTTGCGATGTAGGGAATATCCATTTCTTTAGCTTTGTCTACCATTGCACCAAACTTCAAATATTTGTTACAAGCAATACAGGGGTTGGGTGTTCTTCCTTGCTCATACTCTTTTACAAAGTAATCGATGACATACCTGTTGAATTGTTCTTCCATATTGAAAACATGATGCTCAATTCCTAACTTCGTTGCTACTTCCTTTGCATCTTTTACTAAATCTTCGTTATTGCAGTAATCATGGAGTTGCATTGTTGCTCCGATCACTTCATAACCAGCGTTTTTAAGTAGTAGGGCAGCTACAGAGCTATCAACACCCCCACTCATTCCAAGAAGGACTTTTTTGTTTATCAAATTTGAGCTGTTTGCCATATTATTAAAGGAATTAATTTCTAAGAAGGGTCTTTTTGCTAACTAAGTTTTATCTCTATATTTGTTTTTATTTCTTAATGACCAATTCTCACACAATTAAGAGTAATTTACAATGAAATTTTAATCTTTCTTGCTCAAATACACTCTTTGTTGTATTGTAATATGGTTACCCAATTTTGAAAGCCCTATCCTATGTCCTTTATAGAAATATCAGACCTAAAAAGAGTGTATAAAATGAGTAAAGAGGTCTCCGTTGAAGCTTTAAGAGGAGTATCTTTTGAGGTACAGAAGGGAGAATTTATTTCTGTTGTAGGAAGTTCTGGTTCAGGCAAATCTACCTTGCTAAATATTCTGGGAGGTTTAGATTTTGAATATACAGGGAAAATATCCATTGATGGTAAAAATATCAAAGAATACAACCCAAATTTCTACCGAAGAAATATAGTTGGTACAATATTTCAACAATTTTACCTTATTCCCTCCCTATCTGTTGAAGAAAATATTTTACTTCCTTTGAAATTTGTAAAAAACAGGAATATTGATGTAAATGAAAGGTTAGAATCCCTTTTAGAAATGGTTGATTTGAAAAACAGAAGAAAGCATTTCCCAAAAGAACTCTCTGGAGGACAAGCCCAAAGGGTAGCAATCGCAAGAGCGTTAATTGATAATCCAAAAGTAGTTTTAGCTGATGAACCTACGGGGAATCTAGATAGTAAGACAGGAGAATCAATAATTAGGTTGCTAAAGGAATTGAACAAAACTGAAAGTGTTACAGTAATACTTGTAACTCATGACAAAAATATTTCTGCAAAAACTGACAGAGTAATTACTTTAGTAGATGGTAAGAATGTTTAAATATGCTTTGAGTTTAATCACAAGGAGAAAACTAAGAACATTCCTAACAAGCTTGGGAATAATGATAGCCGTAATGTTGATGACATTTATTCTCTTTGGGATGACGGATTTACAAAGAGCTATTCTTACCCAATTTAGCTCAGTTTTTAAGCCTACAGATTTGTATGTTTCTTCAACTGATTTTATGGCTTTTGGAAATATGAATTCAGCTCCTTCAAAAAAAGTTCAGCAGAAAGAGAAGGTTATTATTAATGAAGATATTAAAAATCAAATTGAGGGATTAGAAGGTGTCAAAGGTATAAATTCAATATTTGTGCTTAATGGTTTCGAAATGTATCTGGAGGGAGATGAAACCCCATATCCATCTGGGATGATTCAGGCCTTCGATATCCCAGGGACTGATGAAGCATTTGGATCATTTATTGGGACAAATCCAAATCTTGAATTAAATGGAATTTTTGTAAGTGATTTTGTCACATCGTTTTTTGAGATTTCTCCAAATGAGATAATTGGTAAAAAATTTATTGCGAAACGCTCAACTAGTCAATCTTTTGTTTCAGTAGCGAACAGAAACTCCATTGATGCACAGTTTGAATTTGTGATTCAAGGAGTGGTTGAGACAAAAGCTGATGCATTTTGGATTAATCCGCAGAGAGCCTTGGGTATATTGGTAGATATTGGAGGTTTTGAAAGTGAGGAAGAATATTTGAGTAAGGTTGGGTATAGTCAATTGTTGGTAAAGACTGAGGAAGCAAAAACGACCCAGATTGAAGAATATATCACGAATGAGATTGGATTAAATGTTATTTCAACAAAAACTATTGTCGACTTTATTAAAACCTTAACAAGTGGTTTAACTATTGCATTGATTGTTTTTGGAAGTATTTCAGCTTTCGTTGCATCGATAGGGATAATAAATACTATGATTATGAGTATATATGAACAGACAAGAGAGATTGGAATCATTAAAGCTATTGGTGCTTCCAATACACAGGTGCTTTTTATTTTCTTAATTCAATCAGCAATGATTGGTTTAATAGGGGGACTTATGGGGCTAGGTTTAACATATGGATTAATGAGAATTTCAGACCCTTTCATTGTCGAGATCCTAAAACAGCAGGGATTTACCTCTGTTAATCAGTTCTTCCATTTCCAAATACTTAACTCTCTTTATATCACTTTGGGAAGTATTGTTGTTGGGATTTTAGCTGGCATCTATCCTGCAATGGTGGCTGCGAAATTGGATCCCGTAAAAGCACTGAGGTATGATTAGATAACAGTGAACATTTTCTCAACTTCGATTGTTTCTAAGTTTTCATTGACTGAGTCAAATACAACCATGGTTAACTTTACCCTTAATGAACCTGGAGCATCGATAAAGCCTGATGTGAATGCACAAACTTCTTTACTCTCTCCTGCCAGGATTCCCATGTTGTCCATTATTTTGTAATATCCATCTTCTCGTCCTTCATTTACAAAAAATTCCCATCTACACCTTATTCTATCTGCATATTTTCCATTTCCCTGTGCTAGGGCACTGAACATTCTAGGTTCGGCTGCCTTGAATGTGTCTTCGGGTTTGATGATTGTTAATCTTAAGTTATGTGGAATGATTCTTTCAGGGATGACACTTTTTGATTGGGATGTTTCGCTTAGTACATCTGTTTTATCTTCCTGAGTGGAGATTAGATAAAAATATCCAGAGAGTGAGAAGAAGAAAAGTATTGAAAGGATTACAATTGCTCTGTTTCTTTTATCCATTTTTTTTAGGGTAGTTAGTAACATAGTAAAGTATAACAGAGAAATTGGTCATGTTCTAGATGTCTTTGTATCCGAACAATTTTATCATCAATATCCCCCAAAAAACAAATACAAAACTAAATGTAAGTATAAATCTCTTCTGTCCCAGTTGATGAATTACTAAAATCAACCTTTATCCTCTGTGCATAATTCCCCCTTGACGTTATTCCTTCCTGCGAATATATAACACCCTTTTTAAAAGCATCTAACCCCTTCATTGCTTCAAGATATTTTCTTTTTAATAGAGGGTTTTCACTAATTTCTGTTTTTTCATCCTCTTTAAAAAACTTCAAAACATATAAGCTGTCATTCTCTTTTACATTGTTCCAAATTTTAATAATCTCATTTAAATCATTCACATACACAAATCTTACTGGCAGTATTGTAAGTTTGAATTCAACATCAGTGGAAGATTTCGGAGTAATTTCTGAAATAATCTCTTTCTGTGGCTTTGGACTTGAAAAATCTTTTGTCTCAGACAATTCCTTTTTGGGTATCTCAATATTGCTTTGCTCGTTCAGAGAGCTAATTCTAAATGTATCCGAAACAGTATTCTTTTGAGGATACTTTTTGAAAACTGTTTCCTCAATTCCCAAACCACTGTCTGCAACAAGATCCTGTTTCTTACAGATCCCCATAGACAGTACAATATTAATAGTGGAGAGGGGCTCTATGGCAATATTCTCTTTTGAATCCTTGCTTAATGATTCAATGAACTCATTTGTTAAAAAACCATATGTATCAATGTGAGCCACTTGGTATTCTTCTAAAATCTTAATGGGATTTTTTTGATTAGAGTCTTTTTTCTCAAAGAAAGGTATAGAAGAAATATCAATAGTAGTTTCTTTCTTATCCACAAGGAATAAGTCAATATCCTTTGTCTTGTTAATTAATATTGGAATTTCTTTTAAAATTACTACTTCGTTTAGTTTCTCTTCACCGATAAGGGGAAATAGGTTTCGGACTTGAGAAGTATTTGAAGAGAAGAGAATATCCTTAGCTTTTAATCCAGGAAATAGTACGGGAGTATTAGGAACTTCTACTGAAAAGGTTAGGGTGAGTAACCCAACATCAACTGTTGCTTGGACGGTTTCAATTGCAGCAACAGGGGGTGATTCCGCAGTATGGACAGACGGAGGGACAAATACATATCCTTACAATAGTGCAACAGGTGCAGATAATGGGAGATTAACCGTAGATGCTGCAACAAGTGGTGTTATCACACCAGCAAGTGGCTGCTCTGCAACAAGTCTATCAAAGGGAGCTTCTGCAACATTTGTATCTGGGACATTGTCTAGTATTACAATTCTTTCTGCAACTACAGGTGCTGATACCTACTGTTACTGGGATTTAACTTCCGTCGGACTTACTCAAAGAATCCCTGCATCCCAGGTTCCAGCATCATACTCTTTGGGTATGACTTTAAGCGTGATGTAAAACTGTATTCCTTATGTTCTGTTTTTGAAATTTTATCCTTTTTTTGTGGGTAGCCCTAAATTTCTTACTGAGAAGATATATTCAGGGCTACCTGATTCTTAGTCTGGAGTGAATTTACGGGCTAAGGCCCATGATAGTTTTTTTGAATCTCCGAAGGGAAGAAACCTAATTAAAACGGATTCAATACTACTAGCTAATGATTGCTCATTATTTGCACCACGTTTTGGGTTAATCTTTCCCTCAAAGTTTTGTTGGGGAATTCTAACGGTTATTTCTTTTTTGGATTTACCATCAGACACTTGTGTCAATGATAGCTCAACTTCGATTTCTCCCAAAAAAGAGTTAACATACTTTTTTCCTCCTACTAACTGGTTCTCCATTATTTCTCCTTTGTTTTAATGTGCTAAGAATCAGGTATATTATACCTAAAAAGGACAAATATTACTATGGGGTGTTATGCCTCTTAATGTATAATTAGTTTTATTTACAGAAAAAATAGAAAGCAGTATGTACTTAATATTGATATTTTGATATACTAATTTCTGCAAATGGAGTGGTAGCTCAGTTGGTTAGAGCATCGCACTGTCACTGCGAAGGTTGCGGGTTCGACCCCCGTCCACTCCGCCAATTTCAATATGTTCCAACAAGACCCGTACACTATGTTTTAAAACCCTTATGGGGATTGAGTTATTTAGACCTTAAAAAGTGAAGTTCTCAAAACTAAGGCCTGGTGGATGAAAAGAGTCAAAAAAGAGATGTTTTTAAAAGCTCTTGGTTCGAAGCTTAAATCTCTAGTTAATGCCTAAAATATTATTAAACCAAATAGAAAAGATCCTAGATTCATAAAAATAGAGACTTTTAATATATCCAAATATTTGAATCCTAACCCCAAACGAAGTAATCCCATTTCTAATATGACAACAATCATCTCTAGAATGAAAATGATAAAATAGTTAATTGGAATAACAAGAAGAACCGAATTCAGCCATAGAAAATAGGAGAGCAAGGGATGGGTTATAAAATTAACAAGAATAAAAATCTTTAATTCTTGTTTCCTCCTATAACCAAATATATAGGCAATACCTATCTCAATAAGTAAAGTTAATATGAGGGTCAAGAAATAAAGTCCAAAACTCATTTCTCCTTAGACTTAGAAATCATAAAGAGTGCTATTATTACTACAACCAAGACTATACCTCCAATTAGAAGGTGTATCGGCTCAATAAGCTCAAAGATGTTGGAAGGCTTGGTCTCCCCCGGATTGTTTTGTGGAAATGGCCAAAGGTCACCTGGCGAAATTAAGTCTGCATAAATAATACCTAAATCTTTCATAAATATATTTATTATAAATTAATTTTGAGTTTACTCTTAAAAAAAGTATACAAGAATTTAAAACTAATAAGGAGAGCACTTGTAGATATGATTATTATTACAAAAGTTATCCAATCCTTACTTATAAAATCCTTAGCTCCAAAATAAGTTGGCAATACACCAATTATTAAGGCCAAAACTGTCAAACCAAACGCAGTAGCAGATCTCCCTGGGAGCATGTTAGACAGCGCCGTAACGGTTATCGGCATTGTCATCTGAAATAGGAACACACCTGCTATTGCCAATACTGGAGAGTTCTGAAAAAAGGAGAGCAACGGAGCTGAAATAAGTAAAGCAAAGATTGCCGTTTTAATCCAACCAAACTTGTCAGCGACAATACCACCCAAAGCTTTACCTGCAAAAATAGCGATGGTCAAGGTTAGTAATAAATTTATATCTACCTTCCAAGTTGCAGTCAATCCATATAATGCTCTTATGGATACTGAAAGTAGAATTAGGATTACAACTAATTTGAAATATCTAATCTCTTGTTTAACAGATTCTTTATGATAGTTGATCTTAGGTACCTTATTTAAAAGGATAAACACACAAGCAAAAAGTAATAAAAGAATAAATGGCCAAGCTGTAAATGTACCACTTTTACCAATAAGGGTTCCCACTGTTAATCCTATAGCACCAGGAGCAACAAAAATTCCAGGTGCAGTGGCTTTTTGTGGATTGATATTTAAACTAATACTACCTCCTCCTACATGGAAAAAAGCGTTTCCTAATCCTGAAAGAATTACAGCTAAAGCTGGAATTTCAAATAAGAATATTGATGACAACACTAAAATACAACCTATTAGTGCACTTACTTTTGGCAATTGGAATCTATCAACAAAATAACCAAAAGGTGCTTGGAGTCCAAAAGCTATTATGTTGTAAGTTACGATAAGAATAAATAACTCTCTTGCTTCAAAACCGTAATATGTTAACGACCCCAAAACAACGGATACACAAGAGAGATCAATGATTCCATGGATAATACTATAGCCAGACAATGTTGTAACTTGTTGCTTATTCATATCTTATAAATATTATAATAGCAATGATAACATAAGAAATCTATATTACTATATCTAAAGCTCTCTCTTTTTATACTGTCTTATTTGTCTCATTCTCATTTTACATAGGTTCCAGACATGTATGTACCGCCATTTTCAACAAATGAAATACTCTATTATAAATATTTATAATATAATTAAATATGAATAAAAATAACCAATATTATTTCATTGACCTTAATGTAATTACTATGAAGATAGTTAATTGGGGTATATCTAATACTGCAACACTAACAGGAGAGACCTCAGATAAGGATGTTCATAGGATATTCCTAACAAAAGGTCAATACAATAAAGTAGTAAAGTACCTTAAATAAAGATTCTGTACCAGACGTGTATGTCCCGCCATTTTCAACATGTTCCAACAAGACCTATGTTAAATTTCTTGGGATGCTTTGAAACCAATAGCAATATACATAAAGTATTTATTTATACTATCTTGTGTAGAGTTATACTCGTTATCATACTTAAAAAAATCTACCCATATCTCTCTCATTCTTAGCAATTCTTTGTATTGAGGATATGTAAATTTAGAATCTTTTGATAAATCAAATAACTCTAAAGATTTAACAAATGCCATTTGTGCATATTCTTCATTACCTTTGTTCCTCCAATTAATAGCTCTATATACTTCACTGCCAATATTAGCCATCTGTTCTAGAAACGGCTTCTTTTGCCATTCACCCTGAGCTTGTTTTTTATGTTGGATATTTCCCATTATTCAATAATTTTAGAATTAACAATATCTAAAATCTTTTTCTGAATCTCTTCATCTTCTACTCCTCTAGAGCTATTCCCCTGCGAAGGTCTTAAATTGATCATAGAGTCAAACTCTATCCTCTCTTCGTTTGATAAATCTGGATATATATTTATACCCCAAAGGTTCTTCTGGTTAGAACCAGACTCAATTAAAAAAGCTTCCTGGTCAGAGTGTAGCTCTGCATCTACAACAAGGATATTTTTTTCAACATCTACAACGGCCTTCACTAGATTACCAAACATCTTAGAAGACATCTCTTTTAATTCATCAATACTTATATTCTCTTTTACTACTCTCATACCTTTATTATATCAGGAATATGTTTCTTTTTTATACTCTCTCTATGTCTCATTCTCGTTTTACATAGGTCCCAGACATATATGTCCCGCTATATTCAATATGTTCGAACAAGATCTATCCACTATCTTTTAAACATCTCTCTAAGTATACTTATCCTGTATGAAGAAAGTAGTAATAATATGTGGGGGTCCATCAAGTGAATATGATATCTCCCTACTCTCTACCCAATCAATAATAGATAATATTGATTTTACTAAATACTCTATATCAGTATGTCTTATATCCCAAAATAGAAAATGTATTATTAAGGAAATACCTCAATCTGAAAAAATATCTAATTGGAAAGAGGGGAATATTCCCTTTACTGAAGCGCTTGGAAAACTAAAAAATTATGATGTCGCTTTACTAGGTACACACGGTCAATTTGGAGAAGATGGTGTACTCCAAACATATTTAGAAGATGAAAAAATAGTGTATACCGGTTCTGACTCCTACTCCAGTAGGTTATGTATGGATAAATACAGATCAAGCATTTTAGTAAAGAGTTCTACTAATTTCTCTATTCCAGAGACTAAGATAGTAAGGTTGAGAAACCTTAAAAAGGAGTTATCAAAATTACCACTTCCCGTATTTATTAAGCCAAACAGGAATGGATCTAGTATATGTTCATATGTTTTAAGAGATTTGAGTGGTTTAGATTCAATATTAAAAAACTTCTATGCCCATCATACAGATGAGGATGAAATTCTAATACAGGAATATATTAAAGATATGGTAGAGGTAAGCTGTGGATGTTTAGAAAAAAAAGATCATGCTTTTATATCGCTACCACCAATTGAGATAGTTCCTAAAGTCTCAGAATTTTTTGATTATAAAGCAAAGTATACAAAGAATGGATCATTAGAAAGAATTCCTGCAATTGGGATATCAAAAGAACAGAGAGAAAAAATTTCAAAATTAACAATTGATATACATAAACTATTAGGATGCAGATTGTACAGTAGATCTGACTATTTAGTTGTAGAGGATAATATTTATTATTTAGAGACAAATACCCTACCAGGGATGACTAATATGTCATTAATACCACAGGAAGCTTATGCTGTTGGTATTAATTTTAAAGATTTGATCTCATTTTATATAGAAAATTCTTAAATATTGATGCTGTTTTCGCAGAATTTTAAGAGAGGAAGTATGCTGAATCCACAGATTCGCACGATTCATATGTATGAATATAATTACCAATCTGCGACATTACTTTTAATTGGAGTTAGAAATACTTCTCCATTGTAATCTCCAGCGATAATTCCAGTTGGAATTGATATCCCCCACCATATATCTACTGTTTCTTTTGTTGTTGTTCTTTGTTTAGGTAATTTTGTTGCAACAAAGGTTGGCGTTGTTGTTAGTGTTGTTCCAGAATTGTATGTTGTTGAGGAGCTAAGAGAGTATCTCTGTCTTGTTACTCCTATGGGGGTTCCCCATGTGCAGGCAGGGTAGTTTGTACACATGTTTGAACCTGAGATATTGTGGTTGATGCCTACATTCCCAGTAGAGGATATTGTAGAAATAATGCTAAGGGGTGAGATTATCATCTCAATATTTAAAGATCCATACGCTATGTTTGGCGTTACATTGCAGGCTGGTAGAGAGTTTAATTCAACCCCGGTTGATAACTCACTTCTTTGAACTGCACTGTTGTTGTCTATTGCTTTGACACTTGCCAACCAATTTTGTAAAGGATATTCAGTATCTACGTCTGTAGGGTCGGCATAGTAATTTAAAGCAATATTACATGTGTAATCTGCAGATGAATCAGTGGAGCCAGTACAGGTTCCACTATCTTCTGTACAGTTAACTTCTGGGTAACAGTAATTCTGATTAGCTTCTGCAAGAGTATCACAGCCAGTATATGAAATCCCAGATCTGTAAACATATCCTAATACCGAAGTGATTTCACTGCCACAACCATTTACATCCGTAACTGTAGCAGAAAGTTGTATTTGGGTTGTTGTGTTCTCATTCAGAAGAATTGCATTGCCATTGTTAAGAGTAACAGAGCTTACTACAGGGGCAACATTGTTTACAGTAAAATCAGACTCAGAACCCTGTTTTGTTCCAGAGGCTTCCAAGTTGAATTGATCTACCACAAAAACCCATGCATCATACAAACCATCTGAAGTAGGTGTTGGGATTGTGTACGAACAGCTGGGGTTTGAAGCTGAGAGGGAGCTTGTGCACCAGTTCCCACCTGTACAAGTCCCAGATGAAATTGCATTTGTTTTGCAAACAAGAAGCTTAACTGTATTACCATCTGGATCTGAAGCGGTTGCATTCCACTGAATAGATTCAGTTGGATTTTGCGAGGAATCGGTAATATTTATGTCAGTAAATGTTGGTGAATGGTTAACATAGAAAGGAGAGCCAGAGTTTCCAGAGCCTTGATTTGCAGCTGAACACTTTGTGTCAGTGGAGTGATTGTCACAAACAAATCCATACCAAGCATTGGACCAAGCATCTCCCGATAGGGTAGTGTAAGAGCATGAAGCTTGAGAACCGCTTGTTGTAGCAGAGCTAGTACAGTATGTAGTAGCCCCACAAGTAGGAGCAGCACCACTAGCTCCAGGTGTAACAGAGTTGGTAGAGCAAATGATTAGGTAGTAATTGGCATTTGCATCTGTTGCTGTTGCCCGGAAAGTAATAGAGGAACCAATAGAGGTAGGAGAAGTAGAATAGCTGGCTGTAGCTTCAGCAGGTGCTATAGAAAAAGCTGGGGCAATATTGCTCCATGTTGCAGTTATCGTCATTGCACTAGTAACAGAACTACATACGCCTGTTGAAGTGTTAAATATCCCTCCACATCCCGATTGTGTAAACGCAACAAATGAATATCCACTTCTTGAGCATGTTTGTGCAGAAGATGCATCTCCATGATTTACTGTATGTGTTCCTGGATTACAACTTCCACTGCTTGGATTTACAGTAACTTGGTAAGTATTCAAAGTCCAACTTGCAGTAATAGTCATATCAGCTGTAACAGAGCTACAAACTCCAGTAGAGTTGTTAAAGGTTCCTCCGCATCCAGATTGAGAGAACCCTGCAAAAGTATATCCTGTTCTTGAACAGCTCTGAGTAGTAGATGCACTGCCATGGTTTACCGAATGTGTCCCAGGATTGCAACTTCCGCTAGCAGGTTGAATTGTGACCGTGTAAGAATTAAGAGTCCAATTCGCTTGAATAGTTATTGGAACTTGGACATTACTACATGTCCCAGTAGAGGCAGTAAAAGTCCCAGCACAGCTTCCGGATGTAATGGAGAAATTAACAAAGGTATATCCTGTATTTGTAGAAACAGTTGGTCCAGTAGCGGATGTGCCATATCCTACATCCCTATATGTTGGATTTAAAGAGCCAGCGGCACCAATATTTTCTGTATATGTTACTCGTATGCTCCAGTTTGCCTGAATAGTTATGGGAACTTGGACATTACTACATGTTCCAGTAGAAGCAGTGAAAGTACCAGCACAACTTCCGGATGTAATGGAGAAATTAACAAAGGTATATCCTGTATTTGTAGAAACGGTGGGTCCAGTAGCGGATGTGCCATACCCTACATCCCTGTACGTTGGATTTAAAGAGCCAGCGGCACCAATATTCTCTGTATATGTTACCCTTATATTCCAATTTACTTGGATGGTAAGAGCTCCTGTGACAGAGCTACATACTCCAGTAGATGCTGTGAAAGTACCTCCACAGGTACCCGATGTAATTGAGTAGTTAACAAATGTATATCCTGTATTTGTTGTGATTGAGACAGCTGGAGAGGCACTGCCATGATTTACAACAGTTGGATTGGTGGTATTAATTGTTCCAGCTGCAGAAATATTTTTTGTATAGCTAACATTGTAAGAATTAAGAGTCCAATTTGCTTGAATGGTAAGAGCTTCTGTGACAGAGCTACATACTCCGGTGGATGCTGTGAAAGTACCTCCACAGGTTCCAGATGTAATTGAGAAATTGACAAAAGTGTATCCAGTATTTGTTGAGACTGTAGCTGTCGGAGTGGGACTTCCATAGTTAATTGTTTGAGGACGAGTAGCAGGAGCGGTGTATGCTCCCCCGGCACTTGGATTAAGAGTGTATGCAACAGAGTATGAGTTAATGGTCCAGTTCGCAGTGACCGTAATATCACTAGTAACAGAACTACAGACCCCAGTAGAGGCGGTAAATGTTCCCCCACAGGTCCCTGTTAAGGAGTAGTTTGCAAGAGTATATCCAGTTCGGTTACAACCAGGAGCAAGTGAAGCTTGGCCGTAGGTTCTAGTATGAGTTCCGTTAGTACAACTTGTAGCTCCATTTCCATTGACGGTTACCGTATATGTATTAGCTGTCCAGTTAGCAGTAATAGTGGTCGCTTGAGTTATAGAGCTACAAACTCCAGTAGAAGAGTTCCATGTTCCTCCGCATCCAGATTGTGTATAACTTACCGAGTATCCCGTTTTTGTACAATCGGGAGCGGTATTTGCAGTACTACCACAAGGATTTGAGCTAACACAATTTGCGCCAGTTCCACCATTTGCCACCAAAGTAACAGCATAGGTTAATCTGTAGCAAGTAACATTTTTTGTACAACTTTGTCCACAATCGTGAGTCCCGTTACATGAGGCAACATTAGTTGAGCATGAGTTACTAGTTGTGGAATATCCCGAAGCACAGGTGGCTGTACAGTTACAAACGCCATCACAAGAGCAAGCTTTTGCACCACAAGAAGGATTTAGACATATGGAACCACATGTATATGTTAAGCTTCCACCACATATATGTTAAGCTTCCACCACAGGACCCTACTTTGTAACAGGCAGTACAATTGTGCCAGGTAAATGTTCCAGACCCACAGTTTTGAGCATTAATAGGGGTAACAAATTTGTTTTCGTAATTAATTTTTTCAAAAACAAATACAGAAGAAAGTAACAAAGCAAAGGCAATACTAATAATGGCTAGCGAAATTTTTATTTTGCCTTTATTAAATTGGAGGAAACCTACTTTTCTCATAATTTGCATCTCTCTTTAGATAGATATATTTAATCAGAAAAGATTAGAGAAATCTAGTAATAAAAGGGGAAAATTCAAAGGGAACTCTAATTACCAGCCTGATGTCTCTCCAATAACATACCCAATCACATTCAAACCATTGTACACACCAGGTAGAGTCGCAGAAGGTATATATATACCCCACCAAGTTTGTTTTGTAGGTGCAGTACTTGTTGTCTGTTTGCCAATATTAATTTCACTTTCAACTGCTGTAGTTGTAAGGATTGTTCCAGAAGAATATGCAGTTGATGAAGAAAGAGAATATTTTTGATGGGAAATTGGAATGGGTGTTCCACCGGTGCAGGTAGAGTAATTTGTACACATACTTGTGGTATTTGCTTTAATTGTAATGTCAATTCCTACATTGCCAGTTGGAAAATGTGTAAGAGTTTTGTCTAAGGGATCATTTGATCCTCCGACAGCAAGACTCCCAAAATCAAGTGTAGTAGGTGTAGTGTCTCCACCAACAAGAGTGTTAAGTTCGACTCCAGTAGATACTCCAGTACCAACAGCACTGTCATCATCAGTTGCTTTTGCAGTCGATAGCCAGTTCTCGGTAGGGAAAAGAGTATTTGCAGTTGTTGGATCAGCATAGTATTGTACACTTGCATTACAGGAATAGGAGGTTAATCCAGCACTGCAACTTGTTGTAACAGAGCACGTTATCTCAGGGTAGCAGTAATTTGCATTTGCTTCTCCAGAAGTATCACAACCTGTATATGCAACTCCTGATCTGTACAAATATGCTTTAACAGAGGACACCTCAGCTCCTGTTCCTGCTTGATCAAGACATCCATTGTCATCAGTGACATCTGCGACAATCTCTACATTTGTAGTTGTGCTTTCAGTTAAAGAGATAGCAGCTCCACTATTTAGTGTTGCGGACACGGAAGGTGCCACATTGTTTACAGTAAAAGCTTTGTTTACACCCTGTGCGGTTCCAGAGGAGGCCAGATTAAATTGATCAACAATATATGGGTATGCATTGTATACACCATCGGCATAGGGTTTGGTAGCAACATATGAGCAGGTTGGGTTTGAAGCAGACAGAGAGCTTGTACACCAAGAACCACCAGTACAGGCTCCAGCAGAGATAGCTTGAGTTTTACACATTAGTAATTTAATGGTATTTCCATCTGGATCCGAAGAGGTAGTAGACCAAGTAATTGTTCCTCCAGGATTAACAGCGGCAGAAACAGAGGAAGCAGTGAAGGAAGGTTTATGATTAACAAAGAAAGGGGAGCCTGAGTTTCCAGAGCCTTGATTCGCAGCTGAACACTTTGTGTCAGTGGAGTGATTGTCACAAACAAATCCATACCAAGCATTGGACCAAGCATCTCCCGATAGGGTAGTGTAAGAGCATGAAGCTTGAGAACCGCTTGTAGTAGCAGTGCTGTTACAGTATTTTGTGGCCCCACAGGTAGGGGCAGCACCATTAGCTCCAGGTGTAACAGAGTTAGTGGAACAGATAATCAAGTAGTAACTGTTAATTGCATCAGTAGCAGTCGCCTGAAAAGTAATAGAAGAACCAATAGAGGTTGGAGAAGTAGAATAGCTGGCTGTAGCTTCAGCAGGTGCTATAGAAAAAGCAGGAGCGATATTACTCCAATTAGCTGTAACCGTAATGGGACTGGTCACACTACTACATACTCCAGTAGAGGCAGTAAATGTTCCCCCACAAGTTCCTGTTAAGGAGTAGTTTGCAAGAGTATATCCAGTTCGGTTACAACCAGGAGCAAGTGAAGCTTGGCCGTAGGTTCTAGTATGAGTTCCGTTAGTACAACTTGTAGCTCCATTTCCATTGACGGTTACCGTATATGTATTAGCTGTCCAGTTCGCAGTGACCGTAATATCACTAGTAACAGAACTACAGACCCCAGTAGAGGCGGTAAATGTTCCCCCACAGGTCCCTGTTAAGGAGTAGTTTGCAAGAGTATATCCAGTTCGGTTACAACCAGGAGCAAGTGAAGCTTGGCCGTAGGTTCTAGTATGAGTTCCGTTAGTACAACTTGTAGCTCCATTTCCTTTGACGGTTACCGTATATGTATTAGCTGTCCAGTTAGCAGTAACTGACATTGCAGCTTTAACAGAACTACATACTCCAGTAGAAGCAGTCCATGTCCCACCACATCCTGATTGTGTATAGCTGGATAGCGTGTATCCTGTTCTTGTACAGCCAAAAGCTGTATTTGCAGTTCCACCGCAAGGGCCATTTGTAGTAGTGTAGCTTTTACAATTTGTACCAGTACCACCATTTGCTGTTAGAGTAATGGCGTATCTTAATCTGTAGCAGCTAAATGAGCAGGATTGTCCACAACTATGTGACCCATTGCAAGTAGTAGTGGAGCAAGAGTTGTTCGAAGCTTGATAACCGGCAGGACATGTACAATTGCAAACACCATTACAGCTACAGGCTTTTGCACCACATGAAGGATTCAGACATATTGAACCACATTCATATGTTAAACTCCCGCCACAGGCCCCTCCAACTTGATAACAGGCAGTACAGTTGTGCCAGGTAAAGGTACCTTGTCCACAGTTTTGAGCGTTAATGGGAGAAACAAATTTGTTTTCATGGTTAATTCTTTCAAAAACAAATACAGAAGAAAGCAACAAAGCAAAAGCTATACCAATGATAGCAAAGGCTATTTTAATTTTTGGAGTCCTTTTTAAGATTATCCCCTTTCTCTTCATCTCGATATATCTAAATATTTTGTTTTTGCTAGAATCCTTTTCCTAAACCTCTTTTTGTATAGCCTCTCTGTATGTTGCTTTCGCTTGAGCACCTATAATGGTTTGCTTAATTTCACCATTTTTAAAAATATATACAGCTGGAATGCTCATAATCCCATACTGTTGGGCTAACAGCCCCTCCTCATCTACATTTACTTTACATATCTTTACTCCGTCAAATTCTCCAGCTAATTCCTCAATAGTTGGTCCAACCATCTGACATGGTCCACACCAAGGAGCCCAGAAATCCACTAACGCTACTCCTTCAAAATCTTTAACCTCTTTTTGAAAAGAATCTCCTGTTAAGTGTAGTACTTTCTCCATATTTGTGATATTTACAATTTAAAAAGATTAGAATATGGGCATTTCGCAATATTCTTAGTATAATCCATATTGTAACATGAAAAGAATTAACATTCAAAAAAATAGAGATCAAGGAATACATGAAGCCATTGAGGTTTTACGAAATGGTGGATTAATAATATATCCAACAGAAACCTGCTACGGATTGGGTGGGGATGCTACAAATCCAAAGGCACTCCAAAAAATAATGGAATACAAAAAATTAAGAGGTTCTAAACCAATATCCATAGCTGTATCAAGTATAGAAATGGCTAAAGAGTATGTAGAAATCAATGAGATGGCAAGCAATCTTTACTCTAACTATCTACCCGGACCAATCACAGTAATATCAAAATCTAAGGGAGTTTTAGTCCCACCCGTAGTCTCAATTCAAGGTGCAGTAGGTGTTCGCTATCCAGCATATCCTTTTACTTTGGAGTTAATTGAAAAATTTGGGAAACCAATTACTGCTACATCTGCAAATATGTCCTACAAAGCTACTCCATACAGTATTGACCAACTGATTAAGGATTTACCAAA
>Ga0209202_1000842_pt1 | contig 21203 bp, 17 predicted proteins | sample AD_UKC032_MetaG_FD_184416 | JGI IMG/M metagenome (GOLD analysis project Ga0209202, IMG submission 184416) | Active sludge microbial communities of municipal wastewater-treating anaerobic digesters from USA - AD_UKC032_MetaG (SPAdes) (version 2) | ecosystem: Engineered > Bioreactor > Anaerobic >... | reverse complement strand
CTCCTCAACATCATCGGCTGAAAAACAAGCAGCCCCACCATACTGAAAAGCAGTCCGCCGATGGCTCCCGCTGCCAGCGCGAACCAGAACCGCTCATCCCGGCCTGTGAGGAGGAACGGCAGAAGGCCTACAATTGTAGACAGGATGGTAAGAATGACCGGGATGATCTTCCCGTTGAAGGCCTTAAGATACATCCTCACCGCCGGAAGGCGTCTCCCGGAACGCTTCAGCCTGTTGTAATCGTCAAGGATGTAAAGCGCCGAGTTGACAGCCAGACCGCAAAGGAGGATCATCGCTGCAAACACCCCCTCATCCGCCTGTATCTTAAACAGTGAAAAAGTAATGAAGACCCCGATAAAAGAGAACGGAATCAGCCCGAGCACAATGAACGGCTGCCGAAGCGACTCCAGCAGGATGGCGCAGACCAGGTAGATGATGGCTATGACAAGTAGCAGCAACGGGTAGTTGTTCTTCTGGGTGAACCATGAATATGTATAGGAACTGGATCGTACCGAATACCCAAGTGGCAGCAGAGCCGCAGTCTCCTCAATGTTACGGTCCCTGATGATCCTGGCAAGCTCATAGTTCCCGATGAAATCATATGTAACGGTTATGATGTACTGCTGGTCCTCGCGGCTGATTGAGTTATCCGATATCTCCCTCGTCATGCTCAGCAGGTCCTTCAGCTTCACCATCCCCTGCGATCCTGTGATCATCGGCTCATTGTAGATGTCCCACATTTCGTAGGTCTCCGCATATGCTGATCTCAGGGTCATCGGGGCAAGGAAGCCTCCCATGTATACCTGCCCGCCATCCTGTATGTTTCGCGAGAGGCTCCTGGTGTGTTCATTCAGGCTGTACATATCGCTCCCGGCCAGCGTGACCGACTCCCTGTCAGCAGTTACAATGTTGCGGTACTGTTTCTTTACTGACCAGCGGTCTTCTCCTCCCAGTACATATACTTCCTTTATCCTTCCCTTCGCGCTTGCGATGAGCCTCTCCTTAAGGTCTTCGGCGTAGCCGCTGAGAATATCAAAGTTGTATCCCTTCAGAACAATTGAATAAGAGCCCGTCAGGTAGTCACTGTAAACCTGGTTGCTGAAGGCTTTACCCACCCCGTACACCTGGACATGATAACTGCCGATGCCCATCATGTAGTCCTCTATCCTCATCTTCAGGATGAACGGGAATATTGTGCGGTCATGCTCCGGGCGGAATGTGACGGTCAGTGATGCCGACGACGGCGAACTGACCCTGGTGGTAAACCGGTCCACCTCGCTGTAGGCCGCAATCATGTTCTCAAGACCAAGGCATACCTCATTCATGTCTTCAAGCGTCAGCCCCTCCTCGCTTAGGCCGATGCTAACACTGAGCTGTGTCCTCTCAACATCGTCGGAACCCCTGAAGTAATAATAATTGCTGCTCTTCACCCGGTCACTGAATAGCCTGAGTGTTCCACCGGTAAGCTTGTTTACAATAGGCTTAACATCAGTTATATATTTAGTGTTTCCCAGGGTCTTGTTGTACAGCTGCTGCCACCGGGTCAGCTCATGCTCAGGGGTGGCAGTGGTCCTGATCTTTTCAACAGGCAGTGAATCCGGAAGCCAGAACAGCGGCAGCCCGAACAGCAGCACCGCCGCAGCGATATATGCCTTCCTGTACCTGATAAATGACCTTATAGCCTGCTCGTAAAACCTCGTGACGCGCAAAGCGAAGCGTTTACGCCGTATATTTGCCGCGGCTCTCTTCTCAGCGAAGCGTTTGCCCCGAAAATTTTCCGTGGCTCTCTTCCCGGCAAAGCCGATCGATTGTGCCAGTGAGGGGATGAAGAACAATGCTACAATCAGTGATACCATCAGGTTAATTATCACTACCGCTGCGAAATCGGACAGCGTAACCCGCGAGGACTCATCAAGGAAGAATATCACCACAAGAGCTCCCACGGTGGTAAGCGTCGCTGCCATGAGTGAGATGCCAACCTTTCGGTTATGATGGTATTTGATATGGTCTGTCATCACAATCATGTTACTGATGATCATGCCAAATGACACAGCAATCCCCGCCATTGAATAGAGGTGTATCTCAAGCCTGAACAGCCAGTAGAAGATGAAGGCGATGAAGATGGTTGCCACCATGCAGATGAACAGTATGAGCATGTACTTCAGGTCGCGACTCACAAGAAAAGCGAAGACCAGCAGCAGAATGACCGTCAGCGCCGCCCTGAACAGGTTCCTGGATATCTCCTCCCGGATGAAGCCGGTATTGTCAAGCGACAGTATCACATCATGGCCGGGGGGTATCCTGCTCTTCATCCTCTCAACCACATCCTTGACCTCCTCTGCAACCCTGATGTTATTGACGTTTCTTCCGGCGCTTATCACCATTGTAATTGTGTTGAGGCCGTTGATGCGATAGTAACTGCGGGGTCTCTCATCCCTGAGCTTCACTGTGACAAGATCAGAAAGCATCAGCACCCTGCCACTAGCGGCCGTGACCGGGATATCCTCCCACCTGATTGAATCGGCTGTATGCCCGATCATAGTCAGGTAGGTTCTCTTTTCTTCTTCTGTGCGCGGGCTCTCGACTCCTCCGCCAGCCTCGCGGACAGAGAGATATGCTCTTATTGCATCACGTATCCGGCCGGGGGTCACCCCTGTTGAAGAGAGGACCTTATGGTCATATATCAACTCCCAGGCACGGGGAGTTGCGCCATAGATATCCACGCTGTAGACGCCGTCAACAGATGCTATTGCCGGCTTCAGCAATTCCTCTACAATACTGAAGATATAGGAAGGAGCCTCATTGCCTGTCACCTGGTAGCTCAGTATGACTGAGCCTCTTGTATTCGACGGCATATTCATCTGTATAACCGGGTAAGAGACCCTTTCGGGCAGGCGCGAGTGGGCATCGCGGATGAGGGATGCCACCTCAAACCGTTTGGTGCGGAGATTGGTATTCCTGTCGAACTCCATGGTTATCTCTCCACTCTCATTATTTGTTGTGGAGGAGATACGACTGACCCCCGGGAGGGTGCTTATCACACCCTCAAGGACAGAGGAGACCTGTTGCTCAATCACCCTGGCGGCAGCGTCAGGCCATGTATAGCTTATTGTCAGTGAAGGGAGGTAGCGGGTGGGGTTCAGCTGCAGCGACAGCAGTGGCATTATTGCTGCCCCGGTGATGATAAGCACCACGAAGACGATGTTCAGGCTGAAAGGCGAAAAACGGGGCGTCTGTTCACTCGGGGAACTCATTCCTCTTTCACCTTTGTCTCATGAGCGAGGTTGGTGTTGCCTCTTACAATGACAAGGTCGCCGGGCGTGAGGCCCTCGCTCACGGAGACCATCGAGCTGTTCTCAGACTCAATTGTGACATACTTCCATATGGCCAGGGAATCCTGCCTGATGAAGACTACATCTTTCCCCTGCCTGATCACCAGGGCTTCTTTGGGGATGACCAGCCTGTTATATTCAGGCTTCCTGATAAGGACCTTGACATTCATGCCGTCAATAAGGCGCCCGTTGTTCCTTAATTCTGCCCTGACGCGTATCATGCCTCCCTCATCAACCTGGGGATTGATCTCCACAATCTTCCCCTGGATGAGAAGGCTGTCATCAACAAAAGGAATTATGCCCACGGGCATTCCGGCACTAATGAACCCGTATTCCGACTCCATCACCGGGAACTCTATATACATTACATCGTTGGCAATAACCGTGCAGAGGCTCTTGTAGTTCTGGCTGGGATTCAGGCGGGTCGCCTCGAGGTTGGCGATCACCCCGTCAAGGGGAGAATAGATGTGTGTGTTGTTGAAGTTATACTCAGCCCTCTCCAAGGCTATCAGTGCCTCATCCAACCCGCTCCTGATCCTGGAAGTTCTTATTTTGGCAGGGTCGAGATTGTTTGTGTCTGCCGTCATGTACTTACTGAGGAGGTCATCCCTGAAGTTTATGTCGGCCTTTGTCAGTGCCTGTCTGGCGCTGGTGAGGCTGGTTTTGTACTCGAAGTCTTCTATGACGGCCAGCAGCTGGCCGGCTTTTACCCTCTGGCCGTTTTTCACATACAGCTCTTCGATTATTCCGTTTACCTTAAACGGTACGACGGCCTTTCTCAGTGAGAATGCCTTGCCGTTGCTTATGATCTCGTGAAAGAATGTTGACGGTTCTAGTCTGACAGTTTCAACTATCACGGCCTCTGGTCGCGATGTTCTTCTTGCCAGCTCCTCTGTGTTATCTTTCTGTCTTGATTTGCATGACACGAGGATGAATAATGCACAACCAAGAGTTATTGCAAAAAGCCGTGGAATGAATGCCCTCTTTTGCATCTGGGAATGGGGTTATTACACTATTGACCATCCAGGATTGATTTATCAAATTTAAAATAAATTATCAGATTTCCATAATAATGCTCTATTCCATGTTTTAGAATTGTTTCCATATTAATTTCGCATTGATGGTTTTACCATAAACCATATTTCCATACCAGATGTTGTAATAAAAAAAAATACTAACAGTCACAGGTAACTATTAATGCTTTGCAAAAGGTTCAATAGAAAACTTCATCAAAAAAGCACTCCTTATCTCAAGAATTGAGTAACTAAATTAAAGTAGGAGGGGAATAGTTCAATAGTGCGTGGATCAAGGACAAAATAATTTTCAAGCATTGCTGTCTCATCTATCGTAAATGAGAATGATGCATTGGTTTTCAGCATATTGCCACTTAGGAGGTTGTAAATTCCAATATCAGAACTTGAATATAATTGTCTGAATATCAAGTAATCGCGCACTGACTCAAAAGTAGTGATTATAGTTATTTGGCTCTTCTTCTTGAAAGTATTAATTGTTGGAATTATTTTGTCTATGATTTTTTCAGTGCATGGCTTACAATCTTCAGACGATATGACGATTATGAAGTTATTTCTGCTCAGAACAATGTCTTTTTTCAGGTTCAATGTATCTTCTCCATCAGAGACTATCCAATCATCTGGTAGGGATTCATACAGCATTGAAGCATTCAATTCTAGATTGTGCCTGGTAACGGCTTCCAGATTAAGATATAGCTCCGAAATGGTCAAATAGTTCTCATCCATAACGTTAAGCTGCTTTCGTAAGGACAAGTACTTAAAAATACTGACAATCAGTAATAGTAGGACTATATTGGTAGATAATATCCAAAAGAATGAATTCTTAGTCATGATAAATGGAAGAATTCTGTTCTGCTTCAAGCAGAACAGAATTCTTTATTTAGTCATTGTGCACCACCACCACTACAATCTGTTACATTTGTTCCCGACACGTAACAAGCTTCCCCCATATCAGTTCTGCAATATGACTTATTACATGAAGGACCAGGACCTGCACAGGCCCCGATACTACCCTCTTCTATGTCTGGCCCTGGAGCATCCCGCTTACAAACTCCTGTAGGCACATAAGTTCCTGGCACAGAATTACATGAAATTCTGCATACGTTCTTATTAACATCCTCTGTAGCATTTGCATCCTTTATAAGGAGCAAGCCGCTGGTCAAAAATACCAATTGCATGATTACAAGAATTGTTAAGATCTTTTTCATTGTTAATTGATTTGGTTAAACACTACTTAAACCTGCAAACCATAATTATAGGGTTTGATTTATCATTTGTTGAGTTGATCATGTCTCGTAAATTTTTTGCAGCTTGTTGATCCTTGATTTCAATTCCAGTAAATTCCTCATATCCGAGATATCGTTTTAATGTCAACGGCTCAAACCAGGAAAGCAAATCGCCCTGAGCTGAAATACCCTTTGGCCAGAATGGGTACCCTCCATCGATATCATTTACAAATCCATGATCAAGAATCTCATAATCAAATATGACATTCCCTCCTTTCAGATCCTTCTTGTTTAAAAAAACTGCTTTTAAAGTCTTGTTGAATCCACAGTCTATCAGAAAATAGCTATTTGTCTCAAATAAAAAGTACGGGAAAGGACTTTTGCTATCTCCCGGGGCAATAGCTTTTGACAGGTGTCCATAATAAAACCTGTAAGCAGGAATTAGTTCCATCTTGTCGCTGAACCTGTAAACTGTGTCTGTATCAGTCTCCCATACTGAAAGAGTGTCTCTAAAGACGTGAAAATTAAAAAATCCGTTTAATCCAGCTTCAAGCTTTGTTTCACCAGTATGATCAGGATAATATCTCCTGTTCAGGCGTAGGTTCTCAGTATAGGCAGAGATCTTATACCCATCATTATCAAGAGACCATGGCAATTGGGTGTACAACAGTAACTCATCATTGAAAGAAAACATAGCTAAAAATCCAGTTGAAAGGCTAAGTTCATCCAGAAACTCTCCCTGAAGATTATATTTCAAAATTTTTAGTCCATTATCCAGAATAAAAAGTATTCCGTTTTGAATGGTAAAATCCCCTATATTAAGATGCTCTCCCGGTCCACGGCCAACGTTTGTAATTGAAAACAGGTATTGCCCATTTGTCAGATAAATGAAGAGTCTGTTAAACTCATCCAAAATAATCACCTTATCTTCAATCAGCTTTACTTTTTTATATGACCCAGGTATGGCTTCAATTGTAAATTCAGGCTGAATATAGAAAATACTATCTATGCAGTCAGAAAGATTAATTCTTATATCCTTGTTCAGAAGTGGAAGCAAGTTTATGCTAACTATATTGTCAGTTTTAACAATGTCTGAGCATGAAGCAAAAACAAAACAAAAAGACACAAGAGTAATAATCCTGAATTTGTTCATTTCAATTCTATTTAGGAGACTGTATTTCCAATGTTTTCAGATTATTATCACAACAAACTTCCTGACTATGAATAATCTTCAGCAGTTGATAAGAGTCCAAATGAATAATCTTAAACAAATCGCAAATGCTCATAAGGGAATTATTATCAGGGTGAGAGTGCATGTATCTCCTGGCAGATACCTTTCTAATCTTTACTATAAAAATCGACAGAGCCCTAAAAATTGCCTCGATGATATTACTTTCTCTACCTGAACTAAAGTACATACCAAAGTAGTTAGTTTGACTTTCTCAAAATTACCAAGTTTATCTTCAATGATTCTTCAATGATTCTTGAATTTATCGGGAATTATCGGGAAATTAAGGCACCATGTGAAGATCTAAATACAACTTAGCGGAAAAACAACTACCAAATCAATTCTTATAATACGGATGATCTTATCACTAAAAGTTGACGGGTCGAGCCTTACTGTTTCAACAACTACGGCCTCGGGCCGCGATGTTCTTCTTGCCAGTTCGTCAGTGTTATCTGTCTGTCTTGATTTGCATGATACGAGGGTGACTAATGCACAACCAAGAGCTATTACAAAAAGCCGTGGAATGAATGCCCTATTTTGGATCTGGAAATAGGGTTATTACACTATTGACTATCAAGGGATGATCTATCAAATTTATTGAAATTTTCATCAGGCTGTTCATTCGGCTTAGTATCATCGTGATTTTCCGATTCCACCTGCAGACGGAGCATTATTTCCTTGACCTTCTCAGCCGGGATCACACCCTTATCTAGCATGATACTTGCTTTTTGCATCTTTCGTCTGAGAGTTTTTGGATCAATGCCAAGGTCCCGGGCAATTTCTTTTCTGGTAACATAAGAACTATTCATGACAATTGACTTTTGCAGTAGTTATCACAAATATAAATAATTCATTACAAAAGTGAAACAAATCTTATGACAACCTGGGATTAGGGTGGATTATATTAAGCCAAGCTTTCAAATGTGACCACTGCAATAAGATATGCGCAAACTCAAAAATCTACAAAGCCCACGAAAAAACCTGTTATAGTAATCCGAAGACGAGAAGCTGTGCGTCATGCAATCATCTGGGACTTGAGAAAAAGTACCTCAGTCCGGGAGAATACACCAAAATCCAGGTTTGCAAGGAAGGTGTCGATATTCAGAACGAAGGACTTCAATCTCGTTGCAGCCTGCATGTCGAAAAGGTAAACCGAGATGATGAGGAAATATCAAGCTCTGATCACGATAACAATAGGGCGGATTCCTCGTGGGAGGCATTCTTAAATAGTTCTTTAAGGGTGTTATCAGAGAGTGAATTGATATAGTTAGCAATAGCTGAATTGTGTGAAATGTGGAGTAGCCGCCCAGGTATTGCCTCGCACAGAATACGAGGGCGGTTACTTCTCTTCCTATTTAATCATTGGATTCAGTAGAAAATAATTCAGTTTTTGATGCAACGGACAGAATAACCATTATTTTTAATTGAGCTTCTTTTTATTAACAAGGCACTTGTTGATGATTACTGCCTCAAATACGCCTCCGTGATTGTTAATCCTGTTGAAGTCCACCATAACCCAGTGCCGTTTAAACCCAAAAATAGACCCGTTTCACTATTGATGTATCCACCTGGAAGCACCGAAAAGCCAGTCTTATTAGCTATGGATCCACATCCAACCCTGTTGCTGATAGCGCAACTTTGCATAGTTGATGGTGACCAGTATCTTGTAGATGCAAGCGACTTTACAATAGCATTGTCGTAATAACCCGCGCATTTGTATCCATTATTTATTAAGAAATTCTCCAACACTATCCAATCATCAACTGTTGATACATGCCAACCCGATGGACACAATTTACCTGTTGCTACTGTGAATAAATTATACAGCACTCCGTAAATATTAATATATGAATCATTACCTAATCCCCAGCAGCCCCCAATTATATGTCAAAGTTTTAAAGGTTTCTTAACCTTTGAAGAAATTCCCGGCTTTAAAAATCTAAGTGAGTTGCGTATCAGCATCCATAAGCTGATACTTGATTCCAGAGATGGTACATAAAGCCATATATTTTACACGTAAGAAGATGCTTAATAAGCACAAGCATTTGTTTGAAATCATTGTCCGTGCCGGCACGATAGTATACTTTACACCTTGTAAACAACAAGAAGAAACATCGTCTATGGCATTTCAGGCTGGAGTATCAGGAAATCCGAACGGTAGACCGAAAGGATCGAGAAACAAAATTACGGTGGTGCTGCAGGACAAAATCAGTGACTTCCTTAGTAATAATATAGAAACCATTCAGCAGGAGTATTATCAGCTGAGTCCGAACGAGAAACTGAAGTTCCTGGCTAACATCCTGCCATATGTGATGCCAAAGATGAAAGAAGGAGAAGAACCAGTTCGTTTAATGGAGAAGGGAGATACCTATAACCTATTAAATAGCATCGGAGGGATAGTGACTAAGAGGCCTGCAAATCCATTGCCAGAGGAAAACAAGAGCACAAACTCCTTAGGAATCCCTTCTACTTTGTCGCATAATCACGTATAATCCATGAGAGATAGGTTTCGTTCTTTAAAGCTCAATTGTTCATGGGTTGACATCATTTGGTTTGTGATTCTATCGCCGCTGTTTCGGATAATACTCAATTAGCTGATATTTCGCCAGGCACAACATTGTACTAAATACAGCCATTTCTATAAGTTCCCCTACATTTTCCGGTATTAAATGGGTCAGAACGCCGAACTCGAAGTAGGATAATGGTAATATATAACTCATTGCATGATGCCATTCAACTTCATACTCTTCGGTTGCAGAGAAAAGCATTTCGACTTCCCTCGAAAGGCGAAACGGCTTTCCTTTCCAGCAGTCAAATCTAGTAGTAAGTAGGTTTCTTATGAAAGCTTGAATCCAAATTGCCTTGACCATCATTGGATTATCCTTATAATCTCCCAACAGACAAGCAGTATGAATAGTACCCCTTGTCTGTCCCCAGATATATTCATGTGAGTACGAATCACGTAGTATGTTGGGCTCGTATTTTTGTAAATCCCTTTTACGTGCTTCTATTTCATTTCGAGGCCACCAGTCAAATTTTGACAAATATGGCCAGACCTTTGGATTGGTGCTCACATCAATAGGTTGAAATGAAGACTTGGAGTCAAGTACTGGCGCAATGGGGCTGGCGATCTCGTCCCAGTATTTCAGAATCGTTTCGACATTCACGCTTTCATCAAAATCATTTTGCATTGCATTGCTCATATCTCATTGAAATTGAATTAGGTATATAATAACATCAAGTAAGTGGATTAATTATTCATTGCCTATATGCATACTTTTGTATTTAAAAATACATCCGAGAATAATGTATCTCACAGAAAGATAGCGAGATATATCTGATTTATCAAAATTTCAATTATTTTTTTGAAAAGACAGTTTGCAAGCTCTATGATGGCCGGATACTTCTGATACAATACCCGGATAATTCACCAGAGAGTTTGCTAAACTGATCACATGTATGCAAATAGTATGCAAGGAATAAAAATAAAAAGAGCTGCAAGCTCTGCAACTCTCTCAATTTCAAAGTGGGACGTACTGGATTCGAACCAGTGACCTCTTGCGTGTGAAGCAAGCGCTCTAAACCGACTGAGCTAACGTCCCTTATGTCAATTGCTCTTGCGTGTGATCCGCCGGATGGCGGACTAAACCGACTGAGCTAACGTCCCTTATGCCAATTGCTCTTGCGTGTGATCCGCCGGATGGCGGATCCGCCAGTGGTCGGACAAGCTAAACCGACTGAGCTAACGTCCCGGGCGGGGGCAAAGATAAAACAAAATTGCATTCACCATACACCCGGGAAGAGACGATACCGTGTGTGCAGGGCATATTCCCCGTAACCCGGAAGCTCAGTCTGCAGCGTCCTGTCTTCAAGCGAGGTCCGGACGATGAGAATCCCGACCGTGATTGCTACAGGTATCAGAGTCCACACTGAATCAAGGAAAAATGGTATTCCGGCATATGTTATTGCAGCTCCCAGGTAGCCCGGATGACGTACCCACCTGTAAGGTCCCGAAGAAACCACTTTGTGATCACGGTCGTTCTGTATCCTGACATTGCCAGAGAAATACCTGTTTGCAACAAGGGCATATGACCCGAGCAAATATCCCGTCACAACGAGGATGAAACCGGCAACCACCCACGGCATACTGAATCCTGCAGACCACCCCTTAAGCCTGTCGAGGCCGGGTATAAGATGGATGATCAGGCCCCCCACCGTAAGCAGCAGTGTCATAGTCCTGTCCCATGATTTAGCATCAGCCTGCCTGCCAAACTGAGCTCTTTCGGCGATAAGCCCGGGATTCTTTCTTGCAGCCAGCACCCTGCTGATAATGAAACCCAGGATACATATTGCAGCATATATCCAGGCTTCCGTCCAGTTCCATTGCCTTGAGACAAGCAGCGGAAGCATCGGTATCACCACAACTGCCAACAGCAGCATAATCACCAGCCTCGGGGTAATGATCCTTTTCTCTTCGTTCATAATCTGCCTCATTTTCAAGGAAAAATAAGCATTTTAGTCCGTAGGTGGTATCACTTCCCTGCCATTTTCTTCGTGGCAGGAGTCATCACCAGACCCTGGCGGCGGCAGTCAACGCAAGATGAAATACTTTATCTTTGTTTTCATGGCATCGAGCCGGAAAACCTGATGACTGATCACCCCGCCACTGAAAAAGGCGAGAAATCGCGCTTCGGACTTATCCTTCATCTGCATCCACGGAAGGTCAGGGAATCAACGCTCCGTTACACCCTCACCTTCGGCCTGGGCGGAATGGCTGCAATGCTGCTTGTAATACAGGTGATCACAGGCCTGCTGCTCAAGTTCCACTATGAGCCTTCGCCTGAAAGTGCATATAACTCGATACTAAACCTTCAGGAGAGCCTCCTCTTCGGGAAGATGCTGCGCAATATTCACCACTGGAGCGCAATAGCCTTTGTGTGGATTGCCTTCCTGCATATGCTGCGCACTGCCTTCACCGGCGCATACAGGCCGCCGAGAGATATGACATGGTTAACCGGACTGGGACTGCTGCTGCTGGTGGTCCTCTCCAACTTCACCGGATACCTCCTTCCATGGGACCAGCTTTCATACTGGGCGGTCACCGTGGGCACCAGCCTGCTTTCCTATATCCCGATTGCCGGTGAGCCCATACGCAAAGCTCTTCTGGGAGGAGCGGAGGTGGGCCAGCCAACGCTTACGAACTTCTTCAATCTGCATACCGGAGTCATACCGCTGTTGATAATTGCGCTGATGGCATGGCACTTCTGGAGGATCCGCCGTGCCGGGGGTGTCATTGTGGTGGAGAAGGACAAGGAGAGTCCGATGGTTGACACCCGGCCCCACCTGGTGAACAGGGAATTCGTTGTAGCGGTGACACTGCTTGCTGCAATATTCCTGATCAGCAGCCTCCTGGATGCACCCCTTCGCGATCGGGCCAACCCGGCCTTCAGCCCAAATCCTGCCAAAGCCCCCTGGTACTTCATGGGTCTCCAGGAACTGCTGATACATTTTCACCCGTTGTTTGCGGTTTTCATACTGCCTGTTGCGGTTCTGGCTGCAGCTGTATGGATGCCATACGTGAGAAGCACTGATAAAAACCAGGGCATCTGGTTTCTGTCGCCGAACGGAATCAGCTCGGCAAAAATGGCTGCAATAACAGGAACGATTCTTACAATTATTTTCATCACAGTAAGCGAGATTCTTCCTGACCCGGAGGTGCTTCTTCCAAAAGTGCCTCCGCTGATTACAACCGGCCTTGTTCCGTTCATCCTGGCAACAGGAACAATCTGGCTCTTCCTGAAATACCTCCGCAGACGCTGCTCACCAAACCGGGCGGAGATAATACAAGCAGTTGTAGTCATGATAGTTGTATCCTACGCTGTGCTGACAATCACCGGAATATTCTTCAGGGGCGAAGGGATGAACCTGGTATGGCCGTGGAACCGCTGAGAAATGAAGACCTACCCTCGATATGCACAAGAAAATGGCAGACAACCCAGCTGAACCGGAAAAAGGAAGGAGAAGCTTCCTGAAGAGGCTCTGGCTTGCACTTGGCCTGGTTGCCACAGCCGAATTACTCTGGTTCATTGGCAGTCTCCTGAAGCCATCCCGCGAGACCCATAAGAGCCGCCCGGCAGACACGCTCCGTGTGATTGGCAGCGTAGATGAGTTCCAGGCAGGATCAGTCACCCCTGACAGAGTCAACAGACTATATATTGTACGGGAGGCAGACGGAGGATTCCTGGCGCTGTCACTGACATGCCCTCACCTGGGCTGCTCGGTTCTGTGGAACGAGGAGAGCCGGCAGTTCGACTGCCCGTGCCACTCATCGGCATTTGACAGAAGGGGGATAGTGCTCAGCTCGCCCGCACCCCGACCACTTGATTATCTGCCCGTTATCATCGAGGAGGGGAAAGTAAAGGTCGATATGAGTAGTGTGACGAAACGGAAAAAATTTGAACCAGACCAGGTTACATATGCCATTTAGAGATGCCACAGCCAGGATGAAGACCCGGAGAACGACCGGTTTATTCTCTACTGACAGGATGAGGAACTGGAAGAGGATTGGATTTACGGCCACAATCCTGCTGGTGGTCTCATTCCCTGTTTACCTGGTGCGTACAGCGCCTTCCAGGCATGGAGTGGAGCACCCGCAGTGCCCCTCATTCACCGGCGCAGCCACATGCATCGAATGTCACAAGAAGGAGTATGACCTGTGGAAGGGATCGCACCATGACCTGGCGATGGACATAGCCACCGACAGCACTGTCCTTAGTGATTTCAATGATTTTGAGTTCAGGCACAGGGGAGAGGTGCACCGCTTTTTCCGCCGGGGCGAAAAGTTCTTCGTCAACACTGAAGGAGCGACCGGAAAATTTGAGGATTTCGAGGTCGTGTTTACCTTCGGGCACACTCCCCTTCAACAGTATCTTGTGCCTTTCGAAGGGGGACGCCTGCAATGTCTGCCTATAGCATGGGATACGGAGCAGGGCAGATGGTTTCACCTGGGAGATACAGTCTATGAGGATGAGGAGGTGGGGCCTGGGAACTGGCTGCACTGGACACGGCAGGCGCAGAACTGGAACGGCATGTGCGCCGACTGCCACTCGACGAACCTGAAAAAGAATTATAATCCGGTCACAAAAACCTACAACACCACCTGGTCTGAGATCGATGTGAGCTGCGAGGCATGCCACGGTCCCGCATCAGAGCACCTTGTCTGGGCTGCACTGCCCGAAGGCTCGAGGCCGGCGGATGTCAATACGGGGCTGATTGTACGAACCAGCGGCCTGAACAACACAGAGCTGCTTAACGTGTGCGCACGCTGTCACTCGCGCAGGGCAATCATGGGCGATTACACCGATGACAACAATGACCTGCTCAATTACATGATCCCGATGCTGACAGCACAGCCCCTGTATCACACAGACGGACAGATACTTGATGAGGTGTATGAGTACGGATCATTCACCCAGAGCAGGATGTTCGAGAAGGAAGTTATGTGCAGCGATTGCCATGACTCCCACTCGGCCCGGACGAAGGAGCCTGATAACCGGCTCTGCCTTCAGTGTCACAGGCCGGATATTTATGACACGCCGAAACATCACTTTCACAAGATGGATCCGGGGGTTGCCCCGGGGCAAATCCGAGCCGTCAGCAGTGCCATGACCATGCAACTGAAGGGATCAAAGCTGTTTGGGGAGGCTGGCGATGCCGGCATGCCGAACATGAGCAGGGGAGCAGGAAATATGGGAATCAGTAGCGTTGCCAGCCTTATCAACCGCGGAGAACCTGAATATGTCGAGGGTACAGGCGCACAGTGCGTCAACTGCCACATGACCGGCAGGTATTATATGGGCAACGACTACCGCCGTGACCACAGCTTCAGGATCCCCCGCCCCGACCTGACGGCATCGACCGGCGTCCCCAATGCCTGCAACGACTGCCACAAGGACAAAACAACAGCCTGGTCACAGAGTTATATCCTGAAGTGGTACGGTGAGCGCACGAGGCCGCACTACGGAGAGACCTTCGCGGCAGCAGAAGCCGGAGACCGGAGTGTCATCCCTGACCTGATCCTGTATTCTGAGAATGAGCTTTTCCCGCTGATGGTGAGGGCCACTGCCGTGCGGTTTCTCGGGCGGCTGAACACCCCTGAGAGCAACAGTGCCGTAGAGCGGGCACTGACGGACCCAGCCTCGCTGGTAAGGCATACGGCAGTGATGAGCTATAACCCGACTGACGTTGCATCATACGAGAAGCTTATGCTGCCTCTTCTTAATGACCCCGTAAAGGGAATAAGGGCCGAGGCTGCCATCAGACTCTCCGAGGTGCGCGAAGAGCAGCTGAGTTACGGTGCCCGCAAGGCGCGAAGAGCGGCTCTGGATGAGTACATGCGGGTGAACCTGTACAATGCAGATTTCCCGGGAGGATTGTTCAACCTGGGAATCATGTATGCCAATGCCGGGGATCTTGCACGGGCAGAGGCAGCCTACAGAGAGGCTCTGGGTGTTGACGATCAGTTTTACATGGCAAAGGTGAACCTTGCAACTGTCTGCGCACAACAGGGGAGAACGGGGGAGTCGGAAAAGTTGCTGCGGGAACTGATCAGTGATCATCCGGAACTGCATGAACTCAACAGCTCGCTGGCAATGCTTCTTGCAGAACAGGGCCGGTATGAGGAAAGCAGGGAGTTCTTCCTTAAGGCCGCTAAGCTGATGCCCGGACAGGCAAGGATATTGTACAATCTCGGGCTTCTGGAAAACACTCTTGGAAACACCGCCCGGGCTGAGGAGTACCTGCTGACTGCACTTGAAATGGAGCCCGTCAACTATTATTACATTTATGCAATGACCACCTTCTTCCTGGAGCATGGCATGAGGGATAAGGCATTGAAATATGCCCGTCAGCTTGCCGACAGGTTCCCGGGTGACCAGGCCGCCAGGCAGCTGATTGAGGCTGCAGGGAAATAATGAGGAGGTTCCTGCCATATACCACCCGCCAGGCAGCTGCTTGAGGCCGCAGGAAAATAATGAGGAGGTTCCTGCCATATACCACCTGCCAGGCAATCAAATGAGACTGCAGGAAAACAAAGAGGAGGTGCCGCAGTTGCGCCTCCTCAAATCATTTATTATCAATTCATTTCGCCGGGATAAGAATCCGTAGCCTGTGTTCCAATGATTCTAAACAGTGTGAACTCCAGTCCTATTTTTTTTCTTTACATAAAGGAGTTTCTTTTTAATGCCGGAAGGCTGTTAAAAACCAAACTGTAAGAATGATCAATCCACTCTTTGATATTGCTGTCACTGATGTTGCCGGCAAGGTTGATTCCGTTCCAATGCTTTTTATTAAAGTGATAAGCCGGAGTTACATCAGCGTATCGCTCTCTTAATTCCAATGCTAACCCGGGTTCGCATTTTAGGGTTAATCCCCTGTTATCTTCAGAGAGGTCAAGTAAGGCAAACATTTTCCCGGCGACCTTAAAAACCAATGCCGTATCATTGAACGGGAATTCTTCAGTCACACCTTTTTTAGATATGCAGTAATCCCTGATTTCTTCCTGATTCATTTCTTTTTTCCCTTCATTATTTGGAGCAAATGGAGAAACATCAACAAGAACACCTTACTAATTTTTAAAAAGGTATAATATTCTTAGCTACCTGTCAACCGGATACGGCTGATGCTTTGGCAAAGACCGTGGTTCTTCAGAAATCTTCTTCATAACCACCTCTACAGCTTTCATCAGTTGTGTATCATACCCTTCCGAGTACTTTTTCGAGTCAACATCAATTATAATGTCAGGGGTCACCCCCTCATTCTCAACAACCCATTCTCCCTTCTCATTATATATGCGATAATCGGGAGCGGTGATACTGCCTCCGTCGATCAGCTCGATGAACTGGGAAACGCCTACCAGTCCGCCCCAGGTGCGGGTTCCTATTATCGGCCCCATTCCGAACCAGCGAAACTCATAAGGCAGTTCATCTCCACCCGAGCCGGCATACCTGTTGGTTATCAGGGCCATGCGTGCGTCAACGGCAAGGTGGGGAATAGGCTGGTCAACAGACTGCCTGCGGGTCCAGTATGCATGAGGTTTTTTCTGAAGTCGTTGCAGGAAAATTTCCGGATCAAGTCCTCCGCCGTTGAAACGGCCGTCAATGATCAATCCTTCTTTCTTTGTCTGTGAGTAGAAGTACCTCGGGAAATCAGTGGCTGACCCGTTCCAGGTGTCAGGAAGATATATGTAACCTATCTTCCCGCCGGAGGCTTTATCAACTGCCAGACGGTTCGATTCCAGCCAGTCCATGTAGCGGAAGGCTGCCTCACTCCCGGCAGGGACGACTGTCACCTCGCGGGCACCAGTCAGTGTCGGTTTGGAGTTTACAGTCAGCGTCACCTGTTTTCCTGAAAGACCGGTGAAGTAGCTGTATATTTCTTTGTCTGCTGTGACATCAACATTGTTAACCCTCAGAAGGTAATCACCCACGACAACACTAACACCGGGTTTGGCAAGCGGTGGCCAGGCCTCGCGCGACCAGTCCTCCTCCCTGAATATTTTCGCAAACCTGTAGAGATTGTTCTGTTTGTCAACCGAATAGTCAGCTCCCAGCATCCCGATGTTTACCGGGTCGGCACGTCGCTTGCTGTCGCCTCCGTAAACATATGTATGAGAGGTGTTAAGCTCGGCAATCATCTCTCCGATTATGAATGTCAGATCCTGTCTGCATGTGGCCCTGTCGGCCAGTTTTTCATACTTCTGCTTCATAGCCGCCCAGTCCTGACCGTGCATTCCGGATTCATAGTAATAGTCGCGCTCCATCCGCCATGCCTCGTTGAAGATCTGTTTCCACTCGCTTACCGGGTCATACCAGACTTTCAGGTCGGAAAGCTTCAGAGGCACCGGGTTTCCTCCGTCTGCGGGCATAAGTGAGACGCCGCCGTCCTTGCGGAAAACAATAGTGCTTCCGTCAGCCGACAGCCGGAAATCATCAATACCCTCAGCCAGGGATGATGCCTTTGCGGTCTTGAATGACCATGAACCCAGGTTCATTGGTCCGTGTCCGGCGACCTCGAACCGGTTGAAGTTGCCCTCGTCGCTGTTGAGCCAGAAGAGGGACTTCTCATTTATGGCAAGGCTCCTGTAGTTGCCTTTTTCAAGGGGAAGGGCTTCGGTGCGGTCAGTGATTCCGTCGAAGTCGATCCGCACCGATACAGGCGCCGGCGCTGCAGCCGGTACCGCCTTTACGGCGGGCTCCTCATCACTCTTAAAGGGAGTCAGCGAACGCCCGTCCTTTCTCAGGGTAATTGCATAAATGCCTGCTATCTTCTGGTAGACCATCTCCCACTCCAGATCACAGTATGTGGGCTCGAACCTGCGGTTGGAAATGAATACAATATGTTCTCCGTCAGCCGTAAACAGAGGGTTGAAATCATGGAAGAGCCCGTTGCTGATGCAGTTGGCGATTTTAGTTTCAAGTCCGTATACATAAAGCTGGTACATGAAGTCTTCGTTCATTTTCGAGTAGACAATGTACCGGCTGTCAGGTGACCACGAGTAATCAAAGATTGATTTGACGTCAAGGGAAACGTCAACGTTCTCATACTCTTCCTTATCCACCCTGGTAATTGCCTTCGTGGCAACATCAATAAACCAGAGTGTCAGTGTCTGGTCAGTCCAGGCGATCTTTCTGCCGTCAGGCGACCATTTCAGGGTATGGCGGTAGCCGGTTCCCAGGGAAGTAAGTTTCAGGGGCTTCTCACTACCGTCAGGTTTCATGACATAGAGTTCATACTCGCCTGCAGCATCAGAAAAGTACGCAATCCATTTCCCGTCAGGTGACCATGCAGCATCCTTGTCGCGGGCGCCCGGAGAGGCTGTCAGGTTACGTACCGGACCCTCCTTTTCAGGAAGAGTGAATATGTCGCCGCGGGCAACTATAAGTGCACGGCTGCCGGAGGGTGATATATCGGCACGGGTGATATTCCGGCTGACATCTTTCATGAACGGACGCCGCTCCTCCATGTCCTGCTGAATCCTTACGGGAACCCTGGCAGAAACTCCCGAAGCCAGATCAAGTTTCCAGATATCTCCGCCCAGTTCATATACAACCTGGTTGCCTCCGAAATCGGGGTGCCTGACATCATATTCAGTGTGCCTTGTTACCTGTTCGGTCTTCGCGGTAGCGGGATCATATGACCAGATGTTGAGCACCCTGTCACGGTCTGAGCTGAAATATATCTTATCGCCGATCCACATCGGCCACCTGTCTGATCCGTCATGGTTGCTTATGTTGGTCTCCTTGTCTGTGGCAAGGTCGTAGACAAAGATCTCCTGGGCCCTTCCGCCCCTGTACCGTTTCCATGTTGCATTGTCCTGAGAGTCTTTGTTGTAGGCAATCTTCATCCCGTCAGGGGAGAAGCTTCCGCGTGCAGCATCGTACATTATCATCTCTTCGAGGCCGGTACCGTCAGGAGATACAAGGTACATCTTAACATAGCGTGAAGGACTGTTGCGGCCGGATGTGAAAATTATCTTGTTTCTGGCGGCATTCCAACCCACAACTTCATCTGTTCCGGGATGCCATGTGAGCCTTGTGATATTTCCCCCGTCGGTGTTCATAACATAAACATCGGCATTTCCGTCATATTCGCCGGTAAAGGCTACCAGGCTTCCGTCAGGAGATATTTCGGGAAAGCTTTCACGGCCGTCACTGAATGTAAGCCGGCAGGCTGTACCGCCTTCAGCGGGAACCTTCCAGAGGTCGCCGCCACTGGCGAAAACGATTGTGTTCCCCTGGATGTCAGGGTATTGCATGAACGGATCCTGTGCGCCTGCGGTCAATGCAGGTGCAAGAAGGATCACAATAAGCAGCATGGCAATATTCATTGCCTTGCCGGAATGGCACTGATAGTTTTTCATATGGCTTGATAAATTGGATTCACTTTAACCTGTAACCACCATCCATGGCCTTACGGACCATTCGGTGATGAGCCCGTTTTTCACGTAGGGGTCACGGCTGACAAAATCGTGAGCTGCCTGCGGAGTGTCACCACTGAAAATAAGCACCGCTCCGTCAGCAGGTTCAGCCAGTGCTCCGGCCATTAAAAGACGGCCGTCATCGTGAAACTCGTGCACAAGGCCCAGGTGATCCTCGCGGAACGGTACCCGGCGCACTACGTAGTTCTCAACAGTCTTGTAAAACAGAATGTAATACATAAGTGAATATATTATTTGTCATTAACTGGTCGTGACTTTTCTAAATTCATATCACTCAGTTTTACGGTACAAGTTATAAATTTCAAATGAAGTACGTTCGGCCGGTAAGGTTAATGCCGGCCCGGGGGGGGATTCCTTTTGGCCGCAGAGGTTAGTGCCGGCCCGGGGGGTTGAATTCTTTTTGCTTAATTATGACCGTGTAATGGCTGAAAAGTTACTTTTATACATTGATTTTTTAACTGAACAGGCAATGTCTGACAGGAGCAGTTCATATACAATCAATTCCCATGAAAGAGACTGAATTCAGGGTTTACGGTTACAGATGGGTCATGCTGTCTGTATTTATGCTTGCAATAGCTGTCAATCAGATCATGTGGATCACTTTCGCACCGATTACAAAAGATGCGGCAGCTTTTTACGGGGTATCCGACCTGCAGATCGGGATTCTCTCAATGAGTTTCATGATAGTTTACCTTGCAGTGTCGATCCCGGCATCGTGGATTATTGACACTTATGGCATCCGGGCCGGTGTCGGTGCCGGTGTTGTACTGACCGGTGTTTTCGGCCTGTTGCGCGGAGTCTTTGCAACTGACTATAACCTTCTGCTGATATTTCAGATTGGTATTGCCATTGGTCAGCCATTTCTCCTGAATTCAATCACCAAAGTGGCATCACGATGGTTTCCGGTCAGTGAAAGAGCCACAGCCTCAGGGCTGGGTACGCTGGCAATGTATTTCGGGATACTTCTGGGAATGAGCCTGACTCCTTTCCTGGTGAACGGCAGGGAAATGGAAGGGATGCTTCAAATCTACGGAGTTGTTTCGATTGCAACCGCTGTTGTGTTTTTTATTTTTGCCAGGGAGCGGCCATTCACGCCACCGTGCCGGCCTGACCAGGAAGAGCGCGCCCTTGCCATCGACGGAATGAGGCTCCTCTTCCGCAACAGGGATTTCCTGTGGCTCATGCTCATCTTTTTTATCGGCCTGGGAGTGTTCAATTCCGTTACCACCTGGATAGAAAACATCCTTAGCCCCAGGGGTTTTTCAGCCGAACAGGCTGGAATTTCCGGAGGATTAATGATCCTTGGTGGCGTTGCCGGCGCCATCATAATGCCCCTCCTTTCAGACCGCCGCGGAAAGCGTGTTCCCTTCATAAGGATTGCTCTAGCGG
>Ga0209202_1000841_pt1 | contig 21209 bp, 7 predicted proteins | sample AD_UKC032_MetaG_FD_184416 | JGI IMG/M metagenome (GOLD analysis project Ga0209202, IMG submission 184416) | Active sludge microbial communities of municipal wastewater-treating anaerobic digesters from USA - AD_UKC032_MetaG (SPAdes) (version 2) | ecosystem: Engineered > Bioreactor > Anaerobic >... | reverse complement strand
GCTGGTGAACGACGGGAATGGCAATACCGCCACCTGTTCGGCAGTGGTGACTGTGGCCGACAATATCCCGCCATCCCCGGTCTGCAAGAATACCACCGCCTACCTGGATGCCAACGGTCAGGCTTCCATCGTTCCGGCCGATGTCTATCAGAGCGGATCGGACAACTGCGGTACGGTGAACCTGGTATCCGTGACACCCAATAGCTTTACCTGTAACAACCTGGGAAATAACCCGGTGACCCTGCTGGTGAACGACGGGAATGGCAATACCGCCACCTGCTCGGCTACGGTCAATGTGGTTGATCAGATTCATCCGACAATCACCTGCCCGCAAGGCATCCATGTCAATGCCGATCCGCAGCAGTGTTATGCCACTGTTACCAATCTGGGTTCACCCCAGACGGATGATAACTGCAGTGTGGCGAACGTTGTCAACAATGCCCCGGGCAACAACCAGTACCCTGTGGGAACCACCACGGTGATATGGACAGTCTACGACCAAAGCGGCAATACTGCTACATGCACCCAAAGCGTGACAGTCACCGACAACCAGCCGCCTTCCATTACCTGTCCGCCTGATTATTACGCCTATGCCGATAATTTTGTCTGCTATGCATTGATCCTTGACCTGGGCACCCCCCAAACCAATGATAATTGCGGTGTGGCGAATGTCACCAATGACGTCGTCAACAACGGACTTTTCCCGGTTGGCAATCATGTGGTTACCTGGACAGTGACCGATAATAACGGCAATACGGCGACCTGTACCCAGGACGTGATCGTTACGGATAACCAACCACCGACCATCATCTGTCCGCAGAATATGACCGTGAATACCGATCCGGGTCAGTGTGTTGCCACGGTGTCGAATCCGGGAACCCCCGGGGTCTATGACAATTGCGGCATCCAGAGTGTACAGAATGATGCACCGCTCAACGGACAATATGCAGTCGGCGTCAATACCGTAACCTGGTATGTGCTGGATATTCACGGAAATACGACCCAATGCAGCCAGACCATCACAGTCCTCGACATTGTGTCTCCCAGCATCACCTGTCCACAAAATATCACGGTGAATGCTGATGCGCAGCAGTGCTATGCGACCATACAGGGCCTCGGCACACCCCAGACCTCGGATAATTGCGGGGTGCAGAGTATCATCAATAATGCACCTCTTAACGGTCATTATCCTGTCGGCAATACTGTGGTGACCTGGACGGTGTTTGATATCCACGGAAACTCGTCTGCCTGCACACAAACTGTTGCCGTACTCGACAACCAGCCACCCTGGGTGCAGTGTCCGCCGGCAGTGAAGCAATGTATTGCAAGCGGACAGAACGGGGAAATTGTAAACGGACTTGCCCCCTTGTCTGGCGATAATTGCGGGATACAGTCGGTGACCTACCAGATTTCTGGCGTTAGCGGCGGCAACGGATCGAACGATGCCAGCGGAACCTTCTTCCATGCGGGCCAGAGCTGGGTGACCTATACGGTGACGGATGTCAATGGCAATTCGGCCACCTGCAGCGTCTCCGTGGAGCTCTATCAGCGACCGGTGGCTTCGGCCAATGCTTCTCCGCTGCAGTTGTGCCTGGGAGAGGCATTCGATCTGCTGGGCAGTGGAAGCGGCGGAGGCGGAGGATACCAGTACGCCTGGACTGGCCCCAACGGCTTCAGTTCGACTGATCAGAACCCTCATATCAGCAATGCCCTTGCCTCACACAACGGACTTTACCAGCTTGTGGTCACGGACGACCACCAGTGCAGTTCAGAGAATGATGCCCCGGTGTCGATCACCGTATGGCCTTTGCCGGTGGTAGGCTTCAGCGGGGATCCGGTGAATATCTGCCTGAATTGTCCGGCAATCACCCTGACGGGAGGAACACCGGCGGGAGGTACTTACGGCGGAGACGGTGTTGTTAATGATGTGTTCGATCCCATCCTGGCCGGACCGGGTCAGCATGTGCTTACCTATACTTATACGGATGGCAACGGCTGTACCAACAGCGCAACGCACAATATCCTAGTCACCCAGTCCCTGCCGGAGGAAGTGACCGTTGGAACGGGCGGGGATTACCCAACCCTGACGGGCAACGGCGGTTTGTTTGAAGCCGTGAACAACGGGGCCTTGTGGAGCAATTTGAAGGTGTATATCATCAGCGACCTGCAGGAGCCCGGAACCCATGCACTGAACCAGTGGGTGGAGGACGGGAACGGGCCGTACAGCATGACCATTGTACCCGACCTTCCAGTCTTGCGGAATATCACTGGCAATGTGAACATGGAGCTGATCCGTTTCAACGGGGCCGACAGGGTGACCATAGACGGACGGTATGATTACCAGGACCGTTATCTTTTATTCCGCAACCTGGCAGGCTTCAACGGCACCATTGCCTACCTGAACGACGCCTGTGACCATACCATCCGCGCCTGTATCATCGAAGGATGCAACCGTGCCACCAATGCCGGGGTGATGATGATAGGAGCTGGCGTAAGCACCGGCAACAACAACATCCTGATTACGGAGAACCTCTTCCGCAACGCCAATACCAACAACCCGAACAACCTGCTGAGCAGTTACAGTACGGTCATCGTTCAGAACACGGGAATACAGGTGATCAACAATGCCTTCAGCAACTTCCGCAGCAACGGGATATTCGTTTCAGGCATCGGATCGGGTACCTCCTGGACTGTGGACGGGAATTCCTTCTTTTATAACATGGCCACCGCGGCCACTTCGCCCCAGACTGCGATCAGCTTTTCGCCTGCATCGCTGAGCAATAACAACAACATCCGGAACAACCTGATCGGCGGCAGTGCGGCTTATTGCGGGGGAACGGCCTGGGTGAACAGCGGGGCAGTGCTCTTCCGTGGGATCTATGCCACTGCCGGAACCTATGCGGTTGAAAACAATGTGATCAGCAACATTCTCATGAGCAGCACCGGCCTGGGAGCTTTCAATGGTATCGATCTGTCGGTGGTGCAGGGCCTGCAGAGCAAGGTGAAAAATAATACCATCGGTTCGGCCAATCTGCCTGCTGCCGTCAGCATGGCCGGAGCAGGGGCCTTTACGGGTATCCTGATCAATTCCAGCCTGCCGGTGCAATTGGTGGAAGGCAACACCATCGCCAACATCGCCTATACCTCTGTGGGGGCCGGATCACCGGCCATCGCCGGGATCAAGGCCAACAAGGCCCTGTTGCGAAAGAACCGAATCTATGAACTGAATGCCACCGGCCTGAGCCTGACGCCTACCATGTATGGTATATGGTTCAACGGTGCCGCGGGCGCATCGAACGAATCCAGCAACAACATGATTTCAATGGGCGGCGGCGCCGTGCTCAATCCGTTGATTTACGGTATCTATGAAGGTTCTGCCGCCAATACCACGGCCAAACATTATTACAATACCGTAAATATTTACGGAACGGCTTCCACTACGAAGAAGTCGTATTGCTTCTACCGCCAGAATTCGGTGAACGTGACCATTAAGAACAACATCTTCAGTAACTTACGGTCTGCGTCACCGCTCGGGCAGTATGCCATCTATACGGTTTCCGGAACCTACTGGACCTATTGCGACTACAACGACCTGTATTCTGCCACGGCGCCGATCGCAGGCTGGGTCGGGGCGGACAAGGCCACCTTTGCCCTGTGGAAGACTGCTACAGGCAAGGATGCCCACAGCGTCAACGTAATGCCGCTTTACTTCAGCAATACCGACCTGCACCTGATGCCATCCAATACGGGAATCGACGGCAAGGGGAATCCCATTGCCACCTATACGACCGACATTGATGAGAACATCCGCAATGTGGCCACCCCGGATATCGGTTGCGATGAATTCACGGCTGTATTGCCCAGGCTGGATGATGCAGGGCCGCAACAGGCTGAGCTGAGGGTTTATCCCAATCCATTCACTTCCACAACCAGTCTCGATGTTGTCCTTCCGGAAGACGGAGTGGTGGAACTGGGTGTGTACAACCTGCTGGGTGAAAGGCTAGGGGAGATCCATCAGGGCATGATGTACCGTGGGATCCATACTTTCAGCTTCAGGGCGGAGGATTTGCCGGCCGGCATGTATATCTGCCGGATGGTTATAGATGGAAGGAAGACGATGGTGAAGCGCATGCAATTGCTGAAGTGATGGCCGGTTAGCAGGCAGTAAATGAAACACATAGGCACATAGGACACATAGGTTTAAATACTATGTGAACTATGTGCCTTTGTGGTGATAAATGCTTCGACTGCGCTTCTTCATTAACTTTTGCAGGGACACGATAAATGGACACGATAAATGGACACGATAAATCGTGTCTCTACTGATATCAAACAACTGAACTCCTAAACCGGCCTCCAGCCTGGAAATGTTTCCGGTACGAAACACTTGTGGCTTCAGCACACAGGAATCTGTTCTTTTCATACTTTTGCCTGTCAATTCCGGAAGTGAATGATACTATTTTTATCCGTTATCGGTATCTTGTTGTCGGTCATTATCTTATATTTTAATGCCAGGAAGTATACCGCCACGGCATATCTTGGCTTTTTTTTCCTTGCTGTCAGCCTGTACAGCACCTATTATTATATCCTGTTCAATTCGAAGTCGGTTGCTTTTGTGAGTCTTGCACTGACTTTGATTCCCCTGGTCGGTTCGTTTATATACCTGACGGGTCCGTTGTTTTACTGGTACATCCGAAGCATTATTACAGATGATGCAAAATTTAAAAAGACTGATTACTGGCACCTGCTTCCAATGCTCCTTTTCTTCACTGCAGGCTTGAATGTTTTTTTCATCCCTCAGGCAGAAAGAGAGGCAGCGGCCAGGGCCATCGTTGTGGCTGCGGATGCAATTCAGTACTTTCATCCCACCCTGCTTTCTGATTATTTTTCTTATTCTGTGCTTTTCCTTAGTCGTCCCATCTTAATCCTGGCCTACCTGATCTGGGCGGGTGTGTTATATATCCGGTTTTTAATGAATCCTGAAAATAAACGGAGGTACCACGGCCGCCTGACGATGGCAAGGTGGTTATCGGCACTGTTTGTTACATTATTGATTTTGATTATCAGTCATATTCTGGCGATTTTCTACTTTACGCAGGGAAGCATCAACTACGGTTCAGCCTGGCGCGTTTTTCAGCTAATTTCGGCAAGTGGTTTGGCTGTCATCATGATCCTCCCTTTTTTTTTCCCGGAGGTGTTGTATGGAATGATACGGACTCCGGAATCCCGGACAAAGCTTGAAACTGAACGACAGGGAGCCGGAAACAGGGGTAATGAGCCTCAAAGACCGGATCGGCGTTTTGAAGCGGATTACCTTCAACTGATCAGGCAAAAGGTTGATGCATGCATGCTTGAGCAGCGGCCGTATTTACAATCAGATTGTAATATCGCCAGTTTTTCGCGTATGGTTCAAATCCCGCCTCACCACCTGGCTTATTATTTCAGGGAGGTTAAAAAGCAGCCTTTCAATGATTTCCGGAATGAATGGCGGATTCGCCATGCCAAGAACCTGATCAGGGAAGGGAAAACGAGCGGACTGACCCTGGAGGCCATAGGTTTTGCTTCAGGTTTTACCTCAAGAAGTGCTTTCTTTCTGGCCTTTAAACGGGTCGAAGGAATCCCTCCTGGATCGTTTTCAGCCCTGCATCGGGAATAAGGAATCGTGCTTATTCCGTCATTCTTGTGTCATATTTCAAATATGATACACGGAGTCTTGTGCAGGGACGTCCTGTTTTCACAGGTTTTCTGAATTTTACGCTTTTGGACTTAGCCCCTGGTTTGCTCGCATCTATTCACGAACGGCACAACAGCCTCTGTGAGGCTTTCCTTGAATTATCATTACGCTACTATAAAATAATAAAGAGATATGAAGTGTCATTTGACCTGCTTTCTGGTTCTAACTGCTTTTAGCCTTGGCCTTTACGCCCAGCCCACCACCATCACCTGGCAGGGCAAACTGCTGGATGCCGGCGGCAACGCCATCACCCAAAATAATGTGGCCATGACTTTTGCCATGTTCGACTCCTCCACAGGAGGCAACCAATTATGGCCAACATCAGGCGTTGTCGCCAAAGTCGTAAATGTCGTTAACGGTCTCTACTCCGTTCAGTTGGGTACCGGCATAGGCGATGACATTGCCTTCACCGCCGCCATGTTCAACGGCAAAACGCCCTGGCTGGAAGTGAAAGTTGGTACAGAAACCATTCCAAGAACAGAAATCACCAACGTACCTTTTGCCTTAATCAGCAACGATTTGAGTGCGGTAGGATGGGGAAATCCTGGTGAAATCGGGAAAACCACACCCAATACGGGGAAGTTTACTTCGGTGGAAACAGGGAGCTTAAAAATCACCGATGGCGCTTCGGATGGTAAAGTTTTAACATCGGATGGCGATGGAAACGCCACATGGCAACTCAGCAGCCTGGCCAATTTTGACGCAAGCAATTATACCTACGATGCAGTTACCGGGGTGAAACTATTCGCCCGTAATGACACTGTTTCGAACCTTGATTTCGTGATACAGCCCAAAGGCAACGGCGGAATTCTTGCCCAACAACCCGACGGAACAGCAACCGGAGGAAACAACAGAGGTCTGAAGGCCATTGATTTGCAGCTGCTTAGAAGTGACCCGGCTCAGGCTTCCAGTGGTAATTATTCTGCAATAATTGGTGGAAGATACAACACTGCCAGTGGCGAAAACTCCACAGCAATGGGATATCATTCGACTGCCAGTGGAATTTACTCCGTAGCGATGGGCGATAATACCAATGCCAGCGGATTCGCCTCAACAGCAATGGGTTATTATACAACAGCCAGTCAACAAATGTCAACTGCAATGGGCTCTCAAACAACAGCCAGTGGTCAATTCTCAACGGCAATGGGCTTATCAACAATAGCTTCCGGAGTTTTATCAACAGCAATTGGCAGTAGTACAAAAGCCAGTGGAGGTGTTTCAATCGCCACAGGTTCTCAAACAGTAGCCAGTGGTGATTACTCAACGGCCATGGGAAGAAATGCAACAGCATCAAATGATTATGCTGTTGCGATCGGGAGTACTCCCACCGCATCAGGATATGCATCCCTGGCAATGGGAGATTGGACTGTAGCTTCTGGCAGAATTTCCACTGCAATGGGGACCCGAACCACCGCGCCATCGGCTTATGAAACGGTAATAGGAAGATATAATACTGATTACACTCCTTCAAGTGCTACCGATTGGATTGCCACTGACCGCCTTTTTGTTGTTGGGAATGGTGCAAATGATGTTGCTAAAAGCAATGCTCTTACCATCCTTAAAAATGCAAATACCACCATTGGCGGAAGCCTGACCGTGAATGGGAATGGAACAAATGCCAGTGTGACGTTTCCGTCCGGAAGAGGCACAAATGGGCAAGTGCTTAAAACTGCCGGCGATGGTACCACCTCATGGTGCAATGCTGTGGAACCGGGTACAGCCGCAGGCCAAATGCAATACTGGAACGGAACAGCTTGGGTAACGCTACCTGCCGGTCAGAATGGCCAGATACTCAAATACAAAAACGGAGTTCCCACATGGGCGGATGATAATATCAACAATCTTTCTATTGGCGACTTTTATCAGGGAGGAATCATCGCTTACTTCCTTCAACCTGACGACCCTGGTTACGATGCAAATGCAAGGCATGGGTTGATAGCAGCACCAACTGACCTGATTTCAGGTGCACAATGGGGATGCTATGGAACTGCCATTTCAGGCGGAGATGGTACTGCCTTGGGTACAGGGGCGCAAAACACGCTTGATATTGTTGCAGGCTGCAGCACTGCAAGTATTGCTGCCCGGGTATGTAATGAATTGACATTGAATGGGTATTCCGATTGGCATTTACCAAGCATAAATGAACTTAACAAAATTTATTTGTCCAAAAATATTATTGGCGGCTTTGCAAACGACTCTTATTGGAGTTCTTCTGAGTCCAGTTCTGACTATGCCTGGTTACAGTATTTCTTAGATGGCTACCAGGGCGAATTCCACAAGAACTGGAACTTTCGAATCAGGCCCGTACGGGCTTTTTAATACTTCCCTAATTGATCAATTTCATATATTATAAAAGATGAATAACAACAGGAATTATTCGGAATGTAACCGGAATAACACGGATTAACAGATGCTCAAGGATTTTTTAATCCGCGAAAATCTGCCTTATCCGCGCCATCTGTGTTCTTATTCAATTGACCAAATCAGGATTAAGCAATTAAAAATGAGTTCAATATAAAAATATTAAGTTAATCAAAGATGAAAATAAGCACTTTTATTCTCTCTTTTCTGGCTTTGAGCTTCAACCTGTTTGCCCAGCCCACCACCATCACCTGGCAGGGCAAACTGCTCGATGCCGGCGGCAACGCCATCACCCAAAATAATGTGGCCATGACTTTTGCCATGTTCGACTCCTCCACAGGAGGCAACCAATTATGGCCAACATCAGGCGTTGTCGCCAAAGTCGTAAATGTCGTTAACGGTCTCTACTCCGTTCAGTTGGGTGCCGGCATAGGCGACGACATTGCCTTCACCGCCGCCATGTTCAACGGCAAAACCCCCTGGCTGGAAGTGAAAGTGGGCACCGAAACCCTTCCCCGGACGGAAATCACCAATGTTCCCTTTGCATTGATCAGCAATGATTTGAGCGCGGTAGGCTGGGGAAATCCCGGCGAAATCGGGAAAACCACACCCAATACGGGGAAGTTTACTTCGGTGGAAACCGGAAGTGTGAAAATTACTACAGGAGCGGAAGATGGCAAAGTCCTTACATCGGATGCAACCGGTAATGCAAGCTGGACAACTCCGGCTAATGGAACAGTGACCGAAGTAAGCGGTACTTTGCCCATTGTTTCCACGGGAGGAGCAACCCCGGTTATTTCAATCAATGCTGCAACTACTTCCTCAGCCGGCAGCATGACCGCCGCCGACAAAACCAAATTAGATGGACTTGTTAGCAGCCAGTGGACTACAAGCGGCGGGACATCCATCTATTTCAATGGCGCTAGGGTCGGCATAGGAACGTCAGAACCCACAGCCTCAGCAAAAATGGAAATCTCGTCTACATCCGGAGGATTTCTTCCTCCCCGCATGAACAGAGCTCAACGGGATGCAATAACGTTACCGGCAGAAGGACTGGTCATTTACAATACCGATGAAAAAACTCTTAACATTTTTACGGGAACAGCCTGGGGAAATTTAAACCCGTTGGTTTGCGGACAACCCTTCGTCGATCCTCGAGACCAAAAAGTATACAATACGGTCAAAATTGGTTCTCAATGTTGGATGAAGGAAAACATGAACATTGGCACACGCATCGACAGCGCTGTTTCACAAACCAACAACAGTATCGTCGAAAAGTATTGCTTTCGTGAAAAAGATTCTCTTTGTGACATTTATGGAGGGTTGTATCAATGGGATGAAATGATGAACTATACATCGGGATCAGGCAGTAACCCAAGCAACCGGCAGGGAATCTGTCCAACCGGGTGGCATGTACCCAGTGACAGTGAGTGGTGCCAGCTCGAAAGCTATCTGGATGAAACATCTAATTGCACCAATCAGGCCTGGAACGGAACCAATGCGGGTGGACAACTCAAGGAGGCAGGTACGGATCATTGGATTTCCCCGAACAGTGGCGCCACCAATACAAGTGGATTTACCGCTTTACCGGCAGGTTATTACGACAATAGTTATCAATACTTTGCTTCAAGAGCCATTTTTTGGACTACCACTACGACTGGTTCTTATGGTTACTATCATTACCTGAGTTACAATTCAGCAAAAGTTTATAAATATTATTATTATAAGTCCAAAGGTTATTCGGTAAGATGTCTGAAGGATAATAATTGAAAAATAGTAAATTATGAAAAAAATCACACCAATTCTCATTTTCCTGGCTTTGAGCTTAAACATGTTAGCTCAGCCAACGATCATTACCTGGCAGGGCAAACTGCTGGATGCTTCCGGAAATGCAATCACTCAAGACAACGTGGCCATGACTTTTGCCATGTTTGATGCCTCCTCAGGAGGCAATCAACTTTGGCCTACTTCAGGCATCGTCGCTAAAGCCGTTAATGTCCTTAACGGTCTTTACTCTGTGCCTTTAGGCACAGGTGCCGGCGATGACATTGCCTTCACCGCCGCCATGTTCAACGGCAAAACACCCTGGCTGGAAGTAAAAGTTGGCACCGAAACCCTTCCGCGAACCGAAATCACAAATGTGCCCTTTGCCCTCATTAGCAACGATTTGAGTGCTTCGGGCTGGGGAAATCCGGGCGAGATTGGTAAAACCACACCCAACACCGGAAAGTTTAGCTCGGTGGAAACAGGGAGTGTAAAAATAACAAGCGGAGCTTCTGATGGCAAAGTCCTTGCTTCTGATGCTGACGGTGATGCTTCATGGGAAACACTCACCCCTGCTGACATTGGCGCAGCCGAAGCCACTCATTCGCACAACGAGGCTACAACTGCAACTGCCGGTTTTATGAGTACTTCTGATAAAATTAAATTGGATGCTCAAACCACCGGAACAGCTACAGGCCAGATGCAGTACTGGAATGGCACAGCCTGGGTAACAGTGGCTTCGGGAAATAACGGACAAATCCTGAAATACAAAAACGGTGTGCCTACCTGGGTGGATGATAATATTGAAAACCTGTCCATTGGTGATTTTTACAAGGGGGGTATCATCGCATATTTCCTTCAGCCCGGAGATCCCGGATATGATGCCAATGTACGGCACGGACTTATTGTTACACCAACAGACCAGGGAAACATGGCCTGGGGATGCTATGGTACATTCTTTGGAGGGACATCCATTAATTTTGGGACAGGAGCTGCAAATACCCAGATCATTGTTGACAGTTGCAGCGAGGCAGGGATTGCAGCGCGTATCTGTTACGACCTGGTTTTAAACGGTTATGATGACTGGTACCTGCCAAGCTGGGTTGAATTGTATAGCATTTCACTCAATAAAGATATCATCGGAGGATTTGTAAATGGTGCTTATTATTGGTCTTCAACTGAATTGAATGCTGAAAATGCCAGAGAGGTACGAATGGGATACCCGAACTATTATTATTGGAGAAAGTATGCTACTGGTGAAAGAGTTCGCCCAGTGAGATCATTTTAACACGATATCAATATTTATACCGACACGGAATGGGTTTGCGAAAAAATTACGTTTCAGCGGTGTGCGGCATTACTCATACGAAACCAGCTTTGCATTCGCAAAGCTGTCAAGGATAAGTATAAATAACAAAAGTTAAAAAGTCATGACCTTTCTTATTTTAATGGCTTTGTGTTTTAACCTCTCAGCCAAGCCCACCGTCAGCACCTGGCAATGCAAACTGACGGATATCAGTGGAAATGCCATCACTCAAATCAACATTGATATGACTTTCGCCAAGATTGATGCCTCCGCAGGAGGTAATTCAAACTGGCCGGCTTCCGCCGGTGAAGGCGATATCCACTACGATATAAATACGCAGAAATTGTGCTGTTACGAGCGCTCGGCATGACTTATGGTAAAACAAAAAAATAACAACAAACATAATATAAGTGCATATGAGAAAAATAAACGTGTTCATTTTGTTGCTTTTCGTTCATGGGTTCATGTTAGCCCAAACACTGAAAACCTCTGTGTTTCCGGCAGGGGGGGGCAGCGCTCAAACCGCTGTTTACAACAGTTTTGGCACTTTCGGACAACCGCTCAGTACCGGGGTCCTGGGTGTTCAGTACGAGACCAGGGAGGGATTTGTGTTTGCCCAGCAAAATATTGTTTCGGCTACCATTACCTCAGATGAAACCATCTGTTATAACACCGCGGCATCCGTTCTCCAGTCGGACTACACCGGTGCCGAAGGGGAGATAAGCTATCAGTGGCAGGTATTAAACGGCATGTCCTGGGAGAATATCCCTGGTGAGAATGAGGATACTTACAATCCGGGTAATCTCACTGAGAGCAGCAGTTACAGGCTGGTGGTCAACGACAGGTCAGGAATCGGACTGGTAAACAGCAATACGGTCACCATTACCGTTCATGCCCTGTTTATGGCAGGTGCCATTGAAACGGCTGGGGAGAGCATTTGTATCAGCGGTGATCCGGCAGCAATCGGAAACAACACCTCCGCTTCAGGCGGGGATGGAAATTATTCCTATACCTGGTACAGCAGTACCAACGATTTTGCTGACAGCCTGCTGATCGAAGGAGCATCAGACCCAACGTACAATCCTCCTCCGGGATTGACGCTGACTACCAGTTACCGCCGCTATGCCCGGGACGGTAGCTGTAACACAAATTCTGAAAAGTCGGAAGGTACTTGGAAAGTGACTGTATATCAACCACTTGTTCTTAACTGTCCGGAGAATTACAATGTCAATACTGAGGCCGGTTTTTGCAGTGCTTCTGTTGCATTTGAAGCCGGTGCCAGTGGGACGCCCCCACCCGATGTTGTATACAAAATCGATGGTCAGGTCATTGTTTCTCCCTATGATTTTCCCGAAGGCATCACAACTGTGACGGTGACCGCATCCAATACCTGCGAGACACTCGGCTGTAGTTTTACTGTCACAGTAAACGACAACCAAGCGCCCTCCATTACCTGTCCTCCTGATTATTATGCATTTGCAGGTAATTTTATATGCTTCACAGTAATCTTTGATCTGGGTACACCGCAAACCAGCGATAATTGCGGCGTGGCGAATGTTACCAATGACGTCGGCAACAACGGACTTTTCCCGGTTGGCAATCATGTGGTTACCTGGACCGTCACGGACGTGAATGGCAATACGGCGACCTGTACGCAGAAGGTGATCGTTACCGATAACCAGCCGCCTACCATCATGTGTCCGCAGGATATCATGGTGAATACCGATCCGGGTCAGTGCCATGCTACCTTGCAGAATCCCGGAATTCCGGGGGTTTATGATAACTGTGGCATCCTGAGTTATCACAATGATGCTCCTTCTAACGGACAATATACCGTGGGCAGTCATACAGTGAACTGGTATGTGTTTGATATACATGGGAATACTACACAATGCAGCCAGACGATCACCGTGCTTGATAATGAACCTCCTGCTATCACATGTCCCCAGAATATCACAGTGGGTACCGATCCCCAGCAGTGTTACGCTACCATACAGGGCCTTGGGATACCGCAGGTCTTGGATAATTGCGGTGTAATGAGTGTGGGCAACAATGCGCCCCCGAATGGGCAATATGCAGTGGGAAACACGGTAGTTACATGGATGGTTGTGGATATTCACGGCAATATGGCCACCTGTACGCAAACGATTACGGTGCTTGATAACCAGCCGCCCTGGCTGCAGTGTCCGCAGGCAGTGAAGCATTGTATTGCAGACGGACAGAACGGGGAAATTGTCAACGGACTTGCCCCCTTGTCGGGCGATCACTGCGGGATACAGTCGGTGACCTACCAGATCACGGGCATAACCAATGGCAGCGGATCGAACGATGCCAGCGGAACCTTCTTCCATGCGGGCCAGAGCTGGGTGACCTATACGGTGACGGATGTCAATGGCAATTCGGCCACCTGCAGCTTCTCCGTGGAGCTCTATAACCGGCCGGTGGCAACAGCCAATGCCAGCCCTCTGCAGTTGTGCCAGGGTGAGGCATTCGATCTGCTGGGCAGTGGAATCGGCGGAGGCGGAGGATACCAGTACGCCTGGACTGGTCCCAACGGCTTCAGTTCGACTGATCAGAATCCCCATATTGCCAGTGCGTTGTCGTCGCACAGCGGCGTCTACCAACTGGTAGTTACCGATGATCATCTGTGCAGTTCGGTGAATGATGCTTCGGTCACAGTCACCGTATGGCCATTGCCGGTGGTAGGCTTCAGCGGTGATCCGGCGAATACCTGCCTGAATTGTCCGGTCATCAACCTGACGGGAGGTACACCGGCGGGAGGTACTTACAGTGGCGACGGAGTAAGCAATGATGAGTTCGATCCCCTGCTGGCCGGACCCGGTCCGCATGTGCTGACCTATACTTACACGGATGGCAACGGCTGTACCAGCAGCGCTATGCACAATATCCTTGTTACCCAGTCCGTGCCGGAGGAAGTGACTGTGGGAACGGACGGGGATTACCCGACCCTGACGGGCAACGGCGGTCTGTTCGAGGCCGTCAACAACGGCGCCCTGTGGAGCAACCTGAAGGTGTATATCATCAGCGATCTGCAGGAGCCCGGAACCCACGCACTGAATCCATGGACCGAGGATGAAGGAGGTCCCTACACCATGACGATCGTTCCGGATCTTCCTGTATTACGGAATATTACGGGCAATGTGAACATGGAGCTGATCCGTTTCAACGGGGCCGACCGGGTAACGATAGACGGCCGGTATGATTATGAAGGCCGCTACCTGTTGTTCCGCAACCTGGCAGGCTTTAACGGTACTGTCGCCTATGTGAATGACGCCTGTGAGCATACTTTCCGCAACTGTATCATCGAGGGCTGCAACCGTGCTACCAACGGAGGCCTGCTGATGATAGGAGCAGGGGTAAGTACCGGCAATGATAATATCCTGATCACGGAGAACCTCTTCCGCAATGCCAATGCCAGCAACCCGAACAACCTGCTGAGCAGCTACAGCACGGTGACACAGTCGAATTCCGGTATCCAGGTGCTTAACAACGAATTCAAAAACTTCCGAAGCAGCGGGGTATTCGTTTCGGGCATCGGATCGGCCACGGGATGGACGGTGGACGGGAACAGTTTCTATTATGATCTGGCTGCCGCTGCGACGACGGCGCAAAGCGCAATCAGTTTTGCCCCTGTTTCCACAAGCACCAACAACTTCATCCGGAATAACATGATCGGCGGCAGTGCGGCAAATGGCGGGGGAACGGCCTGGGTGAACAGCGGAGCGGTTGCTTTACGCGGAATATATGTCAAATCAGGCACTTACACTGTCGAGAACAATGTGATCAGCAACATCCGCATGAGCAGTGCTGGCGCGGCATCGTTTACCGGTATCGACCTGTCGGTGGTGCAGGGTTTGCAGAGCAAAGTGAAGTACAATACTATCGGCTCTGCCACCATGCCCCATGCCGTCAGCATGGCCGGAACGGGCGCCTTTACGGGCATCCTGGTGAATTCCTCCTTACCGGTGCAACTGCTCGAGGGGAATACCATCGGGAATATTACCTACACCTCAGCGGGGACGGGCTCTCCTGTGATCGCGGGGATCAAGGCCAACAAGGCCCTGTTGCGGAAGAACCGTATACTGGAGATAAATGTCAACGGTCTTAACCTGACCCCTACAATGTACGGTGTATGGTTCAACGGTGCCGCGGGGGCATCGAACGAATGCAGCAACAACATGATTTCCATGGGTGGAGGGGCCGTGCTGAATCCGCTGATTTACGGTATTTATGAAGGTTCTGCCGCCAATACCACGGCCAAGCATTATTATAATACCGTGAATATTTACGGCACGGCTTCCACCACAAAGAAGTCGTATTGTTTCTACCGCCAGAACTCGGTGAACGTGACCATCAAGAACAACATCTTCAGTAACTTCCGGTCCGCATCACCGTTGGGGCAGTACGCTATCTATACGGTCTCCGGAACCTACTGGACCTATTGCGATTACAACGACCTGTATTCGGCCACGGCGCCGATTGCCGGCTGGGCCGGGGCAGACAGGGCCACCTTCGCCCTGTGGAAGACGGCTTCCGGCAAGGATGCCCAGAGCGTCAACGTGATGCCGGTGTACTTCAGCAATACCGACCTGCACCTGATGCCTTCCAATACAGGAATCGACGGCAAGGGCAATCCCATTGCCACCTATACGACCGACATTGATGAGAACATCCGTAATGTGGCCACCCCGGATATCGGCTGCGATGAGTTCACGGCTGTATTGCCGAGGCTGGATGATGCAGGGCCGCAACAGGCTGAGCTGAGGGTTTATCCCAATCCGTTCACTTCCACCACCAGCCTCGAACTTGTCCTTCCGGAAGACGGGGTCGTGGAACTGTGTGTCTACAACCTGCTGGGTGAAAGGGTAGGGGAGATCCGTCAGGGCATGATGTACCGTGGCATTCATACTTTCAGCTTCAGGGCGGAGGATTTGCCGGCCGGCATGTATATCTGCCGGATGGTTATAGATGGAAAGAAGACGATTGTGAAGCGCATGCAATTGCTGAAGTGATTCCCGGTATAGTGGACTGTTAATAAACCACATAGGGCACATAGGATAAATATCTATATGATCTATGTGCCTTTGTGGTAAAAAATGCTTCGACTCAGCTCAGCATGACAGCCAGGGATATAATCACAGAGTTAATTAGTGTAATCACTTTAAATATAAAGCAAATAGTCACTTATGTTTGTTAGAGATCGCATCTGTCATACAACAGAATATATTAAGTATATTTTATCTAAGTATACGATATTTTCTAATATTAAGAAGGAATTGGCAACTTTACAATTCAGTACTGTTTTACTGTTTTTAATTTACTCTTATTCAGGAACATTTATTTCTTTATCATCGTAAAATTATCAGAATTTATTTTGTAATTTCCCGGGCCGGATGGAAGAGGGGAAGCTGTATGCTCTGTTCGGAAGATGCTGAACGATTTATTTGTAATGACACATTATCCCGCTTGAAAGAACAGTTCAGAAAATATCCAGCTGAAAGATGACTGTCTTCACAATCAATGTATTAAGCCCAAATTTACTGAATACTCAGGTATTGGTTTGAAACCATTTGAAATTCCTGGCCAATCTGAATTCTATTAAAACTTTAAATTGATAAGTCCTATGGAAACGAAGGGTACAATTACAAGTCCTACGCTGATTATGCGTGTCTTATTGCTTGTTACGATCATCACCTGTGCCCGGATGGCCGGGTGGTCAGCAACGAAAACCTGGGTGCCCACCAACGGAGGCAGCTGGACAACAGCCGGGAATTGGAGCCCAAGCGGTCAACCTGCTGCAGGGGATGATGTCATTATTAACAGTGATCAATCTGCTGCTATTACTTCATTGCCAAATATTTCTCTGAATAGCCTTACAATAAATGGCACCTGCAATATCCAAAGTGATGCAGGATCTGGAGATTATAGAACATTGACAATTACAGGAACATTTTATTTATCATCAGGCAAAACATTTACATGTGGTATTCCTGGAACTGGCAGGTTAGATTTAACATTTACCTCATCAGTATCTGGATCCATATTAGGTACCGTTTATATAGCTGCTTATACAGGTGGCCTTGGGACTTATAATAGGACATTCGCAAATGGAGGTAATTTAACAATATCTGCCAGTGGACTTGTAACAGGTGATAACACTGGTTCAAAAGGATCAATATTCACACTTGCGTCAGGCGCAACTCTTCAGATAGCCAATACAGCAGGTATACAGGGTGGAAGTGGGTCAGGTTCTACTGGTGCAATCCAGACCTGGCAAAGAAACTTCAATGCCGGGGCCAACTATGTTTATAACGGCACTGCAGCCCAGAATACCGGAAATGGTTATCCGACCGCGTTAACCGGCTCTCTTACAATTGATAATAGTGCCGGGGTCACTTTGACAGATGCAGCACGTACAATTACCACAGGTACACTGAATTTGATCAGTGGAAATTTTAATACTATCCCGGTTGCTACAAACAGATTATCATTAGGGAGCACGGCAACTCTTAACCGAAGTGAAGGAAGTATGACTGGCTCTTTACAAGGGACTGGAACTTATAATGTAGTCTATACTGGAAACTCAAAGACTTGTGGTCCTGAGTTATCAAGCTCAGGGTTAAGTAATATATCAGTAAACTTGACATCCGGTCAATCACTTACCCTTGACCAAAACAGAACTCCAGACGGGAATTTAATAGTTTCCTCCGGCATTTTGGATTTAAGCACTTTTACACTGAACAGGTCGGCTTCAGGAGGGACCATGACTTTAGCCAACGGTTCTGAGCTTCAGTTTGCAGGGACCAATACCTTTCCTTCCAACTATTCAACCCACTCCATCGGGGCCACAAGCACCGTGTTTTATTACGGTTCAAACCAGACTATTGCCGTATTAAACAGTTCACAATCCTATGGGAATCTGTCATTGTACGGTAGCGTAAAAACTGCCGGTGGTTCCATCACCGTCAGCGGCACTACTACTTTAGACCAGGCAACTTTCAAAACAGGCAACACAACAGGATACAGTTCATCCATCGGCATGCTTTCTTTGTCATCGACTTCAACCATATCGCTGGGTACAGGCCTTCACAACCTGACCATTGCCAACAGTACTGCTGCTACCTGGAACGGGACGCTGAATATTACGGGATGGGGAAGCGGAACCGATGGCAAAATTCAGGTGGGGGTTGGAGGATTGACCGATACGCAGTTGTCACAGGTCACTTTCTCAGGTTATGCTGCGGGAGCCACTATTACGACAACTGGTGAACTGGTCCCGAAAGGAAACTGGCAATGTGCTTTTATCAGCATGAATATAGGGTCATCATCCTGGTGCAGTGGTGAAACAAGAGTTGTGTCAGTGACCGTCAAGAATATCGGACTGTCGACATGGACAAACAGCGGGCCTGATGTGAACATCGGGATGAAATGGAATGCCGATCCCGATTATCTTGTCCGCGTCGATGCCAATGACCTTGCCCCAGGTGCCACACAAACCTATTATCTCACGGTTACCGCGCCATTGACAGGAGGTGCCAATAACCTGACTTTTGATGTAGTGAAAGAAGGAGATTGCTGGTTCGGGAACAATACCGGGACTTGTGGGCCGGGAAATTCGACCTTTGTTTCAGCGACTCAGACGGTCTTTACCGGAGCCCCCTTTGCTGATTTCTATGCCTCATCCACTAGCATTACTGCCGGAAGCAGCACCGATTTCTTTTGGGCAGTCTCTGGAAATCCTGTTGCTTCTTATGCCTGGTCTTTTCCTGGAGGCAGTCCATCAAGCAGTACAGACCAGAATCCTGCCAACATCACCTATGGTACCGCAGGTTATTATACCGTAAGTCTCACGGTTTCCAATGCATGCGGGAGCGACTCAGAGACTACTTACTATTATATCACCGTCACCAATGCACCTGTCGTTACACCCTATACTGCATCCGGAACCTATACCGTTCCTGAATGCGGCGTGACTTCCGTGGATGTGCAGTGCTGGGGAGGTGGCGGAGCCGGCGGAGGTGTGGATGGAGCTATTGGCTCAACAAGAGCAGGAGGAGGAGGTTCAGGTGGCACCTTTACCTCAGCAACATCGGTAGCTGTTACGCCAAATGCAACAGTTAATGTTACTGTCGGTGCAGGTGGTCTGGGAGTTACCGCAGCTGATGGTAATCCTGGCGGGACCTCCACTTTTGCTTCCTCAGTACCTGTTTCAGCAGCAGGCGGTGCAGGAGGACACGTTGGTAATAGTTCAGATGTCGATGGGAATGGGGGTGGAAACTCAGTTGGTATAACATATAACGGAGGTGCAGGTGCAAATGCTTCAGGCGGAAATAGCGGCGGTGGTGGTGGGGGAGCCGGTAATGCGGGTCCGGGAGGCAATGCAAATGGTACCACGGGTGGAACAGGCGGATCAGGTGGCGGTGGTGCCGGTGCCAATGGAAGGACCAATAATGGCAATGGCATCGCTGCGACAGCTTTAAGCGGAGCCGGGAGTGGTGGAAGAAGCTATGGCAGCACCGACAGAGCAGGGGGCAATGGTTATCGTGGTCAGGTAATCGTAACCCACACGGTTTCACCGCCGCCTGCGCTTACCACTGGAACGATGCCCTCTGTAATACAGGGAACCACTACGGCCAACCTTCCATACCTGGCCACAGCCGGCAGTCCCGATCAATACAGCATTGATTATGACGTTGCTGCCAACACGGCAGGGTTTACAGATGTGAATAACCAGGCTTTCTCATCCAGTCCCATCGTGCTCACAGTCCCGGCAGGAGCAGCAGCAGCAACCTATCATGGTAACCTCACGATCAGAAACAGTTCAACCCTGTGTGTAAGTGCAACATATCCGATAACGGTGACAATTCTTGCAAACCTTCCCACCACAACCACCCCTGATAGCAAGACGGTATGCCAGGGTGCTTCCTCTGTGAACCTGACAGCCACGGTGGCTCCCAACCCGGGAGGCGGCACGGTTCAGTTTTATATTGCCGGTAACCCTGTCGGGTCTCCGGTCCCTGTCAATGCATTAGACGGAACGGCTGCTTATACCTATGACCCTTCTGCTCTCAGCCCTTCCAGTGTTGAGATAAGGGCAGATTTTTCGGGGTACACGGGTTTTGCTTCCAGCAGCAGCCATCCGGGCAACAATGCCACCCTTATCGTCATTGCCGCAGGCACCTGGACAGGAGCGGTGAGTACCGACTGGCATGTGGCCGGCAACTGGTGCGGGAATGCCGTACCAACGTCCACCACGGATGTGGTGATCCCTGCCGGGACACCATATCAGCCTGTGATCACCTCCCTGGCTTATTTCCGGAACATAAGCATAGAAACGGGTGCCGTTCTAAGCTCTTCCGGCAGCGGTTCCATGCGCATCTATGGCAACTGGGTAAACAATGGCAGTTTTATCCCTGGTTCCTCTTATGCGCATTTCACCGGCAGCAGCCTGCAGCTCATCGGGGGTTCTTCTCCCACCGATTTCTCCTCACTGAGTGTGGAAAATGGAACCCATTCGGTCAGGCTGGAGTCTGATATTTCTGTGTCCTGGAACCTTCAGATCATGGGCGGCACCATCTTCGACATGAACGGACATACAGCAGATCCTGTCATGTATTTACTTATCGAGGGAGGTTCCCTGCTCGGACCCGGGAACATGACACTTACTGCCCATATCCAGAGTTACAGCCATGCGAACACAGCCCTGATCAGTGCCGATGTGAACCTTTCAAATACCGAGCATTTCATTAATACTCAGGACGGCACTGCCGCTGCAGACCTGATCATCAGCGGTGCCTTCAGCGGATCGGGAAGTATCCAGAAAATGAATACGGGAACAGTGGTGCTCAGCGGCAATAGTATTTTCCCGGGAGACATCACCATCTCGGCCGGAGTGTTGAAACTTGGTGCTTCCGGCACCGGCACTTCAGGTCCGCTCGGAACGGATGCCGGCGGTACGCTTATTTCATCCGGAGCCTCACTCGACATGAACGGGTACAATGTTGGTTCAGAAACATTAAGTAT
>Ga0209202_1000840_pt1 | contig 21235 bp, 17 predicted proteins | sample AD_UKC032_MetaG_FD_184416 | JGI IMG/M metagenome (GOLD analysis project Ga0209202, IMG submission 184416) | Active sludge microbial communities of municipal wastewater-treating anaerobic digesters from USA - AD_UKC032_MetaG (SPAdes) (version 2) | ecosystem: Engineered > Bioreactor > Anaerobic >... | reverse complement strand
AATCCACTTACACCTGACGGCCAGCTTACAACCGCTGAAAAGAAACGGATCCTGCTGAACAATATCTTTGGGGTGGATCTGGATTCAAATGCGGTTGAAGTGACTAAGTTAAGTCTGTTATTGAAATGTATGGAAGGTGAGACCGAAACCACTATTAACCAGCAATTCAGACTTTTTAACGAGAGGGTACTTCCAACACTTGATAACAACATTAAGAGTGGCAACAGTCTCATTGACACTGATCTCTATGACAGCCAGTTTGAATTCGGAGAAGAGAAGAAGATCAGACCATTCAGCTGGACAAACACATTTCCTGATGTGTTTAAACAGGGTGGATTTGATATTGTGATAGGCAACCCACCTTATGTGAGGCAGGAAATGCTTGGCAGGCAGAAGGATTATTTCCAGGAACATTACCAGGTATATCACGGGATGGCTGATCTTTACAGTTATTTCATTGAGAAAAGCCTGAAGTTGGTAAATCAGGATGGTCTTTATGGTGTTATTGTGGCCAATAAATGGATGCGTGCAAACTACGGTGAACCTCTAAGAAAATTTCTTAAAAGACATCAACTTTATGAGATAATCGATTTCGGAGATCTCCCCGTTTTTGAATCGGCAACAACTTACCCCTGTATATTGATAGTTGGAAAACCAGGGAAGGAGAACAATAATATTAAACTTACCATTCCGAAAACACTAAAATTTCCCTCTCTTGATGCATATGTCGAACAAAATCATACTATTTTAAATAAGGAATCATTAAGTGATGAAGGATGGAGCCTGGCTGGCGATGCAGTTAATGCCATATTACATAAGATCTTAAAAGCGGGGAAACCATTAGGTGAATATGTAAACAATAAGATTTACAGGGGTGTATTGACGGGACTGAATGAAGCCTTTGTAATTAACCGTGAAACCAGGGATAGGCTTATTGCAGAGGATCCCGGAAGCAAAGAAATCATTAAACCTTTCCTTGCTGGCAGGGATATAAAAAGATACCAGCCACCTCCAGAAAAAAATTATCTGATTTTATTTCCAAAAGGATTTACCAGGGATATTGGAAATAATCCGAAAGACGGATGGAGATGGCTGCAGGATAATTATCCTTCGATTGCCAGACACTTGGAGCCATTTGAGTCGAAGGGGAAGAAACGCTATGATAAAGGAGAATACTGGTGGGAATTAAGATCATGTGATTATTATATTGAATTTGAAAGACCCAAGATACTTCTACCTGAAATTGCCTTGAGGATGCAAGCTTCCTTTGACAGCGAGAGTAGTTTCTCCGGTGATACTACTTACATAATCCCAGTTGATGACAAATACCTTCTCGGCATCCTGAATTCTAATGTTTTTCATTTCTGCTTTTCAAAGATAAGTAGTTCGATTCGTGGTGGTTACCTTAGGTTCAAACGTCAATATCTTGAAACAATTCCTATTGTTGAATCGGTTGCACACCAAGATAAAATGGTAGAATATGTAGATTTAATAATTCAGTTACACATAGATCTCGAAAACGCAAAACTCGCCTCACATCGAGACCAGATAATTGCCAAAATCAATCATTTTGATAACAAAATAAATGAGCTTGTTTACCGGATATACGGATTGACGGAGGAGGAGATACTTATTGTGGAAGGCAATTAAAACCAATCCTTCTGACCATCATTCAATATGAAAAATAAAATATTCATAAGTCACGCAAATCCTGAAGATAATGACCAGGCCAGATGGCTCGGATTGCAGCTTATGACATTAGGGTACGAAGTATGGTGTGATGTTTTTAACCTTAAAGGAGGGGAAAAGTTCTGGAAAGAAATTGAAAATGAAATCAGAAATAATACATGCAAGTTTCTTTATGTCCTGACAAGAGACTCCAACCAAAGAGAGGGTTGTCTGGATGAATTATCTGTTGCCGAAGCAGTCGAGAAAACAGTTGATGATAACAGATTTATTATTGCACTTCATTTTGATCCAGCTCTGACATACGATGAACTGAACATAAGGCTTAAGAGGAAGATCGACCTGAACTTTAAGATTGATTGGCAACAAGGATTCAAAAGTCTGTTAGCTGTTTTCAATGAAAAGCCGGTGGTATCAGTAAGCCAAGATCCAGATTTCAGTTTCATAAGGGATTATTGGAACAAGATATATTTAAATGACAGGAAACAAATTGATAAAGAAGAAACATATTCATCGAATTGGTTCCCATTTATAAATTTACCCGAGTATCTTTTTGTGCATAATTTTAAAGGTATGATTCCCAAGGGTTTTGATTGGAGCAAAATGCCTTTCCCAACGTGTGGATATAAAAGACGTACTGTAAGCTTTAGTCCCTCTGTTGATTTCATTTCTTATATACCCGGAGTAGAAAATTATGATCCTGAAAACAGCAAAAAGTATATTGTTAAAGAAATATTAACCAACAAGACAGAAGATTCATTCATCAAGAACAGGACCTTGCAAAATTTAATTAACAATTTAATCAGTACAGGCTTTATTAATACTTTAAAAGGTAAAGAACTTCTTTCATATGAAATGTCCGGTAAAACTGCATTTTGTTTCCCAAAAGACATTAATAATGAGAAACAATTTCGTTATGGACAGCTTGTAGGAAAATTAAAGGAGCGGAACTGGCATTTTGCATTTAGTGGCTTTCCTGATCTGCAACATAATGTATTTGTTTTCAGGTCACACATTCTGCTATCAGAAAATGGATCCATTGTAGATTTGAAAAAAGCACAACAGGCTGGAAGAAGGAAACAGGGTGCTCATTGGTGGAACAAACACTGGAAGCAAAAACTCTTATCAGCTGTAACATTGCTTGCAGGAGAAGAAGAATCTTTTAGAATTAATGTCGGTGTATCGGAATATGTTCTAATAAAAAGCAGACCTGTCGCATTTAAGAGTCAGGTAAGTTATATTGATCCTGACGAATCAAGGGAGGCACTGGATGACTTTCCTGATGATGATGAGCTTAATTCAATAACCGAAGAAACGACAACTTCTATATGAATGATCTTTTCAAAATAGAAGAACCAAAATTATTATTTGGGTATGATCAGAAGCTGGAAGATCCAAGAGATGGATTAACCATATTCGGGCCACTTGAGAAATTAAGACCGTATGGGATAATAAGCGGTGTGATAAGTACAAAAAGAGGACTTGAGAAATTTAAAGTATTCCTGAAGGAGATTGAAAAACCATTATACAACAGAGATAATGTTTCCAGACCGTTCTTCCCCGGTTTTAATTCGGTGTTCAAGATGGAATGGTCAGACGAAAAAATTTATCATATAAATATAGAAGAAACTGAGCTTGGAAGATGTCTTTATTATGAAGATGTGCACGACAGAACCTATCATACTGTTTCATTATTCGCAGATAAAATAATATCGGCTAAGAAAGATGAGCATCCTGACATTAATTTGTGGATAATAATTGTTCCTGATGAAGTTTATGAATCGTGTCGACCACAGTCAACAATAAGGAAAGACCTGATTGTAACAAAGAAAACTATTACAAAGAGCAGGGCGAAAAGATATCTACAGGAACCGTCAATCTGGGATGAATTAAATATTGCTTCAACACCGTATGCATTTGAAGCTAATTTTCATAACCAACTTAAAGCCAGACTGCTCAAACATACATTACCAACACAGATCATAAGAGAAAGCACCTTGTATCCATATGATTATCTTAACTCATTGGGAACAGTGCGCCGGGACTTTTCTAAAATCCGGGGACATATGGCATGGTCAATTTCTACTGCAGCATTTTATAAAACCGGCGGTAAACCCTGGAAACTGGCAGACATAAGAAAAGGAGTCTGCTATGTAGGCCTCGTATTCAAAAAAGATGAAAGAAGTACTGATCCGCGAACTGCATGTTGTGCAGCACAAATGTTTCTTGACAGCGGTGACGGATTTGTTTTTAAAGGTGCGGTAGGTCCATGGTACAATTCAAAATTCGGTGATTTCCATTTAAAACCCGCTCAGGCTGAGGAACTGATTAGGATGGCAATCGATACTTATAAGTCTTCGGAAGGTGTTGAGCCTTCAGAAATCTTCCTTCATGCTAAAACCAGGTTTAATGAAATCGAGTGGCAAGGATTTGTCAAAGGTGCCGGAATGAATATTAATGTTGTTGGTGTTACAATCAAAGATCATGCTCCATTAAAAATTTACAGAGACAACAGTAAGTTCCCGATACTTAGAGGCCTGGCATACATCAATTCCCCCTCATCAGGATATTTGTGGACAGTAGGTTTTGTTCCGAGACTTGATACATCACTGGCTTCTGAAGTACCTAATCCTTTGTATGTTGAAATTACTCAGGGAGATTCAGATATTAGACAGGTCCTCCAGGATATTCTTTCTCTTACCAAACTAAATTACAATGCTTGCATATATGCTGATGGTAAACCGGTAACTTTGCGATTCGCAGACAATATCGGTGATATATTAACTGCTGCGCCTTTAAATAGGAATGAAGTTCCACCACTATCTTTCAAGTACTATATTTAAATCGACAGAATAGATGGACAATCCTGTTGTTAGCTTTATAAAATTACTTACTGATAATAATATCATTCCCAAGTACCGGGAAATTCCGGATGAATTTGATCTTAAAGACGAATTGTTGGCCGAAATTGAACTTGAAATGGATGGAAATCTGCCAGATTCAATGCGCTATTTTGAAATTAATGGAATAAGCAATCCAGTGGATCTGGAAGAAATTCTTGAAAACCAATTCAATTCTTTTAAAATTGCATTAATTAGTGGTGCGACAGTAAATAAATCAGGAATCAAGAGAGAAATTAATGCGCAGGTATCCAATGCAAACAAGGAATTGATACTTCTAAAGCAATCAGTTATTCCATATAAGGATATTACACTTAATTCCCTGATCGATCTTAAGATCCGGTACATTGAAAAAACCTTAAACGTTACACTTGAGGAAAATAATATATCAGCGGATGAGTTGATTAGTAAGGAAGCAAGTCCTGTCCATGTTCTCAGAGTGAAAAAAGAATTTGAAAAGACAGGTTTTTATATTATTCAAAAATTGCATAAAGAATTAAAAAAAGCTGGTTACATTAATTGTAATTTCCGTGAATTCAAAAAGCTCTTCCTTTTGCCAGATGACAAAATGCCAGAGTGTACCCCATCTCCGGTAATATGGTGTGCTAATTATGCCCATTTCTCATATTTCTTTAAATGTATAAATCGTCCGTTTTTAAATCGCTCAGAGGAACCAGGAAATTTTAAAATAGCCTTAGATTTTCTTGTTAGGTCTGCTGACGGGACTAAATTTTCTACAAGTCAAGCCAAAGATCAAGGGCATACAAATCTGGAGATTAAAAAGCGGTTTGATGCCATTATGAGAAGGATTGAATTACAAAAAATTACGACATTTCGATAATAAAATACGACATTATACAACTATTTCTAATTTATTTCTTAGCACTTGATAATATCTATTTATTTGGTATTGTCATTCTTTAAGTCGTTGTCCTAAACGACAATTCCTACGACATTCTAAAAATCATCAATTTCCTTCGTAATGCACTGAATATATTTGCATTACAAACATTTATTATTAATTTAATTTTAAAGAAAATGAAAAACAATGATTTTTTAGAACAGGAAAAACAGAAGATGATCGCCATCTTCGAAAAGTACGGAAGTATTGTGCCGACTTTTACTATCCAGTACGATGATGGAACCATAACAAGCTTTGCTACAAATTTTGATGGTGTTCTTGACAAAGAAAACTTCAATTACATCATGCGAAAACTTTGTACTGATTCAAAAGCTATCTCCAGTGTCTTTACTACAGAAGGGTGGACCTCAAAAATTGCCGAGAAAGAAAATAAACGGCCATCAGAATGTGAAGACAGGGAAGAAATAGTTATGATGATTTATAGTGCACGTAATGACGTTCAGGAAATCCAGCTTTATAAGCTGGATCAAAACCGGAAGCTTGAATTTGTAATTTCGTCAGATGAATATAAAGGCAGGTTTTCAAATCCATTTTCAGACCCATGTCTGACAGTTTCAGATAAGAAAAGGGTAACACAAGAATTCCATAATGACATGCTTGACTTATTGTGTCATGCTTATAATGAATGTCAATACATGGGATATTTATTATTCTTCCTTACTGATTCAAGGGAGCCACGAACTTTCTGGCAACTGACCGAAAAAGAATGGTGTGACAGGACTTGGTTAAAACAAATGATCCGTTCAAGATGCCAGGAACTTCAGACATTAGCCTTCGTATTAGTGTTCCCTGAGGATGACAAAATTAAGATAATATTTGAATCGAGGGAGGATCAGAAGTTGCATATATACAGCATAGATCCCTCAACTGATACCTTGAGATTGGATAGCACAGAGAGATACAATGGTGAGTTATCCGGGTTCTTAAAAGAAGTCGAATTTTCCATAGTTCCTGGATTAAGTAGTCCTTTTCTCAATTGACTTCTGGTTAACAGAAGGTTGAATATTTTGTAAATCCCAGTATTTATTAACAGTTATGATTATTGATATATAACAAATATACAAATGAATAAAACAGAATTAACAATTGGCATGATTGGCTACAGGCCAACAATGCTTGAATCTATGAAGATCTCCTTTGTAGGAGAGGTATTTGATCTTACTAATTGCGCAGTAATGCGTGAACTTATTTACGGGCACTGGACACTTGATGAACTGCATGCCTTAGCCCGTAGAACAAATCGGGATTATAAGGGTCTTGCACTCCCTTATCTAAAAAAAGCGTTCGATCCTAAAAAAAGTGTCGAAAAAATACTAATAGATGGTAACAGGTTATATCGATACGAAATTCTTGGTTTTGACGAACATGAAGACCCGACCGTATGGGAGTTTATCCCGGATAATAAAATCATAAAAGACTAAGATCATGAAAATAACGAATCCATATCGCTATACAATAGAAGAGATGAAGCAAATAATTATTGAGTGGGAAGAAATGGGTCAGATAATTGATGATTACATAACATCAGAAGGAATCGAAGATCTGACGGAGGAAGAATTCATATACCTTTTTGGGGAATCAACCTTATACCCAAACATATATTTTGCTGGACCTGGTGAGGGTTATGATTATGCATATGTGTCTGACTATGAATGGTACTTATTGGAAAATGGAATCAATCCTTTCACAGGTGATTTTTTTAACCAGAGTGAGTGGCCTGCATGTCATCTAATAGAAGGAGTAGACACTATTGATTCGGCGGATGTTGCTCAGGACCTTTGTTGGGCTAATGCAAATTTGACATTCGGGGAGGCTTTGGAACAAGCATCCAATTTGGATAGATTTTATCTTATTATTGACGAAAATGACAATATTATTGGATCAGGATTATTTGATGCCGGTGACAATATTGAGGAGTACTTCAGGATTAAAGGCTTCTATGATGATTGTGAGTTCATGAAGGTTGAGGAGCCCGACACGATAAATTTAGGCGAGTTGGAAAGATCATTAGAGGAGGAATGGGAATATTATTTGTCACTGAGAACCAAGATCACGGATTCTTTTGTTGATGATATCTCGGAAGCAATTAAATTACTAAATAATGATTGGGATGAAACAGTTTATCTTTTAAAGATCCACTGGGAGGAAGGAGACCATAAGTTCCTTGTAACGGTGTCAGATGAGGAGCAGAATTATTATTATCAGGTTCTACTTGAATCCGGTGAGGGTAACAGTGCTCATACATTATTCCTGGGATCCGGCATTCATATCGAATCAATAAGTGACATAATACATTTTTACCGTGAAACAGGATGTGCCCTGGGATTCTGGTCTGGTCGCAAAACCATAGAATCTCTGATAGATGATTATAAAATGGGTAATAAAATTTTAAACGAAAGTAAAATCGACTTGATAATTGACCTTGCCAGGAAAAAATATTATGATGGAACAATTAATATGGAAGTTGAACAGGCATTAATGGTGATGTTATCAATTACACACTTTTTCAAATTTCAGATGGACTATCAGATAGAATGGTACGACAAACACAGAAGCCGGATGGACAATGAGTTGGAGGATTTCATGAAGAAAGAAAACATATCCAACTGGAAGGAAGAAATGGATTGGATTCATGAGAATGGAGCACTTCAATATCATATCTGCATACCCGATTTATTGTTGCAAACGCTATACACATTAAATGGTAGCTATTATCGAATTAATGATCGCGATTATGCATGGGAGGATAACTTTTACAATATTTTCAATGTGATGCCATGCGGAAAAGAATTTGATCTCGCCATGTTAAATTTCTTACTTATACCACTGTACAACATTACACATGGAACAAATTATGTTATACAATTGGCCGAATCAAAAAATAAAAATGTAATTCATAATAAATTAACATGAAAAGCACCGGCAATTATTTTTACGTTAAAAAAACAGAACTTAGGTCTGATTTTACACAAATACCGAACGCACTTTTTTATATCAATTTATCGGCCACTGAAAAGTTGATACTGGCATACCTATTATCAAATGCCGAATCGTTCAGAATCACGATCTACCGTATTGCAAAATCAGTTGGATCAGATCACCGGACAATCAAAAAAGCATTAAAGAAGTTCCGGAACATGAAATTGATATACCAGGTCACTGATAAGACAATTGCTGTTAATATTAATGAGATACTAAGGCTGGCAGCGGTACCAGAGGATAAAGAATATAATAATGGAAACCTGCCTAAAAGTACAATTTTCAATGATGATTCTATTAACGGTAGTTCACCTATTAGTATTGTTACCGATATTGGTACACCTACTCATAGTAATACTCCCACTAATGTAGTAGGTCAGTTACCATTAAATAGTGGTAATACGACTACTAACATACCAGGCGAACTCCCTGATAACAATATTAACCAACAAGAAATAAAAGAAGAAAAACAAAAAGAGGTTTCTCCATCTTTTTCAGCTATTGAATTAGCTAAGGAAAGCGATGATTACTTAAAAACACCTTCCAAGTTTTTTTATGGTCATAACCAATTATTAGTTACAAAACTTTATGAAAGATATAGGGTTGAAATATCAGACAAAAAGATAACTTCAATTAAGATTTTTCAGTCCGTATTATATTATTACCTTTTAAAAATAACAAACTCCAGTACCGTTCAGGATCTGAATCAGCTACTTTCCAAAAGTAAGTTGACCTTATCACTTAATGAAATTTCCAAGACTGTCCAGTTAGTTTCGACCAAGAAGGATGTTAATGCTGATTACAAGAAAGAGGTAAATGCTGTATATGATAATCCAAGTAAAGTGAGCAATCCTGACTGATGAAAATGAAGCAAGTGAACATTTTAAGATAAAAAAGAATTTACATCAATTCCCTCATAAAGGTTGGCAGGTCATATTCAAAATAACTAATGATTTTGATGAGACTCAACAGATTATAATTTCTTCTCCCATGTTCGATTGTATGGATGGTGTTGAAGTGCACTCCACACCTGTCAGCAAGTTCTTTTTGCGTTAGTAATCCAAAATTGAACCGGAGTTCCCGGATTACAAGGCCAATCTTTTCTAATTCGACCAATTGCTTGCCGGATATCGATGATTGGCTGGATATTATATCATTTTTTTTCATATTCAATATGCCGTATATTCCAATATAAATACAGCCACATTATAATATTGATCAGCCTGTTCCATAATGACATCTAAACTACATTTAATGGTAAAATATGCTGCACTTAATGGGGTTAATGATCATCACAACATCATGGTAATACGAAGCACTCAACGCTAACCTATGATAATTTCACCATCTGAAGTATCAAAATGTACCACCAGCACAGATATTGTCGTTTATAAAATTTCAATTTTAATCAGTGGAACTTTAATGAAACCTGAATTCTTGGAATAAAATTCTTAACAATCTTCTGGCCACATGGAAAACAGGATAGTTAATCCAAAATCCTTCATATCCCTGTTATAATTATTATATACCTATAAAGAAATCTTCCAGTGATTTTATTTCAGGATATGCATCAAGTACCTTTAATAGTGTTGTCATATGAAAGTTTTTACCAGCTTCAAGATTTGCATATGAAATTCGGGGGAGGTCATTTCTAACACAGAATCGTTCAATAGATAGACCTGTGGATCTGCGTAGTTCGAGAATTTTCTTTCCAATTGCAGTCAATGTTGTCTGGTGGCGGTCAGAGATCGGATTTATACGTTCGTAAACCATTTTATGAAAAATTTAATTCAAAATTAAGAATCCAATTCTTAGATTAAAATTGTTATTGTCATAATTATAACCATATATTAATAAATATATAATTATTACCATATAATTATAACATTTTATTATCTTTGCAACATGCATGAGGAATTAAAGATATTACAGTTTAAGGTTTGTATTAATAGCGAGACATTGGAAAACTATCTTATACTGTTATTCATGTCAAATGAAAAAATAACTGGTATCAGTATTATTAAATATCCAAGTTGGTTCAGATTCTGGGATGAAAATTTTCAGTATTACCAATTTTGTCATAATTAACAGACAGGAACTGATAGTGAAAAAATGCATGAGACCAAAACATTCACTTTTGTATAAAACTGAATATTATTTCGTAATAGATTGATATACAATGATTAAAACAACGAGAATAAATAACTATGCTTCACTATTGTCGATAACTAAACAAAACTGAATATTTTATGAGTAAAAAATACAGCAAAACCACTGCAGATTATTTGACCTGGGATCAGAACCTAAATTTGATTCGTAAACTTTACGATGATAGAGAATATAAATTGTCTCTACTGATTGCAGCCGGAAGTTTCTGGGGCCTCCGGATCAGTGATATCTTAAAACTTAAGTGGAATGATATTCTTAACAAGGATGTATTTGTCCTGGTCGAGACAAAAACACAAAAGTCAAGGGAGATCCGGATTAATGCTCAACTGAAAAAGCACATAAACGAATGTTATAATCATATTAAGCCGTCCTCAAATGAGAGGCAAATTTTCCTTAGTCAGAAAAACTCAGTTTATTCTGTCCAATGGCTTAACAAAATCTTTAAATCCATTAAATCCCGATATAATTTACGTATCGGTAACTTTTCAACTCATACCTTGCGAAAGACATTTGGGAGAGAAGTGTTTTCGAAAGCTGGTACAAATGCGGAAATTGCAATCGTGCGTTTAAGCCAGTTGTTCAATCATTCTTCAGTCATGATCACACGGAGATACCTTGGAATAACACGGGATGAGTTGCTGGAAGCTTATGATTCATTAAGTTTTTAGGGTTGAGTGGTGATTAGTTACTAACTTTATCGATGATAATGTCCTAACAAAATTCTTTTCGGTTCAAGATAAATAATAGTCATATGCAATCAAGTACAAAAATCAATTGTCCGAAATGTGGGCACGAATTCAATGTTGAGGATGTCTTAGCTCACCAAATAGAAGAAAAGTATCGTGAAGAAATGAATATCAGCATCACAAAGATTCAGGAAGAATACGCACAGAAAGAAGATGCTATAAAACAAAAAGAATCCGATATCAAACAGCAGTTGGCCAATATCGATCAATTGGTTTCCGAAAAACTGAAGTCAGTATCTGAAAAGACAACAAAGCAATTGAAAAACCAGTTTGAACAACAGTACGAGCAACAAATAAAAACTCTCATGGAAGAAGCTGAGTCTGCAAAAAAGCAGGTATCAGATTTGAAAACGGCAAAAATTGAAAATGAGCAACTGAAAAGAAAATTGAAAGAACAAGAACAGGATTTGTCATTAAAATTCGAGCAAACTCTCACAGAAAAACTACAAAAAGAATCGGAAACAATACAAAAGCGGGAAACGGAAAGGGTCGAACTGAAACTAAAGGAACGGGATGAATTGATCAATTCACTGAAAAAGCAGGTTGAGGAAATGGGTCGAAAAGCAGATCAGGGTTCAATGCAAATGCAAGGTGAGATTCAGGAACTTGCAATCGAAGAGATTCTCCGTAATCTCTTTCCAATCGATTTAATTGAGGAGGTTGGCAAGGGAGTACGAGGTGCTGATACAATTCACACTGTCCGCAATAGATATGGGTCTGACTGCGGTAAAATACTTTACGAAAGTAAGCGAACCAAGTCTTTTGTACCGGATTGGATTCCCAAATTAAAATCAGATGCTTTAACTGTCAAAGCTGATGTACTTGTAATAATTACAGAAGCATTGCCTGAAGGGATTGAAAAAATTGGCCAGAAGGATGGGGTTTGGATTTGCTCGTTTTTTGATTTCAAGGGTCTGGTTATTGTACTCAGGGAAAGTCTTATAAAGATCGCAGAGGCATTTTCTTCACAGACCAATAAAGGTGAGAAAATGCAAATGCTTTACGATTACCTGACAAGCAATGAATTTATGTTGCAGATAAGCGCTATTGTCGAAGGTTTTTCAGATCTTCAGGATAGTTACATCAGGGAGAAACGTGCAATGGAACGTATTTGGAAAGAGCGTGAAAAGCAACTTCAGAAAGTACTACTCAATACAAATCATTTTATAGGATCAGTTAAAGGTATTTCGGGTTCATCAATACCATTAAAGGAAATTGGAGCTAAGGATGATGTTCTTGAATTGCCTGAAAATGAAATGAACTAATTGCTGAATTCGAACTCGACCTCTTGATTAATTTCACGCCACAATCTTCTGGACATTCTCTCATCAAACTCCCTGTTATCAAGAATCTTCCAGATAGCATTTGTCCCCTTCATTAGGGTATGTCGAACAGTAATTGTCTGGTTCTTTGAAAAGAAAAATAAGTTGAAGTATAAATATCCTCGTTCGAAATGGATATCTGTAAGACGTACAATATCAACCTGTTCATTATCCTCATATGTATAAATGTGATTCAGTTTTACCACCTGACCTATAGTGCATATGCAGTCACTTTTAATATAGTACCATGAAGAAATGAAATGACAACCAAGTTTTAGAAACAAAGCTTTTAACTTCATTCTTAAACATAGGATAAAGAATTGTACTTTGTAGTGTAATGTCCTCATAATTATCAACTTTGGTGTATCCCCCGGTTCCCCTACCCCCCTGGACACCCCCTATATGTAACCTGGGGGTGCTGCAAAGAGTTATTCTGCCGGCAATTAATTTTTCATTTAATATAAATACCAGGATATTTCGGATCTGACCATGAAATCAAAGGCAAAAAAAATTCCAGAAAATAAAATAAGTTGGCCAAAATTGACTTTTGAAAATTTTTTATAAAAAATTATAATATGTCAGCTAACCAACATTATTATAATTCTTTAAGCTATTGCTTATCTTTATATTCCGTAAATATATCTTTTAATGATCGGTATTTATTGCAGGATTAGCAAACACAAAGAAAAAGGAAAGGATGTTTCAATTGAAACGCAGTTGCAGGCTGGCATTGCTTTTGCAAAAACAGAAGGTATTGAATTTAAATCTTTCGTGGATGAAGGTATTAGCGGGACAAAAGATGAAATAAAGGATCGTCCTGAATTTGCTTTAATGCTGGATTCAATCAAAAAAGGCTTAATTACAAAGGTTTTTTGCTTTGATCAATCAAGAATTGAACGTAATAACAGGATCTGGAATTTGTTTACTTATACAATGATCAAGTATCATTGCCAGTACTACCCGGGTGGCAAATTTCTTGATCTTGATATTCCTGAAAACAAATTATTTACAGGCATTCTGTCATTAACAAATGAGTTTTATGCTACTTTGACAGGCCAGAAGGTTAAGTTAGCACATACTGCCAATGCACAAAGAGGCAAGTTTCACGGATTAACAGCATATGGGTATACAAGAGATGAAAATGGGTATCTCCAAATAAGAGAAGATCAGGCCGAAATTGTCAGAAGAATATTTAAATTGTCTGAAGAAGGCATTGGAGTGTACACAATTGCCCGGCAACTTAATGCTGACGGAGTACCTACAAAATTCAATTATTATGATGGAACATTTAAACGCAAGGATAATTACACAAATCAAATTACCAGTCACAACAAGAGTGATGTGCGATGGCGTGGAAATGTGGTGCACCTTCTCTTAAAGAATACCATTTATAAAGGTTCTCGCAAGTGGAACAATGGTTTAAATGAAACCAAAGTTCCAGCAATTATTGATGAAATCACCTGGGATCGGGTAAATGCAAACTTAAAATTGAATAAGAAAAATGTTGGGAAAAGGGATGAATATCATTATCTACTTAATGGTTTGGTGTTTTGTGGAACGTGTGGAAAAGAATACAGAGGTAAGAAAAGATTGAAAGGCCGGGATAACGCATACAAATGCAAAAGCAAGATGCGTAATGCTCAGTCTTGCACTTCACGGGCATTGAGTATACCAAAGTTGGAAACATTTATTATAAAACACCTATTCCTCTCGAAAGATTTGGAAGAATATCTTTCAGGGTTATCAGGCGATAAAAAAGATATTGATGGTATTACAACCAAGCTTTCCTCACTGTGTATGGAAAATGAGCGGAATAAAGCAATTGAAAAGAAAGCTTACGATCGTTTGTTGGATCCCGATTTTTCCGATGATGAAATCATAAAAGAACGATTAAAGACTGTAAAAAAGAAAATTCAGGACAACGATATCGCTATAACTGAATTGGAAAACAGGTTAATCGAAAGAGATCAGAAAAACCGAACAAAACGGATTAAAAATACAATTGGTAAGTATAAACTTACTACTGGTTTTGATGAAACAAAGGAATTGGTACACTCATTGATTAAAAAAATTACTATCCAGCACAATAATAAACCTGACTCCAGGGGTGGTTATTTCTTGATAAAAATTGAATACAGAGGATTTGAAGAAAGTATAATGTTTATGACCGATTGGGCTGCATTAAAATGGTATCAGGTTGGTTATTACAGGTCACGAGCAATAACAAAAGAAGATTTGCAAGACGATGTTGATCTACTGAAGTACTTTATTAAAGCCAGTGGTAAGAAAATTCAGGTGCCAAAAGATTTTGTGGGATTTGAAGCCTATGGAGGAGGTAAAGGGGAGTCAATTATTGAACTGAACCCGGATGAATTAATATATTTCGATTAAATGCTACCTTAATTATCCGAATGAATATGTTCATCTTCTTGGCAGCAGATCCCTTGAAAGGATCGGACAGATGTCTCTCCGTCCGCCTGTTGTGCGGCAGCTCGAAGAAAAGCCGCCTGAACTCGTGAATTGCCGGTTGTAGAGAGTCATCAGCCTGGTACCGTGCAAAGATCGCCTCCATCCCGCCATGATCAAGGTAGATGTATTTAAGGGCCTCGATGAAGTAGATGAAGTCCTCTGCAAAGAAGGTGCGGTGAATACAGCCTTCAATCCCTTTCAGGTCGCGGTCGCGGTGGTTTATAACAAAATCAAAAGGAGAATTGCCCATGAAAGAAAGCATCCTTTCTGCACTCCTGAGTATTGCCACCCTGTTCCCCCATGCAATAGTTGCAGCAAGGAATCCGGCAATCTCAATATCTTCCTTCGCTGTAAACCGATGGGGGATACTCACCGGATCAAGGCCGATGAATGAGGGTCTGTTATAGAGATCAACCCGTTGATCCAGAAACTCTTTCAGTTCCTTCTTCTTCATCCTGCCTGCAGCGGTACGGGAAATCATTGGGTGATGAGGCCGTCCTTTATCCTGATTGTCCTGTCAGACATCGAGGCAAGCTGCGGGTCATGGGTCACAATAATGAAGGTATGGCCGAAAGTGTCGCGTAGCCGGAAGAACAGGTTGTGCAGTTCCTTTTTATTTTCAGTGTCGAGGTTCCCTGAGGGTTCGTCAGCCAGTATCAGTGAGGGGCTGTTGACAATAGCGCGTGCTACCGCCACTCTCTGCTGTTCTCCGCCGCTGAGTTGTGACGGTTTATGGTCAAGCCTGTCACTCATGCCAAGGAAATCAAGCAGTTCCTTGGCACGGGCAGCCGCCTCGGCCCGCGACTTCCCGGCAATCAGCGCCGGTATACAGACATTCTCAAGTGCAGTAAACTCCGGCAGCAACTGGTGGAACTGAAAGACAAACCCGATGTTTTTGTTCCTGAAGGCAGCAAGGGCCCTCTGTGAGAGCTGCCCGGGGTTCTGGCCGTCAATAAGCACAGTGCCGGAATCAGCCCTGTCAAGCGTTCCGATTATCTGAAGCAGGGTTGTTTTTCCCGCCCCGCTGGCGCCGACGATTGTGACCACCTCTTTCTCCTCAACCTCAAGGTCGATGCCCTTAAGCACCTGCAGGTCGCCGTATGACTTCACAATGCCGGTTGCCTTTATCATCTTACATCTTTATTTAAGTCGCGTGCCGTGTCATTGAGCTCATCGGAAAGTGGCTTCCCGGCATCCTCAAAGTCTTTCCTGACGCTTTCAGTCACATCATTGACATCACGCCTGACCGAATCTGTCACATCATTGATATCGCGTCTTACCGAGTTTGTCACATCATTGATATCTTTCCTGATATCTTCGGTGCTCTCGTCGAACTCCTTTTTGATCTCATCAGTAGCCCTGCGAACCTCGCGCATCCCTTTGCCCATGGTTCGTGCTATCTCCGGCAGTTTGTCAGCGCCGAAAAGCAATAAAATAACTATCAGTATGACAATTATTTCCTGGCCGCTTATGAATAGCATTAATCCCATCCGGGTCTCATTTTATGCCCGGCAAAGTTACTAAAGAATACCAAAAAATGAGAAAGTGCCTGTAATAAATGCCTCACACCGGAGGGGTGTGATGCTGACCGGGGCGGGCAGGCAGGCCCTGAAATAACTGAGGCTGCCTTTCGGGGCAGCCTCAGTTCCGGAGCCGTTAACCGGCTATCTTTTTCTTCTCGGGTTCACCCGTGAGAGCCTCAGATTCATCCTTGCCCCTTGTTGTCTCATATAGAACAGGGGTTGAAATGAACAGCGACGAGTATGTCCCGAATACTATACCGAAGAGCAGGGCGAATATAAATCCTCTGATTACCTCCCCTCCGAATATGAAAATCACAATAAGCACAAAGATCGTTGCCATACCGGTGTTCAGGGTTCGGGCCAGGGTGCTGTTTAGAGCCATGTTGTAAACCTCCTTCTTCGATCTCTTCCTGTAGAGCGGCAGATACTCCCTGATCCTGTCGAATATAACCACGGTGTCGTTCAGCGAATAACCAACCACTGTAAGTATTGCCGCGATAAACGACTGGTCTATATCCATCGAGAACGGCATTACGCCCTGAAGAATCGAGTAGAGACCAAGCACAATTATGACGTCATGTGCCAGGGCAACAATTGAACCTACACCGTACTGCCACTTGCGGAACCTGATGAAGATGTAAAGGAACATCCCCACAAGCGCAAGGAGTATAGCCCATATCGCCTTGGATGCCTGGTCCTTTGCAATTGTAGGACCGACAGTTTCAGAACTGACAATATTATTGTTTATGAAGGTCTGCTGGTCAACACCCGGGACAAGCTCCTTAAGGCCGCTGTATAACAGCCCGTTGACTTCATCAGTCGCAGCCGGATCCTCAACCTTGTACTTGGTGCTGATCTTCACCTGTTTTTCAGAGCCGAAGGTTACAACTACCGGATCTCCTCCAAGCTCGTCCGAAAGAAGGTCAGCTATCTGCCCTGTATTGACAGGCTGCTCAAACCTGACAACATAGGTACGGCCGCCGGTAAAGTCAATTCCCTTGTTGAGTCCCTTTGTTGAAAGGCTGACAATGGCGAGTATCGAAAGTGAAATTGAGAAGATGTACCCGTACTTCCTCAACGCTACAAAGTCAATGTGCATGTTCTCAAGGAAATTCTCAGTATAGGGAGCCGAGAATTTAAGGTGTGCATTCCGTTTTAGAAGCCATTCATAGATCAGGCGCGAGATAAGTACCGCCGAGAATAGTGATGTTATGATACCTATGACAAGTGTTGAGGCAAATCCCTTGATCGGACCTGTTCCGAAGTAATACAGAATCACACCCGTAACCAGGGTTGTCAGGTTACTGTCTATGATGGCAGAAGAAGCTCCCTTGTAACCGTCAGCAATAGCCTGCTTGACTCCCTTGCCCCCCCGGAGCTCCTCCTTGATCCTCTCGAATATAAGCACGTTCGCGTCAACTGACATACCGATCGTAAGCACAATACCTGCTATGCCCGGCAGGGTCAGTACCGCATTGAGCGAAACAAGAACACCCATCATGAAGAACAGGTTGACAGTCATTGCGATGTCTGCCACGGTTCCGGCTGAACGGCTGTAGTAGAAGATCATATACAGAAGCACTATGATGAAGGCGATTATGAACGACTTCATTCCGCTGTTGATTGCCTCTTTTCCGAGTGATGGACCAACCACTGTGTCCTGTATGATGCGGGCCGGTGCAGGCATTTTTCCTGACTTGAGGATGTTCGCAAGGTCTTCAGCCTCCTCGAGGGTGAAGTCGCCTGTAATTTCAGTGTTTCCTCCTGCAATCTCATTCTGAACGCGCGGGTATGATCTTACGTAGTCATCAAGCACAACTGCAATGCACCGGTTGATGTTGTCACGTGTCATACGCTGCCAGATCTTGGCGCCCTCGGCATTCATCGAGAAATCTACCTTGATATCAGATCCGGTAACACCGGTTGAAGGACGCGCGGCTGTGATTACATCACCTGTCAGTGGTGCGCGGCCGTCACGTGTTGTGATCTTTATGGCATGCAGCTCATAGAGAGTATTTGTAGGATCCCATTTATGAGGGTTCTGGCTCCAGTAAAACTTCAGTTCCCTGGGGAAGAGAGATTTGATCTGGTTCATCGCCAGGTAATCATTGACCCTTGCAGTGTCTTTGCCTGCGGCGAAGCCTACAATACTGCTCGGCTCAGCCTGTCCTTCAGCTGTTACATTAGGTCTCAGCAAACCGAACAGGGGATTCTGCCTGGTGAATTCCTCGAGGTTGGATGCCTCAGCGGTGGCAGCAGCGGATGTATCACTGCTGACCATATCGAGCAGTGATTTTTCACCTGTTGCGGTTGTGTCCTTCAACGCTCCTTCAACAGTTCCCGGGGCGACACTGTCCGCTGCCACTGCAATCGCGTCAGTCGGCATTATTGTCCTGAGGTAGTCGTTTGCCTGCATCAGGAAACCGATTACCTCCGGGTTTTCATAAGTCTCCCAGAACTCGAGGTTGGCTGTTCCCTGAAGAAGGTCACGTACCCTCTCGGGATCCTTCACGCCCGGAAGCTCAACCAGGATACGGCCACGCGGCTGCAGGTGGGAGATGTTTGGCTGTACGACACCAAAACGGTCAATCCTGTTCCTTAAGACATTAAAGGCGTTGTCAATGGCTGTGTTGGTTTCTGTCTCCAGTACTTTCTGGACATCAGCATTGGTTGAATTGAAGTTGATGCGGTCTTTAAGCTCCACGGTTCCAAAGACGCCTGCAAGCCTGGCATTCGGGTCAAGCTCTTCAAAGGATCGTACAAACAGTGTAATGAAGTCCTCATTGCTGCCGCCAAGCTGTTTCTGCTTAGCTGATGCAATTGCTTCATTGAATGTCTTGTCCGTACTGTAGTTTGAAAGAGCCCTGACAATGTCCTCAACTGAAATCTCGAGCACCACGTTCATTCCGCCCTTGAGGTCGAGGCCCAGGTTGATCTCCTTGGTCTGCACCTCTTTGTAGGTATTGCCGAGGAATCCCCACTGATCCTTGGGAAGGGAGGCCACCGAGTCAATGTATGCCACCTCCTTGTTCAGATCACCTGCTGCATATTCCCGTGCTTCCTTCTTGACCTTGAATGAGGCCGCCGTGAAGGAGAGCTGGTAAATGCAAACAAGAGTCAGGGCAATAGCCAGAGCTGAAATTAATCCTTTGTTCTGCATCTGTATCCGCTTTTAAAATTATGATTGTATGTGAAACGCTTAATTATTTACGAGGCGCAAATATAAAACAATATTTTCTTAAACCATATGATTAATAAGCAAAACTGCCGGCGCAAACCGGCAGTCTCACATTATCTTTTTCAGTCTATTCGACCAGTTTGTCGTAGTCGGTCTCAAGCGGTTTACGCGCAATGAAATCATACAGGGTGAGCGCCCTCATATTGTAATAATAGGTCCAGTAGTTGTTCAGCGCCTGGATATAGTTACGCTTGTTCTGGTCCTTCTTCGTATCTGCATTGTTTAATTCAAGTACGTCGATCTTTCCGATAAGGAAACGTTGCTTTGTCACCTCGAACATTTTGGCAGCTACTGTATCAGACTTGGCGGCAATGATCACCTGGTCATCCTGGATATTGAACTGCTGCACATCAAGCAGTAAACTCTGTTCAAAATCGCTGCGTGACTGCTCAACCTGTACACGTGTAAGTTCCTCGCTTGACTTTGCCATCTTGTAGCGGCCGCGCCCCTGTCCCCAGTCAAGTATCGGGAGAGAGAACGAGACCCTGATTGTCTGCTGCTGGTTGGGCTGCTGATAGGCGAGATCAAGAACCGGGTCCTGGTCACGGAGACCATATGATGCTGTCAGGTTGGCATTAAGACCCTTTTCAGCCTTGGCCTGTGCCACGGAGCTCTGAGCCTCTACAAGCTGACGTTCCAGGGCGATAAGTTCGGGATTGTTCTGCTCAGCCAGTTTGAGAACCTCACTGACGTCAACCTCAAGAGCCGGTATCTCACTCGGGATGATAAGCTCAAGACGAACTGACTGGTTGAATCCGAGGAAAGATCTCAGCTTCAGCTCACGGTCACGGAGGTTCATCTCCGACTCATTGATTGCCGTTCCGGCATTGAGATATGACAGCTCCATCTGCAGGAGTTCATCCTCAGCTATTGTTCCCAGGTTGTAACGACCCTTCGCAATCTGGTACAGCGTATCAGCATTCTGCATGTTGGTTTCGGCAATCTCCTTGTTTATCTGGGCAAGTGCCAGGTTGAAGAAGTATTGCACGGCCATCATATGTACGTTCTCGACATTACTCAGATATGTCTTTCGTGCCTCCTCATACTTGAGCGGCTCTATCTTCTTCTGCCATCTCAGCTCATTGTACCTGAAGATTGGCTGGGTCAGCCTGACGTTCAGCGGAGAGGTTATGTACCTCTCGCCTTCGGTCTCGAAGTTCTTCTCATATGTCATATCAGAATAGAGCGATATTGAACCGCCGGTAAACCCGATATTCTGTGCAAGTGACAGGTTACCGGAGGTCTGAAGCACGTTCGTCGATGCATATTCCCATTGCTGGG
>Ga0209202_1000839_pt1 | contig 21236 bp, 17 predicted proteins | sample AD_UKC032_MetaG_FD_184416 | JGI IMG/M metagenome (GOLD analysis project Ga0209202, IMG submission 184416) | Active sludge microbial communities of municipal wastewater-treating anaerobic digesters from USA - AD_UKC032_MetaG (SPAdes) (version 2) | ecosystem: Engineered > Bioreactor > Anaerobic >... | reverse complement strand
TTATTCTATACCAATCCAAATAAGTTTTCGTTAATTGATTAAAAAGCTAATATCTACAGCCCGCGCCGCCCTGCGGGCGGCGCGGGCTGAGTAAGAGCATAGCGGGTGTTTTGGCGAAGCCAAAACACCCGCTAATTAAGGATTTACAAAAACCATCTTTTTTATTTAACGGTTTTTTAAATTGATTGGCATAGTATATTTGCAAAACCCTATCAAATCTTCTAAATAATAGTTTTACACTTTAGCGTGAATTTAAGATTAGTATAAAATAGTCGATATATTAGAAATTATGGTAATATTATTAAAATAAATAAAAAAATATTTTTTTGGAGATATAAGATGAAAAAAGCTTTTAGTTTAGGCGAAATGCTGATCACTTTATTTGTAATCGGCATGATATCTGCTCTAACAATTCCAATTGTTACCCAATCAATCATTTCAAGCTATAAACCCGTATTTAAATCAGCTTTTCAAAGTGTAGAACAGGTTGTAAACGAATTAATTAATGATATTTCCGTATATCCAAGCGGAGAGTTCTCAAATAATACTTTTTGCGAAAATTTCTTTTCTAAAACTAATACAATAGGTGAAATATACTGCTCCAATACTTTTGACTCTGTAATTCCTACTGAGCCAAACGCAAGTACTACAAACGGCATGAAATGGTATAATATGGACAATGATTTTGAGGAAGATCAGTGTCCAACCGGAACAACCGGGGAATGCGTAAAAATAAGCGTTGACATTAATGGTTCAAACGGACGAAATTCAACTACCGGAACAGATAAAGATGTTTTTGATATTTATATATTTAAGACAGGTAAAATTACTGTTGAACCAGGCTCTGTAGAAGCGGGATATTTATTAGATTAACTTTATTGGTTAAATAGATTTAATTTGAAATAAAACAAAACCTAATGAAATTAAAAGCAAAAAACTGCCTGCAACGGCAAATCCTGCTGCGATTCCGATAAATTGAATCATGTATCCCGCAAATATCGGTGAAAAAAATTGACCAAGATAAATACTTGCCGTCAATCCGCCAAAAGCTCTGCCAAGAAACGCTGAATCACTGCATGATCCAATCCATGCTCTTAAATTGGGAATTATCATACCCATCGCCGCGCCCGCAAAACCAAGTCCTATTGCGGAAAATATATATTGAGGAGAGGAAGATATCGTTAAATAGCCTATTCCCATTATAAAAAATGAAATTAAAAAAACACTTCTAAAAGAAAAATATTTTTTTATATTTTTGTAAAATATTGCTGTGATAGCTGAAAAAAGTGGCATTATAGCAATTGTAAGACCAACCTGAGCATTATTTATTGATGTTATTGACTTTAAATAAAAAGGAATCTGTAAAGGAGCCATATAAAAGAAAATCATCAATCCAAACGCTATTAAGTAAATGCTAACAAGCTTTTTAATAAATATATTGTTATTAATATCAAGCGGGTTTACATTTTGCTGAAATTTTTTCTTATTTACAGGCTCTTTTATATATTTAGAGAATAAAAAAATTAAAATAACAGGCAAAAGGTAAACAAGAAAGGTTGCTCTCCAGTGTATATCCCCTAAAAGTCCGCCTAAAAACAGGAATATCAAGCCGCTAAAGCCTATAAAAGTTGATTGTAAACCCATCATTTTAGCAATTTCTTCGCCTTTGTAATAATCTCCGACAAGAGCGCTGCATCCCGTAATAATGCCGGCAGTCGCGATTCCCAAAAAAGCCCTGCCGGTCAGAAGCTCATAAATTGAATTCGCAAAGAACCCTGAAGTTCCCGCTATAATGTAAACACAAATACTGGCGAGAATTATTCTTTTTCTGCCGTATTTATCAAGCAGATAGCCTATAAATGGGGAACTTATTACTATAAACAGAGCAGGCATGGTTAAAACCATCTTTACAAGAAAGTTTATATTAGAAATATTGCCAAAAAACTCTTGTATTTTGGGTAAAATCGGTGATACTGTTAAGTCTGCCATTATAACCAGCGTGCTGGTTATAAGCAGCATTAGTTTTTGCCAGGTTTTATCATTTAATTTTAAAATATTTTGCATAAATTTTTTTAAGTTTAATTCTTTGACTTATTTATCATATATCAATCTAAAAAAAATTATGTTAATTTGTAAAAAAAGGGTATAGCGGGCGTTTATTGTAAAGTCTTAATTAGCTGGAGTTTCGGCGAAGCCGAAACTCCAGCTATACCACTACTCAGCGCCGCGCCCTATTGTTGACTGAAACTGCCTAACAGCCTGCAATTTTCATCAAAACATCTTTCCTGATCTTTATATATAGAAATTCTTTTTATTATTTCATCAAAATCAACTTTATGAGCGTCAAAATCAGGACCGTCAACACAGGCAAATTTAACTTCTCGGTTGACTGTTAGCCTGCACGATCCGCACATTCCGGTTCCATCAACCATAATCGTATTCATACTCGCTGTTGTATAGATGCTTTCTGCTTTTGTGAGGTCAGCAACCGCTTTCATCATAAGAACAGGACCTATCGCCATAACGTGATCTATTTTTTCCTGTTTTATAATTTCGGCAAGTTGACCTGTAACAAGTCCCTGTTTGCCAAGAGAGCCATCGTCAGTGGTTATAAAATATTTATCGCTTACAGATTTCATTTTATCCCGCCAGAAAATAAGCTCGGCATTTCTTGCCCCCACGATGATATAAACTTTATTTCCCGCTTCTTTAAAGGCTTTTGATATCAAATATGCGGGAGCCGCTCCGTATCCTCCTGCGACGCATACAACCGTTCCAAAATTTTTTACTTCAGTAGGAAGCCCAAGAGGACCGGCAACATCTTTTATTTCTTCTCCCTCATTGAGAAGAGCAAGGTTTTTTGTTGAATAGCCTACTGCCATAAATACCATCGTCAATTCATTTTTTTCTTTGTCAATATCAGCAATTGTAAGAGGGACTCTTTCGCCTTCTTCGTCAGTTCTTATAATAATAAACTGACCTGCCTGAGCTCTTTTTACGACATAAGGAGCGAAAACCTTCAATTCATAAAGGTTTTCGCTTAATTTTTTTTTAGAAATAATTTTATAACCCACTTTTTCATCCTTTAATTTTTGAAATTAACCGGCGGTACAGGCATTTTTTTCCTGATTATTACTGCATACAAGAAGGCTTGCTCCTATAACACCCGCATCATTGCCAAGTTTTGCCTGCACAATTTCAAGTTTTTCGGTTGCAGTCTTAAGCGCTTTTTCCTGAACGGTTTTTCTTATCGGATCAAGAAGAAGATCGCCGCATTTTGCAACGCCTCCGCCTATTATTATGATTTCAGGATTTAAAAGATTTACGACATTGGTTAAAGCGATTCCGATCCAATAACCTGCTGTTTTAAAGATAGTTTTAGCCACTTCATCACCAAAACCTGCGGCTTTGGCGACGATTTCAGGAGTTATCGCTCCATCACCTGCAAGTTCTCTGTATTTCGATGATTTTCCCCCTAAAATGTATCTTTCCGCCATTTCAACGATTGAAGGTCCTGACGCAAGGGTTTCAAAGCATCCTGCGCCGCCGCATCCGCAAAACAGTCCTCCTGTTTCCTGAAGAATCATATGCCCGATTTCACCGGCGGAAGAGTTCGCCCCTCTTATTAATTTTCCGTTAAGAATTATTCCAGAGCCGATTCCTGTTCCTACTGTAAGACAAACTATATTGTTATATCCTTTACCCGCTCCAAAGCTGTGTTCGCCAAGGGCGGCGCATCTTACATCGTTATCAAGAGCCGCTTTTAATTCAAGTTCTTTTTCGATTATGTCAGCCAACTCAATATTAATCCAGCCTGGAATATTAGGTAGAAATTTAACCAAACCTGTTGCAGGATCAACCATTCCCGGGCACCCTACGCCTACGCTGTTAATTTGGCTGATATCAAGGTTATTTCTTTGCAAAATATTGTTTATTGATTTGATGATATTGTTTATAGTATGCCCATAGCCTCTGTGAGCTTCTGTTGGAACACAATCCGAATGCAGGACATGTCCAAAACAATCTACAACCGCAACTTTAATGTCAGTTCCGCCTAAATCTACGCCGATATTGAATTTTGCGCTCAATTCTTAACTCCTTAGATGTATGTATAATAATGATTTTTACTATAAAATAAAAATAAAAAAATTAAAATAATAATATTTTTATACCAATCTAAATAAATTTTCGTTAATTTGTTAAAAAGCTGATATTTACAGCCCGAGCCGCCCTGCGGGGCGGCTCGGGCTGGGTAAAGGCATTGCGGGTGTTTTGCCTTTGGCAAAACACCCGCAAATTAAGAAAAAATAAATTTTATTTTTGGTAAATTCTATAATAAAATTCAGGGGCGCGGCACCCCTCTCACACGAATGGGCGGCTGGGGCGAAGCCCCAGCCGCCCATTCGTAAACTATAATTGAATTATAGTTATTTTTCCTTTGCCCTCGCAAAAACCATAATGACTTTTACTATAAAATTAAATTGTGTTAAATTTAAGAATAAAATTATACTACCTTCAATTAAAAATAAATTTCTGAAAAAATTAAACAAATGAAATTTTTATTTAAAATAAATCCACAAAAATATAATTTATGGTCAATTATCATTCAAAGCATAATTTTTGGTTTTGCTGTAATTATAATATTAAAACTGGTATTTCTTCAAATAATACAAGGCTCGACCCTTAAAGAAAAAGCCGGTATAAACAGAAGCTCTGACAGGGACCTTTCTTTTAGAGGCGAAATCTTTGACAGAAACGGAATACGGCTTGCCGGAGATACTACTTTATACGATATTTATGCTCATCCGAGGTATTATAAAAAAGAAAATACTCCTGATGAAATAGCTTCAGTTTTAGCTAAATATCTTAATCAGCCGGAATGGCTTTTAAAAGATAAATTAAGCAAATATGAATATTCAACGATTTCTCTTGCAAAAAATGTGGACACAATAACGGTTGACGAAAAAATTAAACCTGAAGTTCTAAAACGAAAAATAAGAGGACTGGATTTTGTAAAAAAAAGTAAACGAATTTATCCACAGGGAAATCTTGCCGCGCATATTTTGGGATACATCAATTTCGACGCCAATCTCGCAGCAGGCGTTGAAAGAACAGGAGAAAGCAGTTTGGCAAGTATGCCGAAAACCAAACGTATTGAATACGACGGCAGGGGCAATGTTATTTATGATTTTAACACGGAACCTGAAAATGTTACTTCGCCGCTAAAAGGCTCAAAACTTGTTCTTACAATTGATTCAGCGATTCAACATGTTGCGGAAATCGAACTTGCTAAAATGATAAAAAAAGCTAAAGCCGATAAAGGCGCTGTTATAGCTTTAAATCCCAAAAATGGCGAGATTCTCGGTTTTGCGCTTTATCCAAACTATGATCCCAATAATTACAATGTATTTAGCCCTTCTGTAATAAAAAATTGGGCATTAAGCGATGTATATCCGCCAGGCTCAACTTTTAAAGTGCTTACTATCGCTTCTGCGTTAGAAACAGGAGCAATTACCAAAGATGAAAAATTGGAGGACACCGGAAAAATTAAAATTCAGGGCTGGGAAATTAAAAATTATGATTACAACCGCCATCCGTATCCCGGAATTATTGATCTTGAGCATCTTTTTATGCACAGCAGTAACATAGGAAGCTTAAAAGCAGCGTTAAAAATGTCACCTTATGATCATTACAGAATGCTTAGGCTTTTTGGGATAGGAATGAAAACAGGCATAGACCTTCCGGGCGAATCTGCCGGCATTATTCCCGAGGCGAATGAATGGGAAAAAATAACTCAGGCGTCAATAGCCTTTGGGTATAGTATAGCCGCAACTCCTGTCCAAATAGCTTCTGCTGTTGCCGCTATTGCAAATAATGGAGTCTGGATAACTCCGCATGTAATGAAAACTACAGATGACCCTGAAAAAATAAAAAAAATAAAAATTCTTTCAGAGAAAACTTGCCAAACAATAACCGATGTTCTTTCAAGAAGTATAGAGCATGGAAGTTCTGAAGCCGGAAAAATCAAGAAATATAGAGTTGCCGGTAAATCGGGAACTTCCAGAAAACCTGACCCTGAAGGCAAAGGTTATTTGCCTAATCAAATATACACTTCATTTATAGGTTATTTCCCCGCAAAAAATCCTGAAGTATTGATAATGGTTGTTATTGATAACCCTAAAACAGATAACTCCTGGGGCTCAACAGTCGCAGGTCCGGTATTTAACGCTGTTGCTCTTGAAGTTGGAAGAATTTTAAATATTGAAGCTGATTAACTTGAGTTGTTAAATAAATAATTTAAATTTTTCATGAACTGTCATCCTAAACGTAAAAACTGTCATGTTGAGCGAAGCGAAACATCTCATGGCATGAATACAACAAGATTCTTCGGGCTGAAGCCCTCAGAATGACGAAATTGCTGAAGCCCTCAGGAGGACGATTAAAAAAAACCGGTAAATCAAAAAGATGGTTTTTAGAAGTATCCTAATGTAAAATCATAAAATAAACATAAATTGTGGAGAAAAATTTTTGAAGCATTATTTTGAAAAACAAGAACCCTACAAATTGCCAAATCAACAAGGGCGTTTTGAAAAATTCGGCGGGAAATATGTTCCTGAAACCTTAATAAGCGCTCTTTTTGAGCTTGAAAACGCTTTTAACAAGGCATGGAATGACGATTCATTTCTTAACGAGTTATACAACCTGATGAAAAACTACTCGGGAAGACCAACACCGTTATATTTTGCCAAAGAAATAACCAAATATTACGGGAAAGGGAAAATATATTTAAAAAGAGAAGATTTGAACCATACAGGAGCTCATAAAATTAATAACGCGCTGGGGCAGGTAATGTTGGCAAAAAAAATGGGCAAACATAGAATAATTGCAGAAACCGGAGCCGGTCAGCATGGAGTTGCGACCGCTACGGCATGCGCTTTATTTGGTCTGGATTGTGAAGTTTATATGGGAGAAGAGGACACAAAAAGACAGGCTCTTAATGTTGAACGGATGAAACTTCTTGGAGCTAAAGTTATACCTGTTTTTTCAGGAAGTAAAACCTTGAAAGACGCTACAAGCGAAGCAATAAGGGATTGGGTCGCCAATGTTGAAAATACATATTATGTAATAGGCTCAACGGTTGGTCCTCACCCATATCCGGTAATGGTAAGAAATTTTCAGTCTGTAATAGGCAAAGAAACAAAATTGCAGATTTTAGAGAAGGAAAACAAATTGCCTGATTACTTATTAGCTTGCATCGGCGGTGGCAGTAATTCAATGGGAATGTTTTACAGTTTTTTAAATGATGAAAGCGTTAATATAATAGGACTTGAAGCGGCTGGGGCTGGAATTGACACTGATAAAACAGCCGCAAGCATGGCAAAAGGAACGCCCGGAGTTCTGCATGGCTCTTTAAGCTATGTTCTTCAGGACGCTTACGGACAAATTCAGGAAGCTTACAGTATCTCCGCCGGTCTTGACTACCCGGGCGTAGGTCCTGAACATAGTTATCTTAAAGAATCAGGCAGGGTAAAATATTTTTCAATAACAGACGACGAAGCGGTAACGGCTTTCAATTTGTTATCAAAAAAAGAAGGCATAGTTCCCGCGCTGGAATCTTCTCATGCGCTTGCTTATCTGGAAAAACTAATGCCTAAAACTAATCGCAAAGATATAATTGTTGTTTGTCTATCAGGCAGAGGAGATAAAGATTTAACAAGTGTTCTTAATTACACTCTATAAGGCGTCGCTAAAAAATTTTTACTGATCACTATATTTTCGGCAAAAAAAAAGTAAAGGAGGTTCCTTTACCGAAATAAATTAATGTGAGGTGAAAGAGGTATATAAGGTACATCTAATAAAGAGAAATGATTTATTATTTCCTCGAATATCCTGCTCTCTTTATGTTTATCCTCTTTTCTCCGAAATAATATTTAATTTTTACCGAACTTATTCCTATTCCTTCCCTTTTATAATTTTATGTCTTTATACTAATTTATAATCAAAAGAGTATTTAACGCAAATTGCTAATTAGCTGAAACCGTCATCCTGAGCGGAGCGAAGGATCGCAACCAATTGCCAAAAACAGGAGATTCTTCGGGCTAAAGCCCTCAGAATGACGCTTAAAAAAATTAATTAGTAACTCAATTTAATCCCTTTTCCTTAAAATTAAATTTTCCCTTTGTCCCTTGTTATTAATATAAAAACAAAAAGATTTTTTAAATTGCTATTTTTATAAAAAAAAAATTATACCAAGTTGCAATCAAAAGAGTATTATTTTTTGATAAGGGTTTTGCCGGCTACGCCGGCAAAACCCTTATCAACTCTTCCTCCCCTCCCTTGGGGAGGGGGCAGGGGGAGGGAGATTTAATACTATATTGATTGCAACTTGGTATTAGTAATGTTTAAATTACATCTGTAAATAACTCGAATTGCTAATTAGTCGAAACGCTGAAATAGATTGAAATTTTATTTTAATTTTTTATGCGGCTCGCAGGCAAAGCCTGCGAGCCGCATGCCCTTAAAACGGCGTAGCGGCTGGCGAAGCCAGCCGCTACGCCAAATATAAAATTATTTATTTAGCAATTCAAGTTAAATAAAAAGGAAAAAGGGGGGTAAAGCTCTAATATGCGGGCGTTTTATCAAAGACAAAACGCCCGTTGCAGCCTTACCCAACTTGCGCCGCCCTACGGGCGGCGCAAGTTGTAAATATTCTCAAAACTTTTTTATAAGATATTTTTTAATCTAAAACAGCGTTAAGTTCTTCAACAAGCTTATCAGCGTCTAGTCCATGAACTTTTGCGCCTGCTTCAAGATTCTCAAATCTTGCCGCTGCGCAACCTATACAGCCTAATCCATGACTTGCAAAAACCTCGAATGTTTCAGGGTATTGTTTGACTATATCCAGTATACTCATATCTTTTGTTATTTTTTTCTCTGACATTGTTATTTTTCCTTTCTTTATATCTAAAAAATTAAAACGTAAAGACCATTTTTTGAATTTCTGCGCCGTCAATCGCTTTTATATCATTTTCAAGAGCGGTAATATCAGCATCGCTGCCGATTACATCAAGGAGAATCACTCCGTCAGGTGAACATACATTGTCTGAAGCTTTATGTATACCAATTCTTGTTTTAATAATACAGCCGTGTTTTGAAAGAATTTCCTGAAAACTTTCTGAAGATTTTACTCTTTTGCGTAATAAAACTCCTAAAATTATTGTATCAGTCATTATTTCCTCCTTAAAAATTTTTATCTTTTATAATTAATTTTATATATGATAACATACTTAATCCTTTTCCAAGAATTAAATAATTATTAATTTTTTTATTACTTTTTAAACGGAGAAAGGTTCCAACTGTTCATAGCCGGCTGGTGAAAATGCAAATTTTTATCGCATATCTATTTTAGATTTGTATAAATAAAAAACTCCATTTAAAAAAATGGAGTAAGGGGAGTTTGAGTGTTAAGGAGTTGTTGTTTTATAAAGATGAAAAGAATTTAATTTTGTTCCCGAAAAATTAAATTCTTTTTAAAAATGAACAAATTAAAAAAAAACTCGTTTTAAAAAATAACAGGAATTTAAACTTAATTACTTTTGACATTTGGTAAAGGTAAAAAATATGTCCGATAAATGCAACAAATACGAATCTTTATTTATTTTTGCAACAGAAGAAGCGCTCGCAAAACATCTTGAAATTTGTGAGGATTGCCGGCATGAACACGCAAAAATGAAAAAAACAGAAACTCTTATAAAAGAAATAAAACCCTATTATAAAAAAATCTATAAAAAGAGATTAGATGATAATATTGTTAAAATAGCAGCAGGTTTTATAATATTGTCTTTAACTTATTTTTCAGCAAATTATTTAAATCTTATGAATAGCAATATTAATACTCTTGAAATTTCTTACGCTGAAAATGAATCAATCGTTGCGGAAATGGGTCTTCCAACAGATGAATATGGATTGTTGACGGTTTATTAAAAAAATGAATAACAGCTTTAAAAAAGAAAAAGAAAAAGAAAATATTGATAACATAATAAAATCTTATGGTCATAACATCAAAAACACTATTATGTTATTTACCGGAACTAAAAATTTTCAGGATATTCAACAGGAAGTTTTTATAAAAATCTGGAAAAATTTGCCTAAATATCAAAATAATGGGAAAATTCACAGCTGGATAAAAAAAATCACGATAAATACCTGTAAAGATCATTTAAAATCAAAACAGTTCAGTCAATATACTAAAACTGATTTTGAAGAAGAGAATTTAATCAATATTAAAGATAAGAAAATAACTCCTGATGAGTTAATATTATTGAATGAAAGACGCAAAAAAATAATTAACGCAATTGAAACACTTAAGCCAAAATTAAGAGAAGCGATAACTTTTTATGACATAGAAGAAATGACTTATGAAGAAATTTCTGTAAAGCTTAAATGTCCTATAGGCACTGTAAAATCAAGATTATTTGCCGCCAGAAAAGAACTTCAAAATAAACTTATAGATTTACTTAATTAGTACAAGATTTAAAAAGGAGAATTTTATGAAAAAATTGTTTACTTTATCAAGTTCGACCGTATTTGTTTTGGTTCTGTTGTTAGTCGGAAATTTTGCGTCTGCTCAAAAAAATCCTGATATGGAAAGATACGGCAAGATGAAACAGGAGCATAAAGAGAAATTTAAAGAAAAAAAAGATGAAATTCAAAACAGATTAAATCTTACCGAAGAACAAAAAGCTCAGGCAAAAAAGTTTCATGAAGAAGCGCGACCTGAAATTAAACCTGTTGTTGAAAAAATAAAAGCTAAAAGACAGGAAATAATAGAAATGAAAAAATCAGGAGCATCTCAGGAACAACTAAAAGCTAAAATGGAAGAGATGAAACCTCTTATAGATGAAGCGAACAGAATTCGCGAAAAAAACGCGCAGAAATTTGAATCTATTTTAACTCCTGAGCAAAAAGTGGAATTCCAGAAAATAAAAGAAGAAGTTAAACAAAAAAGAGAACAAATGAAAGAAAAAATGAAAGGCAATTTTCAACAACATAAAATGGAAATGAAAGGCAATTCTGCGCCGTTATCAAAATAAATTTTAATTTTATATAATTCTGCATAAGTTTTCATTAATTTGTTAAAAAGCTAATATCTACAGCCCGCGCCGCCCTACGGGCGGCGCGGGCTCAGTAAGAGTATAGCGGGTGTTTTGTAGCGCAAGCGGGTGTTTTAACTCATTCATGCTGCCGAAGGCAAAACACCCGCTAATTAAAGCTTTACCAAAATCATCTTTTTCATTTGCCGGTTTATTTTATTGATTGGTATAGTATAAAATTCATAGTTTTTGCAAAACTGAATCTTGAGATAAGTTCAGACCAGGCTTTGCTTCAAAATCTTTCAGGCTGTCATTTTCATAAAACTTCCAGGTTTGCAGGAAAGCTTCTTCAAAAGAACGATTTTTCATATATTCAAAAGCTTTTTCAGACATTCTGCCAAGCCTGTCTTTATCAAGAAGGGTTTTTATACCTTTATAAATAGCTTCATCAGAATTTCCCTGTACTATAATTCCTGTTTCTTCTGGAATTATATTTTCCATAGGTCCGCCGCTGTCAGTAACAAGAACAGGAGTAGCGCATGCCTGCGCTTCTAAAACAACATTCCCGAAAGTGTCTGTTGTTGAGGGAAATACAAATAAATCAGCCTCTGAATATAGTCTTACAAGCTCATCTCCCTGTTTATAACCTGTAAATATAACATTTGAATCTTTGAGATAATTAAACATTTCCTCCCTGTATGGACCATCGCCCACTATCTGCAGCACAACATCATTTCTTTCGGCAGATAATTTTTTAAACGCTTTTGCAAGTAAATGAAGGTTTTTCTCCTGAGAAATTCGTCCAACATAGAGTAATTTAATGGTTTCAGGATTTTTTGCAACGATTGGTCTGAATCTGTCAATATCTATGCCTCGGGGATACAATTTAAGCTTTCTGCTGTCTATGCCTTTGGATGCCAGCTCCTCTATCATTATTTTTGAGGGGACAAAGATAATGTCAAGCTGGTTATAAAACCAGATCATATACTTCCATGCGATTTTTTCCATTGTGGAATCACCGGTTAAATATGACATATATTGAGGGAAAGCCGTATGATAAGTTCCATAAATGGGCTTTTTAAGTATTTTTGATATGCTTAAAGCCGCAAGTCCTATAGGTCCAGGCGTTGCGCAGTGAATATGCGTAAAGTTTTGGTTATAACAATAATCCAGCATTTCAAGAAACGGCGGATAATAAAAATTCAGCTCGGAATACTCAGGTATTTCAGATTTCCCGATAGGCTCAAAAACCTTTTCATCCAATACTTTTTGAACATTCTCATCTGAATTTATACAGGTAATTATTGTATAGTCCTTATTGATTTTTTTTGCGGTTTTTAGATTTTGTTGAAGTGTCTTCGCCACCCCGTTTACATCATAAAAAGTGTCGGAAAAATGCGCCACTTTAACGTCCTGTTTATCTCCGCCAAATTTTTCCTTTAATTTAAACGCAAAATTCTTATCTCTTTCAAACATAGAATAAGCGATAAAATACGGCGCAATTAAAAAATATAAAGAACCGACTGATCCAAGCGTATGGAAAATATCAAAGACGTTTCCTTTCTTAATGGTATTTAGAAGATAGTTGATTAAATGAGAAAGTCCTGCGTTGATATTGCTGTTTGCCACTACAAACCATTTTTCCGCAATATTTTCAGGCGTTATATCCTTTATGATATCACTATGCTTTGTTATCATTGTTTTATTGATAATATTTATCAAAGAATTTGATAAAAGTTCCTGATCATTATTTAACGCTTTAAACGTAGTATTTCTAAAGTTCAAAATTAATTTTGATATTAAATCTTCTTCTCTTTCCTTGTTAAGAAGAAGCTGGTCAATAATTTTAAGGCTTATATCCTTGGTAACAAATTTTTCCAAATCAAGTCTTTCTGAATAAAATTGATACGCAATGCTGTATAAATTATGCGCAAGTCCTTTAGGATTGAGATTAAAGCCTTTTTCCTCAAATTTTCCTTCAATTATTATATTTTCCAGAAAGTTTTTTATATTTGAAGCTTTTTCGGATTCAGAATATTTTGCCGCAATTTTTAAACCGGTATGATCGTCGGAACCTGCTGTAAAAGTTTTTCTCCATGCTTCTCCTGCTGGTTTTATGTTATATTTCGCCGCAAGTTCATTTATAATTTCCGGGGTTAAATTATTAAGAATTATTTTTAAAATATTATTTTGTTCAATGCTTCGACATCCGTTAATTTCAAATGTATTGAAGAGTACAAGCATTTTTTCAAAAACTTCGGGCGTAAGTTTGTCATTTACCGAATAAATAGGATGGGCAAGCGAATAAAGAATTTTATTCTCAATAATATATTCTCTGAGATCATATACATTATAGCGCAGCTTCATCATTTCATAATATTGATGTTCAGAGATGTTATAAGTTAAAATATGCAGTTTGCAATCATTTTCAGGAAAAAGCGTGGATATTTCACAGCTAATAAAAGCATCCGGATATTTTAAAATTTCAAGACAACCTCTTATATCATTATGGTCTGTAATGGTTACACAGGTCATTCCTTGTTTTTTAGCGGCTTGATATATTTCTTCGGGCTCACTAAAGCATTCTGAACAACCAAATTGCTTTAAAAGCCAATTAGTAGGCTTGTCTGAATACTTGGAATGAACATGCAGGTCTGCTTTCCACTTCATTAATAAAATTTTTCCTTATTTATCATTTCGCTAATATCTTTAATCTTTAGTATCTTAGAAAAAGATTAAAATTTATCTTTTAGGAAAACTTTATCAAAAATTTTTAATAATGGTCAAATTGTAAAGTAGCTGATCAAGTATAAGTAGGTAACAAAAAGTTTTCGTGTTTTTATCTACCTAACCCCAACCCCTTCCCTTCAAAGGGAAGGGGCTTTTGTTGTTTGTTTGCCTCACTCGCTTCGCTCGTTCGGCAAAATTTAATAAAAGCTGAAAATTTTTTGTCTGTTACTTAATATATCAAAACCGTTTATTCCCTGAAAGCTATTTCCGGGTAAGCTTTTTTTAACCCGTTCTTAATATTTGCAATTTCCAGATCAATTACTTCATCAGTAAGAGTTTTTTCCAAATCCTGTAAAGTAACTCTGAAAGCTACGCTTTTTGATCCCAAAGGCGCATGTTCACCTTGATACAAATCAAAAATATCAACTTTTTTGAGTAATTTCGAAGAAACTTTCTTGAATATTTTTGTTAATTCCTGATAGCTGATGCTTTCCGGCGCAATAAATGCAATATCCCTGCTTACTGACGGATATTGCGGAATTTGTCTGTATTTTGGCAACGCATAATTTATGTTGGCTAAAAGTTCTTCAATGTTTATTTCAAAAAGGTAAACAGGCTGATTAAACTTGCGCTTCTGAATAATATCAGGATGAAGTTCGCCTATTAAGCCTAAAACCACGGGCTGTTTCCCTGAAAGGCTTATTTTAGCGGCTCTTCCGGGATGAAGATATTTTACATCAGATTCAGGAAGGTATTCTATTCTGTTTTCCAGCTTGAATTCAGAAATTAAATCTTCGATAATCCCTTTTAATGAATAAAAATCGGGTTTTTGCGCAGTTTTCCATAAAGCGGAGGTTATATCTCCGGTTATTGCTCCTGCTAATATCCGTTTTTCCTCTGTTCCGGCATTTTTTTCGTCTGTATTGCCTTTATATAAATACGTTTTGCCTATTTCATATATCCGAAGATTCTTTTGTCCCTGATCAAAATTGTATTTTACAACCTGAGCTATATTTGGAATAAGGCTTTGTCTAAGCATGGAATATTCTTCAGACTGCGGATTGGTAACTTTTACAGCCTGCTCTTCTATATACTCAACACCAAGCCACTTTAAAAGAGGTTCTCCAATGAGTGAAGACGTTACAATTTCCATAAACCCTTTTCCAATGAATAAATTATGTATTTTAGACAGTGATAAGATTTCATTGGAAGTTTCAGCAACCTGAGTTTTGGCGGGAAGCGTTGATTCTATTCTGTCATATCCGTTAATGCGACTGATTTCTTCAATCAGGTCAATTTCTCTTGTTGCATCATTTACCCTAAAGCTTGGCACACGGACTTTTGCAGAAAAAGTGTTCTGCCCAAGCATTTCAAAACCAAGGTTTTCAAGTATTTCGACACATTTAGGAGGAGGAATTTCCGTGCCGAGAATTCTTTTGATTTGAGCAAATCTTAATGTAATATCAATATCAGGGAACTTATCTTCTCCGGTTTCAACAATACCTTCGATTTTAGCTTCAGCAAGTTCTTCTATAAGACTCATTGCTCGTGAAAGAGCAGATTTTACCGCCTGAATGTCAACGCCTCTTTCAAATCTTGCCGATGCTTCAGTTCTTAACCCCACGCTTCTTGCTGATTTTCTTGTGGTTAAAGGAATAAAATAAGCTGACTCAAGGGCAATATCTTTTGTGTTTTCGTCAATTTCCGAGTTAAAACCGCCCATAAGCCCTGCAAGTCCTACAGCATTATCTCTGGTGGAAATTAATACGGAATTATTATCAAGCTTTCTTTCCTGTTCATCAAGGGTTATGATCGTTTCTTTTTCTTTAGCTCTTCTTACACAAAGGTAATTCCCGTTAAGTTTTGCTGTATCAAAGGCGTGAAGCGGCTGTCCGTATTCAAGCATTACATAATTTGTAATGTCCACAATATTATTTATGCTTCTGACTCCTGACGCATTAAGCCTTCTGATCATCCAATCCGGCGATGGCTTTATTTTAACGTCTTTTACAAGCCCTACGGCATAATATTTACAGGTATCAGGGTCTTTTATTTCAACTTCAAAACCGTTTGAGGCTGATATATTATAATTTTTTAATGCAGGTTGTTTTAATGATCTGTTAAAAATAGCGCAAATTTCCCTTGCAATACCGAGTAAAGACATTTCATCGCCTCGATTTGCGGTAGGCGCTGTATGGAAAATCACATCTTCGTGGATATTTAAAACTTTTTTAACGTCTTCTCCGGCAATAAGATTGTTTTTAAACCGATTAAGAATTAATATACCGTCGTCTTCCTGAAAATCAGACGTATTAAGTCCTAACTCCTCAGCGGAACAGAGCATGCCTTGTGATTCGACATCCCTGATTTTAACAGGTTTTAAAACAAATTTTTCGCCGGTTTTTCTATCTTTTACCTCGGAACCAATTGACGCATAAGGCACAAACTGTCCTTTAGCTATATTTTTTGCTCCGCATACGACTTCTTTCTTTTCTGTTCCGTTAAAAACTTCAACAAGCTGGAGCTTATCGGCATTTGGATGAGGTTTAACTTCAAGGATTTCAGCTACTTTTATATTGGAAAAATTCGCGCCGGTTTTTTCAATATCTTCAACCTCAAGCCCGCTCATTGTAAGAGCATGAGCAATTTCTTCCGGCGTAATGCCTTTTATATCAACATATTCATTTAACCATTCTAACGAAACCAACATATAAATTAAATCCTTTTTGTATATTAAACCACAAGATTATTTAACATTAAATTCTCATAAATAAAGGGCAGGGTAAAGGAAAAATAACTATTGCATTGTTAAATTAATTTTATGGAATTTATGACCGATAATATTTTTTATGTAAAAAGCCAAGAAAAGACAAAAAGTGAGCATTTGAATACAAGGGGGTTCGGGGGCTTGCCCCTGATTGATTTGTCCCCTTGGGGTTCAGTTTTTCTTTTCTTTTGCTTCGTTTTCTTTTCTTTTTGCGTTCAAAAAGAAAAGAAAACGAAGAAACGGCAAGTATTGTATTGCATGCTGGAAAGATGCTGAAACAAGTTCAGGGTGACACTTTTAGTGACGATTTCCACGTTAATTTTAAAAATTACATATATTATCGGTCATAAATTCCAATGAATTAACTTAACACAGCGCTACATTGCTTGCAACTTGGTATTAGATCACTATATCTCCTTATTTCTTAATATTCTTCCTAAATATAAAAAAATAGTTTAAAATTAAGTTAATTAACCTTGTCGTTTAGTATTAAATAGGGAAAAAATATTGTCTTTAAAGGATATTAACTGTTCCAGCCTAATTAGAAATATTAAAATAAACCGTTTTTTATCCATGTCAATTGCCATAAATTTGGCGGTTTATACAGGTCATTTTATGTTTGCTCAAAATGGACTCCTTTTAATGCTGGCAGGCATAAATTGGGCTTTTTTAGCGGTATATGCGGTTTTTACTGAAATTGTTTTAAATATAACCCAAAATTCCACTCTTAATTCCGAAAAAATCAGTAACAACATCTTTAATTTGAATATTATCGCAACATCATTGTTTTTACTTATAATTGCCCTGCTTTCAGGAAATAAAGATTATCTTTTTCTATGCATAATCCCTGTTTTTCAAACAATTTTAGAGAAAAAAACAAAGATTGCAGGCATTATTCTTGGGGTTTCTGCTGTTGTAACCCTGATTACGGAATTGAGCAACTGGTTTGATTTTTATCTTTTGCCTGTTAATCAGATTCCCGCAATATATAAATCGCTTTCTTTTCTTGTGGTCTTTGGCGTTTTAAGCTCATTAGGGTTTGTTCTTGCTAAAACACTGACTTTTACGAAAGGAAAAGCTGACTATATGCATAGTATAGCGACAACGGACGCATTAACAGGTTTACTGAACAGAAGAGAATTCAATTTAAGGCTTTCTGAAGAATTTGCGAGAGCGAAAAGACATAAATCGCCTCTTAGTCTTGCGCTTTTTGATATTGATTTTTTTAAAAAAATTAATGATACACATGGTCATAATACCGGTGATGCGATTTTAAAAGAACTTGGACTGCTTATTGCGTCTAAAACAAGGACCTGTGATATTGCCGCTCGTTATGGAGGAGAAGAATTCGCCCTGATTTTGCCTGAAACAAGCCAATCAGACTCTTATGAGCTTATGGACAGGCTAAGATATCTTGTTGAAACTGAAATATTTAATAAAACAAAATTGCCTGTCAGGGCTACGATCAGTATTGGCGTTGCTCAGCTTGATTTTACCGACAAAACTCCTCTTGATTTCTGCGAAAGAACTGATAAAGCATTATATAAAGCAAAAGAATCCGGCAGAAACAGAGTTGAAAAAGCTCCTTTCGGCATTTCTAAAATTACTTTGTCAAAATCATATAAAGTTGTTTAAAAGAAATACGATAATAAAAAGATAAGGACAAAAGAGGATTTTTTTATGCAAAATAACGAAGAAAAGCAGTGCAGAAATATCAACGGAAAACTTTTGTGCAATTATAACGATTTATATGAAGAAAGACTGAATGATATTGCAGATATTTGCAGTAAACAGGAATTTACGGTAAGAGAACTGTTTAAAGCCTTTGATGTAGACGGGGATGGCGCAATTACAAAATCAGATTTAATAAAACTCGCCGGCAGTGATGAAGAAAAAAAACATCTGTCAAGAAATGACCTGCAAAATATTTATGCTCATATCGGGAAAAAAATATGCAGGGGCGTTTGTCAAATAATCGACAAAGAGCCTGGTAATGAGTACATTACAATTGATGATTTAATTAATGTTCTTGATAAAAACGGGGACGGGAAAATTAAACTTGGCGATTTTCTTAGAATTGCGAAAAAAGACGGGAATTTTTTGAATATAACAAAAGAAGAACTGGAATCCGAGTTTGACGGATTATGGAAAAATCCCGAAGAGCAGAAAACTTTTTTTGATAAGCTTTTTGATTAATTTTTGAAGCTGATGCCAAGTTGTAATCAATGTATACCAATCCAAATAAGTTTTCGTTAATTTCTTAAAAAGCTAATATCTATAGCCCGAGCCGCCCTACGGGCGGCTCGGGCTAGGTAAGGGGTTAGCGGGCGTTTCGGCGAAGCCGAAACGCCCGCTAATTAAAGCTTTACAAAAATCATCTTTTTCATTTGCCGATTTCTTTTAATGATTAGTATAACGCTTTGTCAAGAAAGTTTTGTAGCTTATAACAGCCTTAAAATTCGTTTTCAACTAATTCGCAAATGATATGACAAATCGTAATATGCGCATTTTGAATTATGGGCGTATTGTTGCTTGGAATCGTTATTGTAATGTCTGAAATGTCTTTTAGCATGCCGCCGGAATCTCCGGTTAAAGAAATGATTTTCATCCCTTTTTGTTTTGCAAGTTTTGAAGCTTCCAACGCATTTTCAGAATTTCCGCTCGTTGAAATTGATAAAAGAACATCGTCTTTTTGTCCAAGAGCTTCTACTTGTCTTACAAAAGTTTTTTCATACCCGAAATCATTTCCTATCGCTGTTATAATCGATGTATTTGTGCTTAAAGCAATCGCAGGAAGAGCCGGTCTGTCAATTCTGTAAAATTTCCCTATCATTTCTGCCGCAATATGCTGGGAATCAGCTGCGCTTCCCCCGTTTCCGCAGATTAAAAGCTTTTTGCCGGCTTTAAAAGCATTTATTATTATATTTGCCGCAAGCTCAATAAGCTCTATATGTTTTTTTGTTTGATTTAAAACATCCAGTGTTTCATCTATTCTTCCAATTATTATTTCTTTTTTTAAAAAAGTTTTTTGTTCCATTTTTTAAATCCTCGTTAAATTTTAAAGAGGAGAAATTTTGGCATTGAAACTTCGCTCTACACCAAACCTCAATCAAATTTTTATTTATATAAATGTAAAGTTATTGTTATATTTGCAAATATTTATTCGAAAGACTCTTCGTCTTTAACAAATGTATTTTCCTGTTTTTCTTCTGTTTCAAAAGATTCCGGCGTGTAAGAAACAGGTGTGGTTAAACTGATTCTTCTATCTTCAATATTGAATTTCAAGATAACAGTTTCAATTTCCTGCCCTACTTGAACCGTAGTATTTGTTTTGTTCTGGTATTCAAGAAGGTCTTTAAAAGGAAGAAGGGCTTCAACACCGGGATAAACCTCTACAAATGCGCCAAAATGCTTAATTCTGATTACATTTCCCTTTATGACTTCGCCTTCTTTAATAACTTTTGCCGCTTCATCCCATGGATCAGGCTGTAAGCTCTTAAGGCTAAGGCTTACACGTTGTTTTTCCTCGTCAATTCCTATGACCTGAACTTTAATTTTCTCTCCGACAGAAAGAATATCAGCAGGGTGGTCGACCCATCTCCATGAAATTTGAGATAACGGAAGCAGTCCGTCTATTCCTCCAATATCAACAAATGCGCCGAAATCAGCAAGTCTTACGATTTCACCTTCAACAATACTGCCTTCTTTAACAATATCGAAAAGAGATTTTCTTTGTTCTGCCTGTTGTTCGGAAACAACTTTTCTATGTGACATGATAAGATTATTTTGTTTAGAATCCACTGAAAGAATTTTTAGCTGAATTTTCTGACCGATAAGTTCTTCCACATCTTTTGTTCTTATATGACTGGAAGGAACAAATCCTCTAATTCCGAGAACATCAACAAGAATTCCGCCTTTAACTTCTGCTGTTACTTCAGCTTCAACAACAGCGTCTTCTTCTTTAAGTCTTTCAAGCTCTTTCCATGAATAAGCAAGCATGACTTTTTTATAAGAAAGTGTAAGTTGACCATCTTCGTCTTCTTCTCTTATTATAAGGAATTCTTTTTCCTGATCATCCTGAGGCAGGATTTCCTGCGGGGTTTTTAAAGAACCGTTTGATAATTCTCTAACAGGCACTCTTGCGGTAGTTTTAGCTCCTATATCAATTAATACGTCATTTGATCTGTAGCCTACTACTTTTCCCTTGACTATGTTGCCTTTTTTAAAGTTATAGTCAAATTTTTCCAAAAGTTTTTCGAATTCTGAAAACCCGTCCTGGTTCTTTGTATTTGTTTTATCGTCAGTTGTCATTAAATTGGCGCCTCCACAGGATGATATTTTTATATGTCTATTTTAACAAAAAATTATCAAATATAGAATATAAATTAATTTCATTATAACTTAAATTTTAAAATCAAATAATATTTTTTATAATTTAATTAATATATATTAAAAAAACAAATTAAAGACTAAACAAAAAAATAAAATTTGTAGGGCGAATAAGCCTTGGGGCAAAGAAAAATTAATGGCAATTCAATTATACTAATCAACTTGAATTGCTAAATAAATAATTTTATATTTGGCGTAGCGGCTGGCTTCGCCAGCCGCTACGCCGTTTTAAGGGCATGCGGCTCGCAGGCAAAGCC
>Ga0209202_1000838_pt1 | contig 21241 bp, 21 predicted proteins | sample AD_UKC032_MetaG_FD_184416 | JGI IMG/M metagenome (GOLD analysis project Ga0209202, IMG submission 184416) | Active sludge microbial communities of municipal wastewater-treating anaerobic digesters from USA - AD_UKC032_MetaG (SPAdes) (version 2) | ecosystem: Engineered > Bioreactor > Anaerobic >... | reverse complement strand
AAATTTCACGAACCAACGCCAGCGACGCGCGCAACCTCCGGCTGCTCAACGCCGCACGTCGACCACGATACGGCCCCGCACCCGGCCCGCCAGCAACTCCGCCGCAACCCTTGGCGCATCGCCGAGGCCGATTTCGTGCGTTATCGCATCCAGCTTCGCCACATCGAGGTCGCGCCCGAGGCGTTGCCAGGCTTCCTGACGAACCGCCAGCGGTGCCATCACGCTATCGATGCCGTACAAGGTGACGCCACGCAGGATGAACGGCGCCACGCTGGCCGGGAAATCCATCCCCTGTGCCAACCCGCAGGCAGCCACGGCGCCACGGTAGCGGGTGGTCGCGCAAGCATTGGCCAGCGTGTGGCTGCCAACGGCATCGACAACCCCCGCCCAGCGCTCCTTGCCGAGAGGTTTCCCCGGTGCCGACAATTCATTCCTGTCGATAATGTCCGTCGCCCCCAAGCTCTTCAGATATTCCGCTTCGGCCATGCGTCCGGTAGAAGCCACAACGGTGTAGCCAAGGCGCGAAAGGAGCGCGATGGCAATGCCACCAACGCCGCCATTCGCCCCGGTAACCAGGATTTCGCCATCCCCTGGCCGGATGCCATGGCGCTCCAGCGCGAGAACGCAGAGCATCGCCGTATAGCCTGCGGTGCCAATCGACATCGCCTGGCGCGCAGTGAATTGGGGCGGCAACGCCACCAGCCAGTCGCCCTTGACGCGCGCCACCTCCGCCAGCCCGCCGCAATGGGTTTCCCCGACGCCCCAGCCGTTCAGCACGACACGGTCACCGGCTTTCCAAGCCGGATGAGCGCTTGCCGAAACCACCCCGGCAAAGTCGATTCCCGGCACCATGGGAAAGCGACGAACCACCGGCGACTTCCCCGTAATCGCCAGGCCATCCTTGTAATTCAGGGTCGACCATTCGACGCTTACCGTGACATCCCCCTCCGGCAGAACCGAATCGTCGATATTTTGCAGTTGCGCCTGGTATCCGGCATCGTCCTTGGTGATCAGGATTCCTCTGAACATCTTGTCTCTCCTCGTTAGTCGCGGGCAGCCAGTCGATAGTAAAGCAGAAAAAGCAAGTCGTTGCATGGCCCGCCAACGAGCCGAAGAGTCCGCCGAGACCAGAATGCATTGCGCCAAATGAAAAACGGCAACCTCAAAGAGGTTGCCGTTTTTCATCAAAACTTGGTGGCCAATCGCGGAATCGAACCACGGACACGCGGATTTTCAATCCCCGGTTTTTTCAAATTTCAACCAGATTGATACGCATTGATTGAGCCATATCTATAAACCAGAATTCAAGTTTTTACTGTTAATTCATGCAATTAGGCACAGTTAAATATGCAATCAAGAAATCCATCCATTGATCCGCGTTGATTGCGATGCTAAATTTCTGCTTACAAAGTGCTTACATAGAACATAGATTATGAGCAGATCTGATCAATCAAGTGGAGAACCCGCGAGGGTCAACCTGACTGCAGGGCGCATAGATACCTTCAAATGCAAGCCCGGCAAATCCCAATCGTTCATGTGGGACACTAATACGCCGGGCCTAGCGGTAAGAGCAACCAGTCCAGGAGACCGCAACCAAACCGGCAGCAAAGCATATATTTTTCAGTCCAGGCTAAGGGACAAGGTATTCAGAATAACCATTGGCAGCGTCAGATCTTGGGCTATCGAAGAGGTAAGGGACGCAAATGGAGACGTAATCACTCCCGGCGCGAGACAGGAGGCACGTCGCCTGCAGGCCCTTGTAGACCAAGGCATTGATCCGCGGCAATACAAGGCTGAACGACTAGCTGACGCAGAAGCCAAGCGTCACTCAGTTGAAGCTGCCAGAGTTGCAGAAAATGAGGCTGTCCGACGCGGGCAAATTACAGTTGATGAGGTTTGGATACAATACATTGAAGCTCGACGCGACAAGTGGAGTAAGCGCCACTTGTTCGACCACCAAAAACTGATGCGACCTGAGCGAACTAGTGGTGAAGGACTATCCATCCGCAAATTCACCCCCGGCGTGCTTGCTTCACTCGCACCGCTTCCGCTTTCATCGATGACACCAGAAACGATTACTCAGTGGTTGGAGGCCGAAACTCCTAAACGAGGCACACAAGCAGCTTTGGCGTTTCGCCTTCTACGGGCTTTTCTCAATTGGTGCGAGGATACTGAAACTTATCGTGGAATTGCCTCCATTGATGCCTGCGCGAAGAAGATTAGCCGGGACTACGTACCAAAGATACGTGCAAAGGCGGACGCCTTGCAGCGCGAACAATTGTCCCTTTGGTTTGACTCTGTCCGAAAGATTCCAAATCCGACCATTAGCGCTTACCTTCAAGGCCTACTGATTACTGGAGCGAGACGCAACGAACTAACAGGGCTTCGGTGGGCGGAGGTAGATTTCCAGTGGAACAGCTTAACGATCCATGACAAAGTTGAAGGCAATCGCATAATCCCGCTGACACCATACTTTTCCAGCCTATTGTTCGACCTGAAGGTTCGTAACGAGACGTCACCATCGATTCGCAGACTCAATACGCTGAAATCTCGGGGAGAAGAATGGACACCATCCGAGTGGGTGTTTAGTAGCCAGTCGTCCAAAAGTGGACAACTTCAAGAACCTAGTATTGCTCACCGTAATGCACTATTTGCAGTTGGCCTTCCTCCAATTTCACTGCATGGCTTGCGCCGTAGCTTCGGAAGCCTTGCGGAGTGGTGTGAATGCCCCGCCGGAGTAGTTGCACAGATTCAAGGCCACAAACCAAGTGCGACAGCAGAGAAGCACTACCGCGTACGCCCTCTTGACCTTCTACGTATGTGGCATACTCGAATAGAGGCATGGATGTTAAAACAAACATCATTACGGTTCCAATTACCACACGCTGATTGACCTGGCTAAACTCTCTCAATGAGTTTGCTTGCTAGTTGAATGCGAATCTTTGGCGGAAAGTGCTGAGCGTCAGAAGTAATAATTTCGAATACAAGAAACCATAAGAACGATGGATACATCAGAGAACGAAAAAGGGGTACTTGAGTTTATTTTCGACTGCAACAGAAGAGACAAACTCATGATGGACTACCTGCGAATGGAAAGCTGGACTCCTGCTTTCGGTTCGCTGGTGGTTTGTGGTGTCAGGCCTCCGCGGGGAAATACCATCCCAGAAGGGGGCATTGGGATAGACGGAGACGACCTCGACAGTTCGTCCAAACGCTTACGCAATGCACGTAACCTTCTGGCCAATTGGCATGATGAGTTCAACGAGTCTGGGGGGATTCCGCCAACCGAATTGGCACCCGTTGACTTCATTGCGTGGTGCATTGACAGTGGATACGTCACCGATTGGCTCCGGCTAATAGGAAGCCTATGTGCCTGCGACATTGAACCTGGATTTTTGCTGGTCCACGGAGGGATTTCGGATTCAGAGCGCATCACCATATTACCGCCGAAATTGATGACAGCATTAGTGGAAACCGCTACGTCCAAGCCAGTATTGCAGCAAACGATAGGCAATGCCATTGCTCCTCCGACGTTACAGAATGTTGCCTCCAATCATTCAACATTGGATCAGACAGCCGAACCAAACCCTAACTGGCCTCTGTGCAACAAGAAGAATCGGACTCCACTCGATCGGGTCATAGACCAGGCAATCAAACAGGCCGAAGAGCCCTGCAACTATCGTTCGGTATGGGCTGAACTTACCAAACTCGCCCAGGACGACAATCGCCCTTCCCCATTGCTTGGCTACAGCGAAGGTGAAGTCAAATACCAATCAGATAACGAAAGAGGCGATATTTGTTTCCTGAAAAAGTTAGCCCTTAAGGAGCGTCTAAAGCGCAACATGGAAAGGAATTCAGGCAAATCTAGGGAATATTCCGCTCAATAGTAAACGTTTTCGAATGGTTTTAAGCGTCTATTACCGAAATCGCTCGCTACTATCGGCCCAGAGGAATCATTCATCTAATCTCCGCCCACGAACTAGCTCAGGACAGTGGCAGCACGTCACAATCTGCTTGAGGTTTTTCGATTTTTTAACATTTGCGGAGCAACATGATGAAGCCAGAGAACCCAACTGGACCGCTTGGTCCAAGTACCTCGACAAACGCATTTGCGTCGGGTTACCTTGTAAAACCACAAACTGTTCTGAAGCGCTACTCGAATACCGGTTCCTATTTCGGCGTTAAGCCCATAAAACTGCCCAACGGTAGACTGGCATGGCCCACAACTAGTGCGCAGCACCATTCGCTTTTGGAAACATTACCAGACAAGCGCTCCTCCAGCGTAACCAAAGCCTCTCAAGGTGACAGCCAGTCACCCCCCCAAGAGGTCACGGCCGAACTCGATATTTGCGAACAAGTGACGGCGACGGAGGCACTATGAACCTTCCCAAGCACTTTCCCCTGAATGCGCTCACGCCGCGCCTGCAGCAAGCAGCGTATGAGATTGCAAAAGAAACAGAAGCGCCTATTGCATCGGTTGTCTCAGCGCTTCTGGCGGCGATTTCGCTTGTCTGCCAGGGCAAACTAAAAATCCGCAAACGTCGCAATCTTATTTCGACAGTTTCAATGTGGTTCATCGTTGTCCTTGGCTCTGGTGAACGCAAGTCAACTGTCAAGGATTTGGTCTTCAAAGCGGTCAAAGAGTTCATGGCGGAGCAGGATGAAATTCATCGCCAAAAAATGACCACTTTCAACGAAAAAACGGACTCTTGGAAAGCCGAGGCGAAAGGAATTCTCGCCGCGATCAAGAAGAAGGCTGCCAAAGGTGAGTCGACCGTTGAAGATCAGTGCCGCCTGGATCAACACAACTCAATCAAACCGATGAAGCCGATCAAGTTCAAGTTGTTGCACGAAAAATTTACCCCTTTGGCGATCATCAAGAACCTGAGCGAGTGCTACCCGACGACGGGCATTATTTCCGATGAGGCCGCCTGCGTGTTTAGTGGTCGTGGCCTTTCGGACATGGGTCTGATCAACCGTGGCTTGGATGGCTCGATGATGTCTGTCGAACGTGCGAGCGAGGAAAGCCTGATCGTTCGCGAACCTGCTATCACGATGGCGCTTTACGTGCAGCAGGAGATCATCGACGACTTTTTCAACAAAAAGGGTTCGCTCGCTCGCGCCATAGGTCTACTGGCGCGTTGCTATTACGTCGCCCCACCCGGAACTGCTGGAACTCGCCTCTTGGCGAATTCGGTCATCACCTACGGCGAAGCGACTCAAGTATTTCATCAGCGCTGCAAGGAGATTCTAGAAAGCCATGTCAGCGAAAGCGTGCATGGGCTGCCCGAAAAATCCGAACTGGTTTTTGCCCCTGACGCCCAAAGTCGTTGGGAGTGCGAGCACGACCACATCGAGTTGATGATGCAGCCAGGCGGCTACTTTGAAAATGACAAGGACTTCGCATCGAAACTTGCCGACAAAATGGCTCGCCTCGCTGCCTTGCTGCACTACTTCGAGGGCTATGAGGGTCCTATTTCCCTGGATACTCTGGAACGCTCGATTGACATTTCCATCTGGTTTGCGGAAGAGTTCGTTCGCAACTTTGCCAAGCCCCAGTTGCCTCCGAAGGAACAAGTGAACGCCAATCTGCTTCTATGCTGGCTGGCCAACTTCGTGCGCACCAGTAACCAGTGGTTCATCAAGAAAAATGACCTTCGCCAATATGGGCCGAACCCCCTGCGCAACAAGATTGATCTCAATGCCGCTCTGCTGTTGCTTTGGCAACAGGGCATCCTCGCCGAAGCAAAAAATCCGGAAGACAAGTCAGTCTACATAACGCTCAACTCGAACTACTTCACGCCCTATCAGATCCAGGTGCTCTGCAGTCAGGGCGGCACCATGTACTGATAATTCAAAAATGTAATGGCAAAAACCCTGCTTTTTTCCGCTATTCGAGCGGAATAGCAGGGTTTTGACCTTAATGCCTTCATTTTTTTATTCGCTGGCATTGCCCAAAAAATGAGCAACTCTTCGAGCCAGGGTGCCGCACTCTACGTTCTCGATCACCATGTCAATGCCCACCACCACACCCTCACTATGTCCATCTGTGCGTTCATTTCGCGCCTCGGGCAAGGATGATCTGACCCATCCTCCATCGGCTAGTCCATGCCCCTACACTTTTTCCGGCTTTGTCAAAATCCTCTTAAGCGTCTCTGGAATAGTTCCCTTCGCTTGAAGCGTCGCCGTCTGGGTACTGCTCTCCCAGTAACTTTTCATCTCATAGTATGAAGAAGTTGCTGAGCTTCAAAGACATCGAGTTTCTCAATCACCGAGAAAAGCCTATCGGGCCTCGAAGCTGGATATTGCATTAGATGTTATTAATATTAATAACATCTATCAATACATAGCCATTCAATTGGCTTCATGTATATCCAGACCTAATAGCCCTACCCCTCTTCTCGTTCCTCTTTCATTCCTGATTGATCGGTTACTGCTACACACCTGTCAACGGATGCCATCCTCAACAAAATGAGGCAAAGTCATGAATACTCAGAACCAAGTAACGACAGACACTGACACCTTCTCCGACTATCACGACCTCGAACTGCGCTGTAACACGCACCTGAAAGAAACAACATCTGGAAAGCCATCGATCGTCATCGACGATCACTGGGACTTTGGACGCCTAGCATTAATCGATAAATTTGTTCGAAAGGTACTGACCAACAACGATGCAGGCTATATCGAAACGACAGGTAGCACAGGTCACATCACGTGGGTACCTCAGCGGTGGATTGAACCGTATCGCCGTGCCGTCACAGCGATGATCTCGCCGGGTATGCACGAGCGTTTCGATGTTCGTAATGTCTTCGTTGACCTCTTCCTGCATGCTTGTGACGAACTGAAGATTCTCGACTGGTCCAGCCACGCACTCGGACACTATGGCGCGAAGCGTGAAGCGAATGCGCTGGCTTTCAACGAATTGATCGCGACGATACGTCGCCTGTCGAAGCAGCGTCCATATCCTTCGAAGATTTGGCATGCTGAGAACGATCACCGGAACAACTTCGACTCCTGCGTAGCATTCATTGACAGGTTGTTTGCCGACTGGTCCCGCTATGCAGTGGTGCGAGTCGATCTCGAATATCTGAAGGAACATGCTAGCGATGTCTTCACGCTTGATGCCAGGACCGATATGGCCCGTCTCTTGAACCGCATGCGTCATGGGAAACGGGTAAAGCGGGCGTGTCGTGAGCGTGAGCGTGAGCTATTTTCGAATGCAGCGGGGTATATCTGGAAACTCGAATACGGCGAAGATCGCCTTCTTCATTTTCATTGCTTCTTCTTTTTTAAGAAGAAGAACGGTGCTCAGGCGGGGTATTGGGCTCAAGAGATCGGCAAGTATTGGGTGCAGGTCATCACCAAGGGACGCGGCTTTTTTCACAATTGCAACTACCGGTGGTATGGCGATCCTGAAGAAGGTATCGGCGAAGTCAACCGCAACGACACACTGAAGCGTGAAAAGCTAGATAACGCCGTGTATTACCTCTTTAAGCCTGAGCAATGCCTGCCGATCCGCAAGTCTGATCCCCGTTGGCGGACTTTTGGGAAGGGGATGCTGTGAAAAACTACTGCCGGGCGAGATGATTTGCAGGAAGTGTCTTGATTCTCGTCATAGCTCAAGACCTTGCGTATCGAACAGCAATCGATGATGAGTCAACTTGCCATGCCTAAACACTTGGAATATCTACTCCGGCTTTTCGGCTTTATGTGGAGCTCCACATAAGGCCGATTATGTAGACCGCACGATTATGTGGAATGGGGCTCGTAGATACGCACCAAACTCCGGCATGTCGGGAGTGACGCGTATTTTGGCGACACATAATCAAAGCGTTTTTAGGAAGTCGATCAAAGAGTCGGGCGCACGGTAGCGTTGAATTTTTGCGTCTGGTTCGTTGAGTCTGGCCAATGCACGTTCCTTCATTGCCAAATCTGCCTCAACGTAATGGTGGGTGGTCAACGGACTCTCATGCCCGAGCCAGAGCGCAATGACGCTGATGTCGACACCTGCCTGCAACAGATGCATGGCCGTCGTGTGGCGTATCGTATGTGGGGAAACGCGTTGTTGCGATAGGTTGGGATATTGCCCCGCAGCTACTCGTACTGCCAGCGACAGCCGCTTTGTCACGTTGGAACGCGTCATCACTTTCCCATCACGATTCGGCAGCAAGGGTGCCTCTGCCGTCAGTTCTGGATTCGCCCGCAGCCAGGCGCGTAACGCCTTGACGGTCGTATGCCACAACGGCACGCTGCGCTGCTTGCGCCCCTTGCCGTGCAGATGAACACAAGCGGCGCTGGCGTCGAGCACCACATCGCCGACCTTGATCCCGATGATCTCCGATACGCGCGCACCGGTGTTGTACATCAACAGAAACAAGGCATGGTCGCGCTGGCTCAGCCATGAGTCATGCGGCTCTCCGATCACCGCCAGCATCTCGTCACGGGTCAGGTAGCCGAACATTGGGCGCTCGAAACGCTTGACCGGAACTCCCAAGGCACGCTCGATCACCTGGAGCGAAGCCACATCCCGGTGGCCGGCGAACTTGAGAAACGAACGCAGAGCAGCCAGACGGGCATTACGACTGCGCACGGAATTGTGCCGCTGCCGTTCAAGATGATCGAGGAATGCCATGATCAATTCGGGCGTCACGTCGGCCAACGCCATTGCAGCTGGCGCCTTGCCCAATCGTTTCTCGGCAAAGTCGAGGAACAGCACAAACCCATCGCGATAGGCAGCAACGGTCTGCGGACTGAGCGCGCGCTGATGTGTCAGGTATTCGCCGAAGTAAGCTTGCACGAGCGCTGCAAACGAGGGAGGTTGTTTGGCCCGCTTACTCATCGTCGTCTCCTGCAAGATCGGCGAAGCACTCAAACTTGCCGCCGGCCAGGGCCATCAGTTCCGGAACGGCGGTGAGATACCAATAGGTGTAGAAGATTTCGGCATGGCCCATGTAGGTCGACAGGGCGAGCATCATCTGGTCGAGGTCGGTGCCATCCGCATGCCAGCGCATCAGGCGACGCACAACGAAGGTGTGGCGCAGGTCATGCAGGCGGATGGCGGCATGGCCACCACGGTTCACCCACCCCAATTGGTCACGCAGCGCATTGAAGACGCGATGAGCCTGCCTATCGCTCAGCGGCTTCCCCAGCAGCCGGCCGCGACTGCTGATCAAAAACGGCATGTCCGCAACCGTGGCCACATGCCGTGTGCGAGCCTTGCGGTATTTCACCAATGCGGCGACTGTCGTCGGATGGACGGGCAGTAGTCGCGACTTGGCGAACTTGGTCTGCCGGATCGTCAGGAGTCCGCGTTTCAGATCGACATCGGCGTCACGCAGGTGCAATGCCTCGGAGATGCGCAGGCCGGCCGAGGCCATGAGGCCGAACAGGGTTTCGTAGGTAGCAGGGCGAATGCTGCCGGACGGCCCAAGCTGCCGGGCAGCCGCCAGCAAGTCGATGATTTCCCATTCATGGAAGATATGCGGGGCGACACGTCCAGGCTCTGGGCCGAAGGTCAACTCCTCCGGCACTTCGGTATCCGGTTCGAACTGCTTGAGATAGCGAGCGAAGTGGCGAATCTTCGCGAGACGCACTGCCCAGGTCGACGGTCTGCCGCGTTGCCATTTATCCTCCTTGGCCCACTCGATCATGAGGTCAGCGGTGAGTGGCCCGCGGTGGCGCTGATTGGCGACATAACGGGCGAACCCGGCCAACAGCGTATCCCACGAACGCAATTCGAAGCCAAGACGTCGCCGTTCAGCAAGATAGTCATCAATTCTCTGCGGCAAGCTGACGCGCGGGCTCATGCCGCACTCCTTGGCCAAGGCAAGGCGACCGCCGCCAGCTTCGGCGTGTCGATCTTGGCGTAGATCAGGGTGCTGTTCAGCGAGCGGTGACGCAACAGGTCGGCGATTTCCTTGAGTGAGCTGCCTCGTTCAACGAGACGACAGGCAAAGGCGTGGCGCAAGGCATGCGAGCGTGTATGTTTCAGACCGATACGCCTATATGCCCACCCAATCACACCTCGGACAGCACCCGCCGTCATTCCTCGATCATGTACGCCACGATGCATCACGAAGAGCGAAGGGCTGGTGCTGAGTGGCCGCTCATGCTGAAGATAATCAGCCAGTGCCTGCCCAATCTCCATCGGCAGAGGCAGAATGTCCTGCCGCAGTGACTTGGTGCCTTTCAGTGTCACTGTGCCGGCACGCCAATCAATGTCGCCGATTCTCAGGCCGGCAATTTCACCTGATCGCAGCCCAAGGTCCAATGCACAACGAATGATGGCATAGCTCCGCTTTGGCCAACGGTGCCGGGTAGTAAATGATTCAAGCAGACGCTCAATCTCATCAGGGGCGAGAGCGCGTGGCAGCGATGCCAGCTTCCAGTGAACGGGGTTCTGGATAACCGCGGTAAGCTCACCTACCGCGTCACCGCAGGTGGCACGGTAACGCAGATAACTCCGAAGTGCCGCTGCATGTTGTGATGCATTGGTAGCCGTCTGGTGCCTTGCCAACCGCCTGGCAAGGAACTGCCTAACATCATCAGGCCGCATCCGGGCAAACACGATCTCGCGATGCTTGTACTTGCCCTCCAGCAGCCAACCAATGATGCGCAGTCGATCTCTACGCGTACCGGCAGCCAGCCCGCGAACATCTCGCAGATGCTCATCGTAGCGCCGCAGCTCTTCGGTGATGTATGCCGAATATATCGAGGTTCCCGGGGAATTCGGCGTATCCCCGATCGTTGTTGATATGGTCATAACGGTCTCCTGAAATGGAGCCGTTACTTCAGGTCAACGCTGAAATTATGTCGAGCCTGCCGCTACATCAATCGCTGAAAACCCTTGCTGCGTAACCCATCCCGCTCTTGCCCGTCCGAGTAGTCCACATAATCGTGCAGTCTACATAATCGGCCTCAGCGGCCATTGGGGTTCTCAGCCACCAACGGCCGCAACAGGTTGGTCAACGATCGTAGCTCTGGAATTCTGGCCGAGTGACCGCTTGGCACTTCAGGCTACTACCGCACCCGACCCAAAGCCGAAGTAGCGGCTTCCCGATAGCGGCCAGTCAGCCCGGTCCAGGTTCTGCGAACTGGAATGCTCCGAAGCAGCCATTGACGATTTCACCCTCCCGGCCAGAAGCGGAAATTCGCCCTCGCCAGATAGTCGACCGTCAAAGGGCGGCTCCACTCGGTAACCTGTCGTTCGGCCGAATCACACTATTCGGCCACTGCCGCCGTTCGACCTTTTTATCAAAATCAGGCCGCTGGTGAGCGCAAACCGGACTTTCGATAAACCCGAAGCTCTCGGACTCTCTCATGCCCACCCTTGCTGAAGCTTCAGAATTTTTTAGCCTTTGGCAGCTTTCCAACCAGGGTGTTGGAAATATTTTCCATACGACTTCAAGGCTTCGAGCACTTGAACCGCGCCATCATGGCGCGAGTTTGATGTCTTTCCTTCCATGCTCTCGGTTCCAGCCATCAAGTCTGCGATGACCAAGTGAAGCATGGCATCAGCCTTCGGCTCCAATTTGCAGTTCGCTACTGCATAAGCCACCCTTCCGCTCACCGTCGCTGCTAAGGCCTTGTACTCTGCGTTGCCAAATTGATTCTTGTGAATCGCAGGTAACGCTTTAGCCATCGCTTGATTGATGTCGCTCATGGCTTGGCGCAAAGGCTCATCGGTTGCCCATTTTTTCCCTGCATTCAGTTGGAGCTTTGTCGGCTCGGTAGTGCCATGACTGTGGTGGTGTGCATCAGCACTTTCTGCCGCATAGATATTTGACGAAGCTGCCAGAGCAAGCGCAGCCAAAAAAACTGAGAATTTGTTTTTCATCGGATCTCCTTGAGTATGGTGGGAAATTTCCGACTAATTTAGTCGACAAATGTTAACGAAGGCTTAATGCCAAGGGGCGATCCATTGTTGTTCACAACAGGGTAGGACTTCGTGAGCGACAAGTGCTCAATCACAGCAGTCATTGGCAGAACATCAGCGCATCAGCATAGAGACAGCAGTTGCAGTTCATACACATCAGAAATCTATGTTCTCGGCTACTCCGGTTGATGCTTTTTTAACTTCGGAACGCTTGGGATACAGATTCGCTTTCCCTCAACCACAATCAACCCAAGACTGCTCAGGTCATGCAGGATGCGGGAAAAATGCTCTTGGGTAAGGTTTAGACGGGATGCAATCGTGCCTTTACTGGCAGGAAGTCCAAGCACAACATTGTCATCGCCATGCTGGCTAACGGGCACTTCGTGCATGATGAAACTGATGACTCTCTGTGTTCCCGAATGCAATGAGTAACCTTCGACGTCGGTCATGAGTTGATGCAAACGCATGGCCATGCCGGCCAGCATTTTTCGGACGAATCCATGATCGTGCTGTAATTCTTCGTAGATAGCTGTCTTCGAGACATGCAGCACCAGTGAGTCGCTCAGGGCCTGCGCGAATACAAAATAAGGCTTATCCATAAACATGATCGCCTCACCGAAGCTCTGCCCAGGCTGAATGATTTCAACAATCTTCTCGGCACCCTGAGAGGACGAGAGCGCCAGTTTCATCTGGCCATAGACCAGCACATAAAACCCGGTGGAGGCGTCACCCCGTCGAAACAGGGTGCTTCCCTTGCTCACTCGCACTTCACGCGTACCTTTAGCCATTCTGGCGAGTTCATCCGGCGCAAGACTTTCAAACAAGGGGATGCGACTCAAATGAGTCTCTATTTTTACTGGCTGAAAATCCCGCACGCACGCTCCTATCAAGAAAATCAGGTCACCGATAATCCATCAGACATTACTTTTGGCCATTGTGACTTTTGACATGGATCAAATCAAGTAACGGAGACAATAAAAAGCGCATGTGCATTTTTGACCTTCAGAAAACAGATCTCTTCGTGGCTCATAGTCCACGGGAATGAAACTCGGACAGGTTTCTTTTTATAAGATTTTCCCTTCGCCGTCTTCCTCAAACGTTCGCCCATCCCTGATGTGGTAAATACGCTTGAAGGTCGGAATGATCTTCTCGTCATGCGTGACGACGATGATGGCCGTGTTGTAATGCTGAGCCATCTGGTTGAGTATCCGGATGACGCTCAAGGCCCGTTCGCTATCGAGTGGCGCGGTTGGTTCGTCTGCCAAAATGACGGGGGGTTGATTGGCCAGTGCGCGGGCAATCGCCACCCGTTGCTGTTCCCCGCCAGACAATTGCGAGGGCTGCGCCTTGGCACGGTGTCCCACATCCAGCGCATCAAGTAATTCGACTGCCCGTTTCCTGGATTGGCCATTCGAGACGCCGGCCAGCATCGGGAGCAGGGCCACATTGTCGGTGACATCCAGAAACGGAATCAGGTAGGGCGCCTGAAAGACAAAGCCAATTCGGTCGCGCCGCAGGGCACCCAGGTCGGGAATCTTCCAGCCATCGTTGTAGATGACTTCGTTGCCCAAGGTCATCCGTCCACCACTGGGTTCAATGACTGCCCCCAGGCATTTCAGGAGCGTGCTCTTGCCCGAACCGGATGGCCCAATGAGGCCAACAACTTCGCCAGGAGCCACGGTCATATTAATGTCTTTTAACGCGTCGACCGCGGCATCCCCTTCGCCATAGCGCTTGCGCAAGCCCTCGATATGAATCCCAAATCCGTTCATCTCAGCCTCCGATTGCCGTGGCAGGGTCGACGCGCAGCGCTGCGCGAATCGCCAGGGTGCTGGCAATGGCGCAAATGACCATGACGATGACGAACCCGCGAACGGCATCACCCGGTTCCAGAAGCACGTATTTCGGAAAGGCGGGCGCCCAGAAGGTGGCAACTACCTTACCCACTAGGAAGCCGATGAGCCCCAGCCCAAGGGACTGCTGCAGGATCATGCCGGCGATGGTGCGATTGCGGGTGCCGATCAGTTTCAGCACAGCGATTTCTCGAATCTTGCCCAAGGTCATCGTGTAGATGATAAACGCGACAATTGCAGCGCTGACAATGGCGAGAATGACCAGGAACATCCCTATTTGCTTGGCCGACGTGGCTATCAGTTTGGCCACCAGAATTTCTTCCATCTGGTCACGGGTGTAGGCCTGCAAATGCTTCCAGCGTTTGATTTCTTCGGCGACAGCTGCCGGCAAAGTACCAGGCGTCACCTGAACCAGTACGGCGTTGACGTTCCGGTTGCTGGTTTGGGAAGCCTGGATGGCATCCAGCAAACCCGGAATACCGGGCCGATTGAGTGATGGGTTGGCGGCCGTCCGTGCCCGTTCGTTGAGAATGGCATCGTTATCCTTAAGAAACTGCGCTTCCTGGGCATCCTTGAGCGGCACGAAAACCATCGGATCGCCACCCGAAGAGACCATGCGGCGCGTTAGGCCAACCACGGTGAAATCGTGCCGTCGAATACGAATGACGTCGCCGACGTGAAATCCCGTTTTGACGTCGGCCACGGCTTCGTAATGATTTCGGGTGATTTGCCGGCCAGCGACCAGGTATTCCGGTTCGCCGGGTTGCGCCGCTTCGAAGCCGACCACCATGGCCCGTACATCCGACTCACCCTTGCGCACCTGCATGGTCAGATAAGTGACATTGGCTGCACGGGCGACGCCCGGCAGGCCAAGCATGGCGCGATAAACATCATCGCGGATACTCGATGATTCGGCATACGGCCCCAAGGTATCCTTTTGTACTACCCACAAATCGGCGCCACTGTTGTTCAGCAGCACCTTGGCATCATCAACCATGCCCCGGTACACGCCGGCCATGGTCAGCGTGACCCCGATCAGCAGCCCCAGCCCGATCCCAGTGAAGACGAACTTCGACCAGGAATGCAGAATGTCGCGGCCGGCGAGGCTAATCACGACTTGCTCCCGACCAACCTCTCAACGACCTTGATGCGCGAGCCTGCGGAAAGCTCCTTCTCGCTGTAGGTAATGATCACGTCACCTTCATGCAGGCCATCGCGAATCTGTACGAGCCCGTCAAGGCTGGTGTCACCCACGGCTACCTTGGTGAAAACGGGTTTGCCGTCCCGCACCACCCAGATGCCAGTTCCCTGAACGGTGTGTTTGATGGCAGCGTTAGGAAGCGTGGGCAGAGACCCCCCCTGGGCCCTATTGACGGTCACTTCCGCTAGTTCGCCCACAGTCAGGCCCGATGGCAGCTTCTCCAAAGCGACAAAGGCAATGCGTTCCTCGGTGACGCTATCGCTGACCGGTTCTACGCGAACCACCTTTCCGGCGAGCTTGGCGGTGAGGTTGGAGCGCAGGGAAACTTGAGCAGGCAGTCCGATCGCCAGGCCCCGCGAGCGACCCTGGTCCAGACGAACCTTGACCCAGAGACTTTCGGGTTCAATAAGCTTCACCACTGACTGACCTGCGATGACAGTGGAGCCCGGTTCGGCATCACGGCTGGTGACGATGCCGTCCTGTGGAGCCACTAATCTCAGATTCTGGCGCTGCTGACGAAGGCCTTCCTGATCAGCCTTGAGACGATTCAATTCCTGACGGGCACCCAGCAGATTGGCATCGGCCGATTCGTGTGCCGCCTGCGCAGAGGTGAGTTCCTGTTGCTTGTTTTCCACTGCACTGGAACTGACAAAGCGTTTTTCACCCAGCTCGAGGTAACGTTTGGCATTCAACCTGGCAAGTTCACTTCGTGCCTGCGTATCCTTGCGCTGCGCTTCGGCGGCGACCACGGCACTCTGAGCGCGGGCATACGATGCCTCCAATGAGCGCATCCGTTCATCGAGGTCTATTGGGTCGATTTCGGCCAGCACCTGGCCAGCCTTCACGCTGTCGCCGACATCGACATGAATTGATTGGACGCGACCCGCGGCCGTGGGGCCGATGAAATAACTGCGCCGCGCTTCGATCGTGCCGATGCCAAACAATGAGGTGGCGACCGTGCCTGCTTCGGCGCGAGAGACGGTGACCTGAATCGGGGCAAGAGGACCCGAGCGAGAGACGACCAACGCAAATCCAAGCAGCAATACGACACCGAAAACAGTCAAGCCGAGTTGCTTCGAGGAGACGCTAGGGCGTTTCATGGTTTTGCCTCCAATCCCTGTCGGTAAAGGCCGAAAACTGCCTGGGCCTGTTCCATGAGGTGTTGCGTCGTCCCCGACACCATTGACTGAATGACCAAGCCTTGAATCGCCCCCAGATAAAGCGCGGCAGCGGCAGGGCGGTCGACGTCGGAACGAACGAGGTTGGCACTGACCGCGGTTTCCAGAATCTCTGATAACAACTCGCGGTAGTGCTGCATCAACCGACAAACCCGATGCTTGATCGGCGACTCGTTAGGTTGCTGCAACTCACCGAATACAAGGCGCGGCGCACCGGGGTACTCAATGGCAAAAGCGACGTGGGCCATGAACATGTCGCGCAATGCACCAACCGGGCTGGACGCATGCTGCCGGGCCTCCAGGAGGCGCTGCATCAGCGTTGCATCTATCCAGTCTACAACCGCTAGACGAATCGCCTCCTTGGTGGGGAAATGCCTGAACAGCGCTCCCTGCGAGACGTTCATCGCTTTGGCGATGTCAGTCGTGGTGATTTCCGAGGCGCTACGTTCTGCCGACAAGCGGACGAGTGTCGCGACAATTTCGGCTTGGCGGGCATCTGTTGACTGACGTGAGTTTTTGGCTGGCATAAAATACAGTAAGTAATAAGTCACTTACAAGTATAGACCAGTAATTTTAGAATTGTCTAATGTTCTAAACTTATAAAGCTCTTTTTTTCGATGCACTCTCCGTTAGCGGACTCGTTCTTGAATGAGTCCGAGATATCGCCATGGAGACTCCATATCCGATCGCTACCAGCCGACTGAATTGGGTAATTTGTGCTGCCTGAGGATTGATCAAGCAGATCAGGGTTTATTTGAGCGAGGTCAAATAATTGCCGGAATAGCTGAGTAATCTAATCAACTATGCTCGAGTTACCAGCGAGCGTCGTGATGATTTTGAGGCCACAGGCATGAGTAAAGCCCCCGCATTTTTCAAAACTACTGAGATGGCAAAGAAATTCCCATTGCATCCTAAACATCCCGAGCGGACTTGTTGGGGATGCGACAAATATTGCTCAGTGAATTCACTGCAATGCGGAAATGGTTCCGGCCGTACTCAGCATCCCGCCGAAATGCTCGGAGAGGATTGGTACAAGTGGGGAGACTGGGGCATCGACTTGACCGAACAGCCAGAATCGAACACCTGAACATGGCTGGCTCATGGGGTTGTCCACACGAAATCGACGGCTTGTGTCAAAAGGTCAATGGTCTGACTTGTGACCCTGGAATGAAAGGCTGCGTTCTTTATGGTCGCTATGTTTTCGCCAGTCCTGAGAAAAACGAACGCATTCTGCAGAAGCAGTCACGGAGGGACGATGGCCCCCCAGCGCCGGCTTCGAGGGCCAACAACGACGGTAAAAAACGATAATCGTGGAGATCAGGGGACAAGAGCGGCAACCGAAAGTCTTGATTACTCGACGCTTCAGCCAAAATATGGCACAACTTATTTGGTCGTGTTGTGCAGTGGAGAATTACGTCGCTGGCACTATCTCGGTCTAAGCGAGCAGTCCCATGCGTGGTGGGACGATATGGAAACTGGGTTAGAGTTCATTGAAAATAGCGTGATGCATGCTTGGCGAATAGCTGGGAACGAAAATCCCGAGTCCGCAAATTCATTGAGCTTGGTTCAGGGACATGCTTGCCGAAGCAGTGAATAAAAGTTGCTAGCGTGTTACTCGGCGGCAACCGGGCTGCGTCGGTAGCAGCGATCGAGTTCGACCAGATGTGGAAGAAGCTCGGAATGCTTCTGTACATGGAAGATAAAACGCGGAGCCTGACGCTCGGATGCCTCGGCCATGAACGGCTCTCCCCAGAAGCTGAGCAAGGCCTCGGTGCCTTCGCTGGCGTGGCTGTCGGCGAGAATGAATGAGATGTTCTTTTCCAGGCTGCACCAGCGGGGCTCGTGAACCTTTTCGTGTCCAGTGCAAGTACTGATTTTCGGCAGAATCGTCTCACGCCAGATATCTTTCTGGCGACTGTCGAGGATGAACTGGATTGACAAGACCGTCGGATTCTCGATCGCCGGCCGGAGCAGTGCGTCAAACAGCGCCTGCGTCCGGTACATCGACAAGCAGACGTTGAACCAGATCGAATCACCCTTCATGTGCTTCAAGAATTGTTCATGATTGGTCCGCAGATGGCGCGGGCCCACCAGCACCACTTCCGGCAATTCAAGCCCGGCGTGAATCTTGCGGACCTCGGCTTCGGTGCGGTCCACCTGTTCGGCGGTGATCTCATTGTTCCGCGTATGGCGCATGAAGTTGATGAACAGCAATGCGATCAGCGCCAGCACGACCGACAGCATGACCTCCTCATCCAGCATGTGCAGCAGATGCAGCACCGATGCCGTTACCGCCGTGACAATACCGGCGATCGCGTCCCATTCGTAGCTCAGAAATTTTTTCAGTTTCATTGTCACTATCCGTGGAAACAGGAGACGCAAGCATCTCCGATCAAGCGTATGCAGAAATACTCTCCAGCATTCGAATTTTAATTGTAAATGGCTGACTTCCAGCCTAGGGTACTAGATTGTGATTGATTGGTTGCTTCCTTCAACGCGCGGTGTCGCGGTGGGCACCGATCTTGCCGGGCGTAATCAGCCTTGCCAGACGGTCGCTGGTTCCGCGATGAGCGTCTGCGAAGTGGCACCGTCCTGACAACTGAAAGCAAACGCATGCGCCCTCCAGTTGCTTCGCGACCCAGATTCCTGAATCTGTTCAGGATCAGCTACCCGATCGGGGCCATCGCTTCGATAGCGCATCGCATATCCGGACTTCTGTTGCTGGTAAGCCTTCCGGCATTGGTAAATGGACTCGACTATTCGCTACAGAGCGAGTCGAACTTCCTGACGTTGCGTGCGTGGCTCGCTTCGCCGTGGGCAACCACCGTTCTGGCAGTCGCTGCTTGGGGTCTGATACATCATCTGGCTGCAGGAGTGCGACATCTCCTAATGGATGCCGGGATCGGCACGGCCCTTCCGCAAGCTCGGAGAAGCGCGCGAGCCGTCATCTTGCTTGGTCTCCTTGCGGCTATCGCGATTCTGCTGAAAGGGCTGTTATGAGGCTGTTCTCCGGCCAGCGTGCGTGGGTCCTGCAACGCGTTACCGCCCTGATACTGATCGCCTGCCTGATCAGCGGGTCGGCGCTGCTGCTTTTTTCAGGACCGATCAGCTACGCACAATGGAAGGACTATTTCGCAGACGGGCACGGGGCGACATTGACCCTTCTCTGCTTTGTCGCAATTTGCTTGCATGGCTGGATCGGCGTACGCGACGTCATTCTCGACTATGTCCCGCAGCGCATACCTCGTCTCGCGCTACTGTCACTCATCGCAGTGCTCCTTGTCGCCAGTACGATCCGTCTGGGCCTGGTGATTGCCGCCCAGGTTTCACGATAAGAGGACATCCACCATGCACCTGCAGATCTATCGATACTCACCGGAAGACGGTCAGCCGCCGCGCATGCAGGATTACCGAATCACACCGGATCCTGCCGACAGGAAACTCCTTGACGTGCTGATCCGAATCAAGACTATCGACGACAGCCTATCCTTTCGCCGTTCGTGTCGCGAAGGTGTTTGCGGTTCCGACGCTCTCAATATCAACGGGCGGAATGGGCTCGCCTGCCTGACGCCGATTGAAGGGTTACGCGAACCAGTCCTTATCCGTCCACTGCCGGGATTACCAGTCATACGCGATCTCGTTGTCGACATGACCCAGTTTTTCGCCCATTACCACGCGATTAGGCCCTACCTGATCAACGACACAGCGCTGCCGGAACGCGAGCGCCTGCAGACCCCGGAACAACGCGAACGGTTGGATGGGCTGTACGAATGCATCCTCTGTGCCTGCTGCAGCACCTTCTGCCCTTCCTTCTGGTGGAATCCAAGCAAGTTCATCGGTCCAGCGGGACTCTTGCAGGCCTATCGGTTTATCGCCGACAGCCGCGATACAGCGACCGCTGAACGTCTTGACTACCTTGACGATGTCTACAAGTTATACCGTTGCCGCACCATCATGAACTGTACCGAAGTCTGTCCGAAGGGACTGAGTCCATCGCATGCGATTGAGCAGATTCGACGTGCGCTGCTTGACCGGAGTCTGTAGCCTGCTTGATTCTGGAAAAGTGCTCTTGTGTGAGATTCAGGCATGGTGCCATGAGACACCTGTGCGACCGCTTCCGAAGTCAGACAGGGTGGCCCCGATTCAGCTTGCTTCAACCAGTCGCTGCTCGCCGAGGTATCCAAATCGACATGCACCCGTAAACTCTCGCTGGCATCAAGTTTGTCTTTGCCGCAATTAACGATCGAGCTTCAAAGCTCATCCTGGCCAGCAGTTTCGCTGCAGCGAATCGCCGGGATGAGTCCTTGCGGATTACCCAACAGATCCGCCAGCGTATAGCCATCAAGGACCAGGAACAGGGCGTTCAAGGCCTGATCGAGAATGGCATTCAGACAGCACGCCCCTTGAATCCGGCAGGTAGCGTTGGCGCCAAAGCATTCAACCAGCGTGAAATCGCTTTCGGTATGGCGGATAACATCACCGAGCACAATATTCTTCGGCGCCAGTGCCAGCCGCATGCCCCCGCCCTTGCCGCGAACCGTCTCGATCAAGCCGCAGCGGCCTAGCTGATGCACGACCTTCATCAGGTGGCTTTCGGAAATGCCATGGCCGGCAGCGATCTCGGCAATCGTTGCCAACCGGTCCGGCTGCGCGCCCAGGTACATCAGGACGCGCAGGCTGTAGTCGGAAAAGGTACTCAGGCGCATATCAGTTTATAAGATATATTCAATATATTGCTTATAACGAAGAAGCTTGTTAGGATCAAGATTCATTTCATTTATACCTTATGGCAAATGCCCGGCGCAATCCGTACCGATCGCCTTGGCTGAAGCAAGAATGTCAAAGACGCCCACCACCAGAAAAATCATCGAGATCAAGCCGGTCACCGATCCGGACGCCAAGGTCTACCCGCGCTCGATCAGCGGCCCCTACACCCGCTGGCGCTGGGTCTTCGTCTGGCTGACCCAGATCGTCTTCTACGGCCTGTGCTGGCTGCCCTGGCATGGTCGACAGGCGATATTGTTCGATATCGACAACCGCAAGTTCTATTTCTTCGATCTGGTGCTCTGGCCGCAGGACACGATCTATCTCGTGCTGCTGATGGTTCTCGGGGCGCTCGCGCTGTTCCTGT